>WNFI01057149.1_pt1 | contig 59289 bp, 64 predicted proteins | sample 5400471 | NCBI WGS metagenome assembly WNFI01 (sample SAMN13153348, study PRJNA577476) | soil metagenome | isolation source: 100 cm saprolite on Douglas fir-dominated hillslope | place: USA:California | collected 2013-09-17
TCCGCGTCGAGCTCGAACAGGTGATCGGCGGCGGTCAGGCCCGCCACGATCGCCGCGGCGCTCGATCCGAGCCCGCCGGACAGCGGGATCTCCGAGCGGATGCGGAACGTGAAGGCGTCCGCGGGGTGCAGCCGCTCGAAGGCACGGACGCACAGGTTCTCCCTGCCTCGCGCGACCGGCAGGTCCGACTCGACGGCGAAACGCCCCGTCTCCTCGACCTCCAGCGTCATCGTCAGCGTGAGCGCAGCCGCCATGCAGTCGAAGCCGGGCCCCAGGTTGGCCGAGGAGGCCGGGACCCGCACGACTCGACGTCGAATCATTGGATCGGCGCGCGCTCCATGCGCGCCTCAGGGATCACCCAACACCGCTTCCTCGATCGCTTCGATCTCGACCGGCGCGGTGATCATCCGCCCGTCGTTGTTGGCGATTGCCGTCTCCGGGTCCTTCAGCCCGCGCCCCGTGAGCACGCACACGACCTGCTCGGCCCCTTCGGCGCCGTACCTCAAAAGGCCCGCGACGGAGGCCGCCGAGGCGGGCTCGCAGAACATCCCTTCGCGGTAGGCAAGCAAGCGGTACGCATCGAGGATCTCCTCGTCCGTCACGACCCGGATCGAGCCCCGCGAGTCGGTCGCTGCCGCCATCGCGTCCTCCCAGCGGACGGGGTTGCCGATCCTGATCGCACTGGCAACCGTTTCGGGGTGCTCGATCGGATGGCCCTCGACGAGCGGCGCGGCTCCGGCCGCCTGGAAGCCGAGCATCCGCGGCGAGGCCCCCATCTCGCGGAAGCCGCGCCAGTAGGAGGTGATGTTGCCGGCGTTCCCGACCGGGATGCAGAGCGCATCCAGCTCCCCCGCGAGCGCCTCGTGGACCTCGAAGGCGGCCGTCTTCTGACCTTCGATGCGGTATTCGTTGACCGAGTTGACGAGCACGATCGGGTTCGTCGCGGTCAGCTCGCGCACGAGCGTCAGCGCCTGGTCGAAGTTGCCGCGCAGGGAGATCACGCGCGCGCCGTGCATCAAGGTCTGGGCCATCTTGCCCTGGGCGATCTTCCCCTCGGGGACGATCACCGCACAGGTGATCCCGGCGCGGGCCGCATAGGCGGCCGCGCTCGCGGCGGTGTTGCCCGTCGATGCGCAGATCACCGCCTTGGCACCGTCGCGCACGGCCGCCGTGACGGCACAGGTCATGCCCCGGTCCTTGAACGAGCCCGTCGGGTTGGCGCCCTCGAGCTTCAACCGCACGGTCGCCCCCACCATCGCCGAGAGCACCGGTGCGCGCAGCAGCGGCGTCGAGCCCTCCTGCAGGGAGACGAGCTTCTCGCCGGCCTCGAACGGCAGGTGGTCCAGATAGCGCTCGATCAGCGGCACGTGCGTGCCCTGGAAGGCCGCGCCCTCGATGCGGGGCAGCGGTACGGGTGCGTAGCTCCTCATAGGAACTCCTCTTCGATCACTCGAATCGTTCGGGGCGGAGAGCGGACGAAGTCGAACGCGGCGAGGCGCCCGACGGCCTCGCGCAGCGCCGACTCGAGCACGGGATGGGTGACCATCACGAGCCGCGCGTGCTCGCCCATGCCGCGCTGGACGACCGACTTGATCGAGACGCGCTGCTCGCCGAGGACCTTCGTCACGGTGGCCAGCACACCGGGCTGATCGGCGACGTCGAGATGCAGGTAGAAGGCGCTCTCGACGTCCTCGATCAGCTTCATCGCCAGCGGCGGAGCGGGCGGCTTGGCGCCTCCGGTCATCACGCTCACGACATCGCCGAGTATCGCGCTGGCCGTCTGCCGGCCACCCGCCCCAGGCCCAGACAGCGTGATCTCGGTGATCGTCTCGGACTCCACGGTCACCGCGTTGAACGGGCCGGAGACGCCCGCAAGCGGATGGCCCGAGTAGAGGAAGGTCGGGAAGACGTGGACGGAGAGACCGCCGCCGCGGCGCTCGGCGGTCCCCACGAGCTTCAGCCCGAGGTCCAGCTCGCGAGCATAGGCGAGGTCGTCGCTGTGGAGGTTCTCGATCCCCTCGTAGCGGACCTCGTCGAGATGCACCGGGGCGCCGAAGGCGAGCCGCGCGAGGATCGCCATCTTGGCGGCGGCGTCGCGGCCGCTGACGTCGTCGCCCGGGTCGGCCTCGGCGTAGCCCACCCGCTGGGCCTCGGCGAGCGCCTCCGCGTAGCTGGCCCCCTTGCTCATCTCCGTGAGGATGAAGTTGCTGGTCCCGTTGACGATCCCGTGGATGCGATCGATCGGTGTCGCCGAAAGCGATTCCTCGAGCACCCTCACGACCGGCACCGCGCCGCCGACGGCCGCCTCGAAGCGGATTCTGACGTCGCGCGCACGGGCGGTCTCGAAGAGCTCCTCGCCGTATTGCGAGAGCAGCTGCTTGTTCGCCGTCACGACGTGCTTGCCGGCGTTCATCGCGCGCAGCAGGTGCTCCCGCGCCGGTTCGATGCCGCCCATCACCTCGACCACCAGATCCGAGTCATCCAGGATGTGCTCGAAGTCGCCCCGCGAGCGCGTCAGCACGCCGCTCAGCACCGGCCGTACGCCGTTGAAGCGCTCGATCTCCTCGGCCCGCTCGGCGAGCAGCGTCTCGAACGCTGCGCCGACCGTGCCGTGCCCGAGCAAGCCGACCCTGAACTCGCCGCCGGCCATCGCCTAGATGGCCTCCGCCGCGGCGCCGGGCCGATCGCGTGCCGTGAGGTCCTCGAAGGACTCTCGCCTCACCACTTCCCGCGCCTCGCCGTCCGCGCAGAACACCACCGGCGGCCGCGGCACGCCGTTGTAGTTGTTCGCCATCGCGAAGCCGTAGGCGCCGGTCGCGGGCGTCACGATCACGTTCCCGGGCCGCGGCTCGTCGAGCAGCGCGCGGCGCACGATCACATCGCCCGACTCGCAGTGCTTGCCCGCCAGGACACACTCGGTGGCGCCGCCGAAGCGATCGACGACATGAGCTTCATAGGGAGCGTCGTAGAGCATCGGGCGCAGGTTGTCGGACATGCCGCCGTCGACGGCGACCCAGCGGGAGACGTTGTCCTTGACGCTCTCGACGGTGTAAAGGGTCACTCCCGCGTTCGCCGTGAGCGAACGGCCCGGCTCGACCAGCAGGCGGCCGCCACGATTCCCCTGGGCGTCGACGATCGCAGCGATGTAATCCTCGATCTCGGGGGTCGGGGGCTGGTCCTCGAGATACGGGACGCCGAGCCCGCCGCCCACGTCGAGGACAGGGAAGTCGCCGAGCGCGACGAGCTCGGCACATGCGCGGCGGAATGGCTCGAGCTCGAGCAGCTGCGAGCCGATGTGGGCGTGCAGGCCGTGCAGGGACAGGCCCGCGGCGGCGTCGACGCGGGCGATCGCCTCGCCGACCTGTTCGGTCGAGGCCGGCTGAGGCGCTCGATCTCGTCGAAGTTGTCGACCACGATCAGCCCGACGCGGTGTCGCAGGGCCATGCGCAGCTCGGCCTCGGACTTGGCGTTGCCGTGCATCACGATCCGCTCCGGCGCGAAGCCGGCCGCCAGCGCGAGGTACAGCTCGCCGCCGGAGGCGGCATCGCACCAGAGTCCCTCGCGGGCGAACAGCGCCAGCACGGCGGTGCACGGGAAGGCCTTGGCGGCGAACACGATGTGCATGTCGGGGTGCAGCCGCCGGGCGGCGCTCGTGAAGGCCCGCGCGCGGGCCTTCAGATCGTCCTCGGCGACGATGTATGCGGGCGTGCCAAACGTGCGGGCGAGCTCCAGCGTGTCGCAGCCGCCGATCTCCAGCACGCCCCGCTCGTTGAGGCGGCTGCCCAGGGGAAACACTGGTGAGAGGCTCGTGCCGGTTGCCATCGCGCGGCTGATTATCGCGTGGCCAGGCGAGGTGCGGGGGCCGGGCGTAAAGCCTCGACGCCCTCGCGGCGGGCGATCCGCCACAGAAGGACGGAGCCGATCAGGATCAGCGCGACGCTCTCGAGCTGGGGCCCGGTGAGGCCGAGCGCCACCTCTTTGTTGCGCCTGATGAACTCGATCAGCAAGCGCTCGGTGCCGCTGAGGAGCAGGTACAGCGCGAAGATCACGCCCGGCCGGACGCGATCGCGCAGGCGCCACAGGCCGTAGGCCAGCAGGCACATCACCACCGTCTCGTAGATCGGCGTCGGCAGCACGGTGACGCCCGGCGGCGTCGGGACGGTGCCGTGCGGATAGCCCATCGAGGTCGGCAGGGTCGAGCGGATGCCGTAGTCGCCATCGCCCGAGACCTGGCAGCCGATGCGCCCGATCGCATAGCCCAGCGTGAGCGCCGTGGCGCACATGTCGAGCATCCGCCATTCGAGCACGCCGCGCCATCGCATCCAGCCGATCACTCCGATTGCGCCGCCGATCGCGCCGCCGTACCAGACCAGGCCCGAGCCCGAGAAGATGTTGCCGACCAGGCTGCCGTGGAGCGAGCCGGCCTTTTCGATCAGGTAATACCCGCGGGCGCCCACGATGCCGCCGATCAGGGCCGCGAAGGTGATCTCATAGGCCCAGTCGATCGGCTTTCCCATCTCCCGCAGCCGGCGTGCAATGAGCGCGCCGCAGGCCAGGAAGCCGAGCGCGAAGGCGACCCCGAAGGTCTTGATCGAAATGCCGAGCAGCTCAAATTCAGGCTTCATTGCTGGCTCTTGCGGCGCATCGGGGAGATCAGCACTTTAGGGCAACTGAATCCTGGTCTGCGAGAATCAGCAGCAATGGCGACGAGACGAAGCAACTTCGGCAAGGACGGCGGCCTGCAGGCCCGGATGGCGCTGACTCTGTTCCTCCTGGGCCTCCTCTATGTGGTCTTCGTCGGCGCGCTCTTCGCGGCCGGCGCGGGCGCGGGGATCATCGTCGTCGTGGCTGTCGGACTGCTGCTGCTGCAGCTGTTCACATCCGACAAGATCGCCCTGGCGACGATGGGCGTCAAGGAGGTCTCACCCGCCGAAGAGCCCGAGCTGCACGGCATCATCGACCGCCTGTGCGTGCAGGCCGACCTGCCGAAGCCGAAGGTCTGCGTGATGGAGACGCCGATGCCGAACGCCTTCGCGATGGGCCGTTCGCGCAAGACGACAACGGTCACCGCCACGCGGGGGATCCTCGAGATGCTCGACTCCGCCGAGCTCGAAGGCGTGATGGCGCATGAGCTCACGCATGTGATCAACCGTGACGTGATGGTGATGACGCTGGCGGGCTTCTTCGCCTCGCTCGCTGCGCTGATCCTGCAGTTCGCCTTCTTCTTCGGCGGCGGCTTCGGGGGCGGCGAAGAAGAGGAGCAGGACATCTTCATCGTGATCGCGGTTTCGGCCGTGGTCTACGCGGTCTCCTTCTTCCTTCTCCGCGCTCTCTCCCGCTACCGGGAGTTCGCCGCCGACCGCGGCTCAGCGGTGCTGACCGGGCGGCCCAGCGCGTTGGCGTCGGCGCTGATCAAGATCTCCGGCACGATCGAACGCGAGCCGCGACAAGATCTCCGCAAGGCCGAAGGGCTCAGTGCCTTCTTCATCATCCCCCCGAAGGCCAAGAGCTCGCTCTTGAACATCTTCGCGGACCATCCCCCGCTCGAGCAGCGACTGGCGGCGCTCGAGCGCCTCGAGTCCCAGCTCCAGGGCGTCGCCTAGATCTCCCGCCGTGGGCCTGCGGGACATCCTCACCGGCCGTCACGAGGTCAAGGGTCCCGCGCCCGACCGCCTGTTCGCGATCACCACGGCCTACGTGACACTGCAGAGCGAGCACGGCATCGCGCCGGCGGGCCGAGCGGCGATCGTCTTCCAGGCGCTCGCGACCAGCGACTTCGAAGCGACCCTCAAGGACATGGAAGAAGTCGTCACCTCCACCGGCGGCGACAGCGGCACGAAGGTCTCGAGCGAAAACGACACCTACGGGTATCGCTGGATGGTGCTGCGCAACCCGGAGGGCGCGCCCAGCATCGAAGACCTCGCGGTGGGCATCAACGCCGTGTCCAGCTCAATCGAGACGGCCGGCCACGGCGAGCGGCTGCTTTGCGCGGTGTTCGCCTTCACCGACTCCCAGGGCAAGCCGATCTACTTCATCTACAACTACAAGCGCGGCTACTGGTACCCCTTCGTGCCGGCCGGAGACGGCTCGGGCTCCCAGGAGCGCTCGACCGAACGCGAGCTTCAGATCAAGGCGCAGATCGGCGCCGAGCTGCCGATCGAGCCTGAGATCGAGCGCTGGTTCCCGCTCTGGGGGATCCCGATCTGAGGCCGGAGGCCGGCGACATGAGACGCTCTCATCTCACCCGGCCCCCCAAGCTCAGTTTGTTCCTACGGCACCTGGCCAGGCGCCTCAACTACGCGAACATCGTGGCGACTCTCGCCCTGTTCGTCGCACTCGGTGGCGCTTCATACGCCGCGTTCGTGCTCCCGCCAGGAAGCGTCGGACCGCGTCAGCTCAGGCGCGCCGCGGTCACCGCGCCCGCCCTGGCGACCCTCTAGTCCGGGATCAGGCCCTCGCCGGTGAAGTCGGCGGCGGCCTCGTGAAGCGAGGTGTCAGCCGGCGGCAGGATCACGTCCGAGCCCTCCAGCTCGTCGTCGGCGACCGGCTCACCGCCGCTCCGCACATAATCGAGTAGCGCTGCGAAGCTCGAGGCGTAGTCGCTCTCGTTGCACTCGTCCACCGCGGCTATCACAACGCGCTCGAGCTCATTGAGCCTGTCCGACTCAGAGTCGGCGAGGGTGAACTGGCCCTCGCCGGAGATGCGGACGATCATGCTTGGCCGCTCTCACCGGCCGGCGTGCTCTCGCCGGAGGAGATCTGCGCGGCTGCCCCCTCACCCGAGCCGAGTTCGCTCTTCATCTTCGCGAGCTCGTCGTCGACGGCGGGTTGGCTCGAGAGCTCCTTGAGCTGGCGGTCGATGTCGTCTTCGCCGGAGCCGAGCTGGGTGATGTCGTCGAAGGTACCGGCCGCTTCGAGCTCCTGCACGGCATCAGCGCGGGCGCGCATGTTCTCGGTCTTGTCGACGGCCCGCTGCATCGCGAGGCCGACATCGGCCATCTGCTCGCCGACGCCGGTCGCCGCCTCGGAGATCCGCACCTGGGCCTCGGCGGCCGAGTACTGGGCCTTGATGACCTCCTTCTTGGTGCGGAACGCTTCGATCTTGGCGCGCAGTTGTTTCTCGGAGTCCGTCAGTTTCTGCTGCTGTGATTCCAGTTCGTTTACCTGGGTGTCGAGCCCCTGCAACTCGGTCTGGGCGACGTTCTTCCGTTCCAGTGCCGCGCGGGCGAGGTCCTCGTGGCCGGAGGAGACGGCCTGGCGGGCCTGCGTGTCGAGCTTGACGACGCTCTGCTGGAGAGAGCTCTCCTGCATCTGCAGGCGCTTCTTGGCCGTCACGACATCGGCGATGCCCTTCTTGACGTTCTGTAGCTGTTCGACCTGCTTCTGGTAGCTGTAGTCGAGGGTCTCACCGGGGTCTTCCGCCCGGTCGAGCATCTTCGACACCTTTGCCTTCACGACGGTGGACATGCGCCCGGCTAGCCCGGCCATCTGATCCTCCTAGGGGTTGCCGCTCAGCGGCCGGCAGCTGGGGTGAAGCCGACCTACGGATTCCAAGCCTAGCCGACAGACGCCGCGGCGGCCGAGGCTACAGGCCGAGCGGGTGGCGGACCGTGAAGCCTTCGTTGCCCGACCGCAGCGGCCGCCAGCGCGGGCCCTGCTGTCCGGAGGGGTCATCGGCTGCGCTCGTGTCGAGGCGCAGGCCGGCGACGGTCATGTAGGCGTGCCCGGCGTTCGCGAAGATCGCGACCCACCGTCCGGCACCGTGCGAGCCCCAGGATTCGAATTCCGAGGAGTCCTCAGAGGTGCTGAGGAGGCTCGCGCCGTGCAACGCGAAGGAGACGGTGCCGGAGCAGTCATAGCCGCGGCTGGTGAAGGAGGCGTGGCCACCGCCGAACACGTAGGGCAGGCCGATCACCTCGTTGCCCGCCCAGATGATCTGCTGGACGGCGGCAGGCGCGTTGATCGGCGCGGCAGCGAGGCCGTTCACGTAGCGAGCCGTGCTACCTGGGACGAGCAGCTCAGGGCGTGCCACAGGGCCGTTCGCGGAGGTCATGCCGTTGCCCCTGATCAGTTCGGGGGGAGCCGCCGAGGAGGACGCGGTTGAAGGCTGCGTGCCGGTCGCGGCGGCCCCACCGGTGGCGCTCGCGGCGGTTCCGGTGCTCGTGGGCGAGGCGCCGGCGACGTACGGAACGACTTCGCCGGAAGCCGATTTGATGTACACGGGCCCCTTGTAGGCGACGCTCCTGGAGCGGGAGGTCACGCGGAAGAGGTGGACTTTGGGGGCGGTGCTCGCCGGGGTCGACGGGGTCGACGTGGTGGTCTTTTCCGAGGCGGAGGCCCCACCTGTGTTGGCCGCGAGGGCGGCGGATGTGCTGGAGCCGGTTGCGATCAGGCTGCAGAACAACGCGCCTACGGTACGTACGTGCAAGACAGCAAACCTCTTTCGTGGGCCTGCGGGGTTAGCTGACGGGCTAGCGCTGAAAGAGCCTGCGCTTCCCACGGTTCCGACCGTGGGATTCGCCCCAACAACTTGGGTCCCCCGTTCCCTGACACCCGGCCAGGGACTCGGCGTTCGGCGGCACGCTAGCAAAGCGCACGGACGCTTGCAGCGGGAGCCGCCCCGAAATCTGTTTTCCCGCTGCTCCGGGTTTTCCGACCTCCCCGATAGTGTGCCCCGGCGGATGCGGTTCAGAGTTGCTTCAACGCGAAGCGCGATTCTCCTTCCGCTCGCGGCGGTGATGCTCGCGGGCTGCGGCAAGACCGCCCCCGAAGCGGAGCCCGGCGGCGGGCCGCTTCGCAAGCTGGCCCCGATTGCGGCCGAGGGCGCCGTCAGTGTCACGACGCGCAATACCACCCGGGTGGGGGGCGCCGGCGCGGCCGTCGACGCGGCGGCCGTGGCGCGGGTCGTCTATCCCGGCCTGACTGCCGCGTCCCGGCCCCAGGCGGTGGTGATCGTGGACCAGCGCCGCTGGCCGGTCGCGCTCGCCGCCTCCTCGCTCGCCGGCGCGCCGCTGAATGCCCCCGTGCTGTTCGCGGAAGGCAACTCGCTGCCCCAGGTCAGCCTCGAAGCACTCGAAGCGATGCGCCCCACCGGCGCATCGATGCTCGGCGCGCAGGTGATCGAGATCGGCACCAAGGCGCCGCTGCCGGCTCGCTACTCGGTGCGAGCGATCGCCGCCGGCGAACCCGCGGCGATGGCCGCCGAGATCGAGCGCGTCCTGGTTCAAGTGCAGCGCACTCGGCCCAGCCAGGCGATCGTGCTCGACACCGACGGCCCGCGCGCGCCGCAGATGCCGTCGGCAGGGCTCGCGGCCCAGAGCGGCGTGCCGTTGCTGCTGAGCGAAGGCAGCGCGCTGCCGAGCGAAACCGCTGCGGCGCTGCGTCTGCTGCACCAGCCCGCGATCTACGTGATGAACGGGGCGAGCCTCGCGAAGCCGGTGCTCGGAGCGCTCGCCAAGCTCGGCCGCGTCACCCGGATCCCCCAGACTTCACCCGGCGAACAGCCCTCGCCGTCGGCCGCGGCGATCGCGGCGGCTCGCTTCACCGACGGCACATTCGGCTGGGGTGTCAAAGAGCCGGGCCACGGGCTCGTCTTCGCCGGCTCCGGGCGGCCACTCGATGCGCCGGCCGCGGCGCTCCTGTCGGCGACCGGCGAGTACGGCCCGCTGTTGCTGCTCGAAGCCCCCGACCGCATCGACCCGTCGCTCGCGGCGTACCTCGGGGACATCCAGCCCGCGTACACCTCAGCGCCCGAATTCCGGGCCGTACGGGGGGTCTACAATCACGGCTGGCTGATCGGCGACGAACACTCGATAACGCTGGCAACGCAGGCGGAACTCGACTCACTGCTGGAGATCAGCCCGCGCAAGCAGAGCGGGACCGAAGAAGCGTCGGTGCCGCAGGGCGAATAGCCGAAAGGACCCACTTGAGCCAGGCCGAGGACCCCCGCCGCCTGCTCCGCAAGGAGCAGGCCCATGAAGTGACCGTCGAGGACGTACGGCAGCTGATGGGCGCCTCCACGCCGCATTTCGCGCTGCAGCTGCGGGAACGGATCGCGGCACTGATCGACGGGCTGCCCCCTGGGCACCCTGCCCGGCTGGAAGGCGAGCGGGAGATCGCGCGGCTCGAGCAGTTGGGCTTCACCGGGGAGAACCGGGGCGAGGGCGGAAACGAGGGTGAGCGCCCGATGCCCTCGCTGGCGCTCGCGCCCGAGCGCGCCTGAGCTCTAGCGGCGGCGGAGCGCGAAGACGCGCTCGCGGCGGGCCGAGGGCGAACAGGGCGAGCGCGATGCCACCGTGGACGAGTGCCGTCGGCACCGCCGCGAGCAGCGATGAATGAGAGCGGTAGCCGCTGCGGTGCTCGCGGATCGTGAACTCGAGCGTGCCGATCACGACCGCGCCGAGGCCGGCGAACAGCGTCGCGGGCTGCCCGCCGGCGAAGCCGACGATCGTGCCGATCGCGCCGACGAGAATCAACAGCTCGGAGAACGGCCATGGGTGCCACGGCGCCTCGGGGCGCTGCCCCACGCCGCCGGGATCGCGGTCGACACCGCGGTCGGCCGGCCCGCGGCGGGCGCCACGCTGCCGCGTCGGAGCGCCACGGGGAGCGGGTTCAGACGTGCCGGCCGCGCCGCTCGGCGAGGTGGCCGTGCCGGGCGCGAGCGGCGCCGCGGCACCCGCCTGTGCAGCACCCACCGCGGCTCCTCGGCGCTTGCGCCCTCTGCCGCGTCTGCCAGCGTTGCGCTTGGACATCGCTCAGGCGCGGGGCCCGGGATCACCGCTCGGCATCGCCGTCGATCGTAGCGCCTATGCTGGCCGGGATGTCCCTGCAGACAGGCACTTCTGGCGCTCCGTCGCCCGGGATCCCCGACAGCTCACTGCCCGGGCCGTTTCCCGTCGGGCGCTACGCCGCGAAGCTGCGCGAGCGGCTGCGCTCGATGCACAGGGTCCAGCTCCTCGGCGAGCTCGTCAACCTGCGGGTGGCGCGCACCCGCGTGTACTTCGAACTGCGAGATGCAGGCGGGGCGATCCCGTGCGCGGCGTGGCTGAACGACTGGGAGCGGATGCTCGCTGCGAGCGGCGAGGGCGGGCGGGCTCCTGTTGAGGGCATGCAGGTGGTGGTGGCGGGCGGCTGCGACTACTACCCGGGCAGCGCCACCTCCTCGCCGGCCTTCTCCTTCAACGTGACCGATCTCCGGATCGCCGGCGAGGGCGACCTGCTCGCGCAGATCGACAGGCTGCGTAAGCAGCTCGACGCCGAGGGACTGCTCGAGCGCCAGAAGCTCCTGAAGCGCGCAGTTCTGCCTGGGACGATCGGCGTGGTCACGGGCGAGACGGGCAAGGCCCGCGACGACCTGCTCGCGGCACTCGCCCGCCGGGGCTGGGCGGGACGGCTGGTGTGGGCGTTCGCGCCGGTACAGGACCGCCATGCGGCGCCCGCCATCACCCGGGCGCTCGGCGACCTCGCGGCGCTGGGAGACGTGGACGTCGTGATCGTCGCCCGTGGAGGCGGCTCGCTCGCTGACCTGCTGTGCTTCTGCGATGAGACGCTGTGCCGCACCGTCTCGATGCTGGCGGTGCCCGTGATCGCCTCGGTGGGCCATCACACCGACCGCACCCTGCTGGACGACGTGGCGGCGGTCAGTTGCTCTACCCCGACCCACGCCGCCGAGGCGGCGGTGCCGCTGGACTGCCGGCGGGCTCGGGCCGAGCAGCTCGCGGCGGCTTCGCGCCTGGCCGATCACGGCCGGCGAGCGCTGGGCGTGCGCTCGCGACAGGCCGACGACGCCCGGCGGCTGGCCGATCGCGGCCGCCGCGCGGTGCTCGACCGCGCCCGGCGCCTGGCGCTGCTCTCGCGCGCACCGGCCGCACACCTCGAGCGCCAGCGCAGCCGTCTGCACCAGCAGCTCCGGGAGATTCGAGCCGGCTCACGCCGGCGGCTCACGGAGGAGGGGCGGGCGAACGGCACGCGTGCGCTGGTCGTCGCCCGCAAGGCCGACTCGACGCTTCGCGAATGTCGCGTGCGGCGCCCGCTCGAGCTCGAGCGGCTGGGCCTCGCGCTCGCCGGCCACGACCCGCAGAGGACACTCGAGCGGGGCTACGTCCTGGCGAGCACGGCTGACGGCGTGCCGGTGGCGAGCACCGCTGCGGCGCGGGCCGCCGGTGAGCTCTCGCTCCTGCAGGAGACGCTCGCCCTGGTCGCGGAGGGCAAGGGACTGATCGAGCAGTGCGCGGGCGAGCTCGCGGCGGTCGGAGACGCGCTCGAGGAGCTGAAGCTCGACGAGCTCGTCGCGCGCCTCGAGCAGGAGGCGAGCGGATGAACAGCTGGGAGCAGCTCGCCCGGTTGGAGGTGACGATCGAGGACTACTCGTTGGAGGGACTCGAAGAGGCCGTGTCCAGCGACTTCCTTCGCAAGAGCACCCTGATCCGCCTCCACGGCGGCGGCCGGGAGGGGATCGGAGAGGACGTCACCTACGACGAGGTCGATCAGGAGATCCTGCAGGCGGCGGGCCCGACGCTGCCCTTGCGGGGCACTTTCACGATGGAGAGCTTCAGCGAGCACCTGGCGGCACTCGAGCTGTTTCCAGAGCCGCCCCAGCGAGAGGTCTCAGCGCGATACCGCACCTGGGCGTATGAGTCCGCGGCGCTGGACCTGGCGCTGGCGCAGGCCGGCGAGAACCTCCACGGCGTCCTGGGCCGCACACCCGAACCAGTCAGGTTCGTGGTCTCCCTGCGGCTCGGCGAGCCGCCGACGCTCGAGCCGCTCCTGCAGAGGCTCGCCCCCTATCCCGGCCTTCGCTTCAAGCTCGATCCCACGTCCTCCTGGGATCCAGACCTGATCGCCGAGCTCGTCGCCACGGAGGCGGTCGATTCGGTCGACTTCAAGGGCTTCTACACGGGCACGGTGGTGGATCAGCCGGCCGACCCCGTGCTCTACGAGCGGGTCGTGACGGCCTTTCCCGAGGCGTGGATCGAGGACCCCAAGCTGACTCCGGAGATCGACGAGCTGCTGGCGGCCCACCGCCAACGCTTCTCCTGGGATGCCCCGATCCACTCGATCGAGGACATCGAGGCACTGCCCTACCCGCCGAAGATGGTGAACATCAAGCCGTCCCGCCTGGGCGGGCTTCGCAACCTGCTGGACGCCTATGACTACTGCGCAGAGCGGGCCATCGGCAATTACGGCGGAGGACAGTTCGAGCTTGGCGTGGGGCGCGGCCAGAACCAGTACCTCGCATCGCTGTTCCACGCCGATGCACCGAACGACGTGGCACCGGGCGGCTTCAACCTGCCGGTCACTCCGGCGGGCCTGCCGAGCAGCCCGCTGGCGCCGGCGGCCGCTCCGACCGGCTTCCGCTGGGGCTGAGCGGTCGGCGCCGGCTCGGCTGAGCGGTGCCTTCGGCTCTCGCTCAACGGAGCGGCCCGGGTCCCGCCGATAGCGCAACTTCCGTGGCCGCGGCGCGTTTGCTGCGGCAGAGCCGGTAACGTCGGTTCGAGCCATCGGGAGGGGCTCATGCCGTCCCGGGGCGCCGCAATTCCCCTCAGCACGAAAGGGTCCTCGTGATTCCGGCGAGCAGAGGCGCCGCAAATCGACTCAATGCGCTCGCGATCGCCCTACTGGCGGCGACGCTGGCATGCTGCTGCGCCTCGTCCGCGGCGCTCGCGGCGGGCGCCGGCGGCACCTCGGCGGGCGGCGGCGTCACGACTGGCAGCGGCGTCGTGACCAGCACCGGCAGCGGTGCGCACGTGACGAGCGTGCGGATCACGTCGATCGCCTGCACGCCGGCGCCGAGGTGCAGCGGCAATCCGCGCCAGGTCTCCACGCACGGGACGGTGATGCTGAAGGGCATCGGCCTGCAGCCGGGGATGGTGCTCGGCTTCCCCAAGAAGGCGGGCGCGCGGGTGACCGCGGCGTCACCCTCGACACGGCTGCGCAAGGCCTCCGGGAGGCTGTTTGCGACGGTGCCGAAGGCCGCTCATTCGGGCCACGTGATGATCCTCCTCGGCCATGGCCGCTACACGAGCTCCTACGGCCCGGTCTACGTCTACAGCCACGCCCTCCACCCTCCCGTCAAGAAAGTCACCTCGCCGATCGTCGCCGGCGGCGTCGGGGCGGGAGCGCTCGAAGGCCAGGGCATGTGGATCTGGTACGTGAGCCGCTCGAGCGGCGGCTCGGTGCCGGCGATCATCGCCCAGGCGCATGCGGCGGGGGTGACGACGGTGTTCGTGAAGAGCTCAGACGGCTCGAGCAACTACTGGAGCCAGTTCTCGCCGCAACTCGTCGCCGAACTGCATGCGGGCGGCCTGAAGGCGTGCGCGTGGCAGTACGTGTACGGCACCAGCCCGGCGGGCGAGGCGACACTAGGGGCGCAGGCCGCGGCGAGCGGCGCCGACTGCCTGGTAATCGACGCGGAGGCGGAGTACGAAGGCAAGTACGCAGCCGCCCAGACCTACATCGCGGACCTGCGCGCGAAGGTCGGCCCCTCCTATCCGGTGGCCCTCGCGTCCTTCCCCTATGTCTCCTACCACGGCTCCTTCCCCTACTCGGTGTTCCTCGGGCCCGGGGGCGCGCAGTTCAACGCGCCGCAGATGTACTGGAAGGACATCGGCACGTCGGTGGACACGGTCTACGCGAACACCTACATCGGCAACCGCATCTACCTGCGCCCGATCTTCCCGCTCGGCCAGACCTACGGCGGGGTCTCCTCGGCCGACCTGCTGCGGTTCCGCGAGGAGGCGGTCGACTACGGCGCCCCGGGCTGGTCCTTCTGGGACTGGCAGGAAACCGGCTCCGCGGGGTGGAGCACCCTCGCGGCGCCGATGGCGCCCCTGACGAGCGTCACGCCGAACACGAGCTATCCGGAACTGTCGAAAGGCAGCAAGGGCGATCAGGTGCTGTGGCTGCAGGAGCATCTCGCCAAGGCCGAGCCGAACCAGGAAACGACGGGCACCTTCGGCAGCCAGACGACGACCAACCTGACGGCCTTCCAGAGTGCCAACGGCATAGCGCCGAGCGGCGTGGCCACTGCGCAGACCTGGGCGGCGCTGCTGTCGCTGCAACCGATCGTGGTGAACTGGACCGGTAAATGATCGCCGGCCCGGGGCGCAGCGGCGCTCCGGATTGTGGGAGGATCGTGCACGAGGGGGTCTCTGCACGAGGGGGTTTAAGGATGGCGCCGAGCTGGCGGACGAGCAACTGCGACCGGGCGCGGCCGTCCCGGTGGCTCCGAGCGAGCGTGGTGCTCGGGGCAGCGATCGCTGCCTTGTGGCTGGCCGGGCCGGCCAGCGCCGTCACGGCGACGTTCCTCGCCACGGGTGTCCAGCAGAAGTTCGTCGTTCCGGCGGGTGTGACGAGCGTTCACCTGCTGGCGGTCGGCGGGGCCGGGGGAACCGGCTTCGGACCCGGCGGCGGGGCGAGCGGCGCGGCCGCAGAAGTCTCGGGCGACCTCGAAGTGTTCGCCGGGCAGGTGCTCTATGTCGAGGTCGGCGGCACGGGGATCGGTGCAGAAGTCTTCGGTTCGGAAGCCTTCAACGGCGGAGCCTTCGGCGGGAACGGCGCGGGCGGCGGTGGCGGCGCATCGGACGTGCGCCTCGAGTCGCGGCCGGTGCCTGACACGCCCACGTCCCTGTTCTCGCGCCTGATCGTGGCCGGCGGCGGTGGCGGGGGCGGCGCCGGCATGGGAGGGACGATCGGCGGGGCGGGCGGCGCGGCGGGTGCCAACGGTGGCGCGGCCTCCGTCGGCACAGGCCCCGGAGGCACCGCCGGGACCGAAGAATCCGGCGGCGCCAGCCCCGGGCTGTGCGGCAAAGGCTGCAAAGGCAAACTGGGCGCCGGCGCGGAGGGCAGCGTCACCAAAGAAGGGACGGCGGGCGGAGGAGGAGGCGGGGGCCTCTTCGGCGGCGGCGGTGGTGAAACCAACGGGGAAGCAGAAAGCGGGGGAGGAGGCGGAGGCGGCGGCTCCTCGCTGCAGCCGCCCGGCGGGAGAACGGTCGTGCCTGCGCTCGCGGCGGCGCCGGAAGTCCAGATCACCTACACCCCCCTCGTGCCCCTCTTGCAAAAAGTGTCGCTCCCGCACGAAACCCCCTCGAACGTCTTCATGCTCCTGCGCCCGATCGTCGGCGCTCACCGCTCGATCACGCTCGTTCTCGGCCTCCCCGGCGGCGGCACCGTCAAAGCGGCCGCGAGCGCGCTCCACGAAGTCCTCGTCAAGAAGCACGGCAAAGGCGTCCGCAGGAAGCTGCGCTTCACCTTCGGCACGGCCCGCGCTACCGCCACCACGGGCGCACTGGAGCTGACGATCAAGCCTTCGGCCGCGGGCAGGAAGGCGCTGGCAGCCCACAAGATCCTGGCGGTTTCGATCGCGGTGACGTTCACCCCCATAGGCGGCACGGCGGCGACCAAGAGGGTGACGGTCAGGCTCCCCCGCCGCTAGCTTCCGCGTCACCTCTTTCGGACCCGTGGGGCAGCACATGTGCGGCCCCACGCCGGTGAGGTGCATGCACCTCACCCCCGGCGCATGCGCCGGGCGGACCACCATGAGGATCAGGACGAGGGGCGAGCCGGTCGGTTCAGACCCGCTGGATCAGCGTCGCGGTGCCGAGCCCCCCGCCGCAGCACATCGTCACGAAGCCGACCTCCTTGTCGGAGCGCTCGAGCTCGTGCAGCAGCGTGGTGATCAGACGCGCGCCGGTCGAGCCGAGGGGGTGGCCGAGCGCCATCGCGCCGCCGTTGACGTTGACGCGGTCCATGTCGGGCTCGAGCTCACGGCGCCAGGCGGCGATTACGGGCGCGAAGGCCTCGTTTATCTCGATCAGGTCGATGTCGCCGATCGACATCGAGTTGCGCTCGAGGATCTTGCGCGTCGCAGGGATCGGCCCCTCGAGCATTTTCACGGGGTCACAGCCAACGGTCGTCTGGTCGACGATCCGGGCCCGCGGTGTGAGGCCGAGCGCCTTCGCCTTCTCGCCGGACATCAGCAGCACGGCTGCGGCGCCGTCGGAGATCTGCGAGGCGTTTCCGGCAGTGATCTTGCCGTCGGGCTTGAAGGCCGGCTTGAGCTGCGAGAGGGCCTCGAGGTTGGTGTCCGGGCGGATGCCCTGGTCGACGACGAGGGTCTCGCCATCGACCTTCATCGGCACGATCTCCCGCTCGAAGCGGCCCTCCTCGGTCGCTTGGTGGGCGAGGCGGTGGGAGCGCACCGCGAGCTCGTCGAGCTCGGAGCGGGAAATCTCCCACTGGTCGGCGATCATCTCGGCGCCGAGGCCCTGGCCGACGATGTTGTGCTTGGCCATCAGCTCCGGCGTGAAGGCATAGCCGAAGTCCTCCTGGGTCTTCATGCCGGCAGCGAAGGGCAGGTGGCCCATGTGCTCGACCCCGGAGCCGATCATCGCGTCGTGTACTCCCGCTGCGATCAGCGCGGCGGAGAAGTTCACGGCCTGCTGGGCCGAGCCGCACTGGCGGTCCACGGTCGTGCCGGGCGTCTCGATCGGGAGGCCCGCTTCCAGCCAGGCGTTGCGGGCGATGTTGAAGCCCTGCTCGCCGAACTGCTGCACGCAGCCCGCGATCACGTCCTCGACCTCGGAGGCCTCGACCCCGGAGCGCTCGATGACCTCCGTGTAGCAAGTCGCCAGGAGCTTGTTCGGGTGGGTGTCCTTGTAGTAGCCCTTCTCCTTGTGGCCGCGACCGATCGGCGTGCGAACCGCCTCGACGATCACGACTTCCCGGCCCTCTGCTTGCCTCATCTTGAAATCCTCTCAGGTCTCGATTTCCGGGCGTTCCGAGCGGCACGAGCCGGAGCGCCGCAGGACCGGAGGGGCGCGTCTGGAAAGATGCCCGGGCCCTGCAGCGCGTACTGTACCGCCTGCCCGGATGCGACTGGCCGCCCGGCCAGCCCTGCCTCGACGGGCCGAATCGAGAGCGAAAAGGAGCAACGTGAGCAAACGTCTGGCGGTAGCGGGAAGCGGCGCGATCGCCTGCGGGCTGGCGGCCACGGCCGCCCACCATGGACCCGTCCTGCTCCTCGCCCGCTCGGAGAGCTCCGCCGACCGCGCTCGGTCGACCGTCGAGAAGACCCTCAGCCGCCTCGGCGCGGAGGTCGATCCCGAGCACGTGGAAATCGTGACCGACCCGGAGGCGCTGGCCGAGTCGACCTTCTGCGTCGAGGCCGTGGTGGAGGATTACGACGTCAAGGCGCGGCTGCTCGGCGAGCTGAACGGGATCGTTCCTCCCGAGGCGATCCTCGCCTCGACCACCTCCTCGCTGTCCGTCGCTCGCCTGGCCGCCGCCAGTGGTCGCGCGGACCGCTTCGTGGGGCTGCACGTCTTCAACCCCGTGACGAAGATGAAGCTCGTCGAGCTCGTCTTCCCGGCGGAGGCCAGCGAGGACACGCGGGCGCGGGCCCTGAAGCTCTGTGAGACCTTCGAGAAGACCCCCGTGGAGGTCCCGGACATCCCCGGCTTCGTCGTCAACCGGCTGCTGTTCCCCTACCTCTTCAACGCCGTGCGACTGCTCGAAGAGACCGGCATGGAGGCCGCCGACGTGGACACCTGCATGAAGCTCGGCGCGGGCCACCCGATGGGGCCGCTGGCGCTGCTGGACCTCGTCGGGCTCGACGTCTCGGCCGCGATCGGGGAGACGATCGGGGAGCCGGTGCCGCCGCGCATCACGGAGCTGATCGAGGCGGGCTCGCTCGGCCGCAAGACCGGACGGGGACTGCACAGCTACTGAAACGGCAGGCCGTCGAAGCTCTCCGGCGGTCCGGGCCGCCAGGGTGGCGAGGACGCATATGCCTCATCGGACTCCGGTGTCTCCTCCTCGACGCCCGCGCCGTGGCGCAGCGCCGTCTCCGAGCGCGTGTAGAAGGCGCGGTGGCCGTGCTCCCGCGCTCCGACCATGAAGATCGTGCACGGTCCTGATCCGGCGCCGACGAAGATGTGCTCCGTGCCCGCCGGGCAGTGCAGGAAGTCCCAATCCCTCAGGCGGCGCTCCTCGTCCTCGACGATCGCGATGCATTCGCCGGAGAGGACCAGGAAGTCCTCCTGGTCTGACTCGCGGTGGTACATGCCACTGGCCTGTCCGGGCTCGAGTACCGCAAGCGTGTAACCGATCTGCGGGAAGGACGCGAGCTGGCCCTCGAAGACGCACGCCGCGCCGAAGCGCTCGCTCGTGACCCAGGCGGCCTCCCGGACGTTGACCGCGAACCACCCCTCGCCGGTGGGCACGAGCCCGTAGTCGCTTCGCTCGATCGGTGCCTCGGGCATCGCTGCAAGTTAGACGAGCGGCGGCCCGGGCAGCCGTGCGAGGTGAGCATTTAACCCCCGCATATCGAGTTTTAGGTCGCGTTCATCAAGGTGGCGATACTTGTTCATGCGACGTCAAGTCGCAACGCACACCCGCCTCCTCCCAGTGCGCACGATCCGGTCCGCTCCCCCCGCGGGCCGGACGTGTTTAAGGCCTCCCTTCGGCCTCCTCCTCGCGCGCCCCCCGCGGCACCGTCCGCCGCTCCCGGATCCGGACCGCCTCGATGCGGTTGTCCCGGACTGACTCCACGCGGATCGAGTAACCGTCCGCGTTGACCGTGTCGCCGCGGCGTGGCAGGCGTCCGATCTGGGCGAACACGAAGCCCCCGATCGAGTTGTAGGCGTCGCTGTCCACGGGCAGGTGCAGGCCGTAGTCGGCCAGGTCGGTGACGGCGACATGGCCCCGAACGAACCAGTCGCCGTTGGCCAGCCGGCGGATCTCCCCGGCGGTCGGGTCGGTCTCATCCGCAATCTCCCCGACGACCTCCTCGATGATGTCCTCGACCGTCACCACACCGACCACGCGGCCATACTCATCCACCACCACCGCCATCGAGGTACGACCCCGCTGCAGGTCGGCGAGCAGGTCGTCCAGCGGCTTGGTCTCGGGCACGATCAAGGCGTCGTGGACGACCGGGGCGATCGGCGCGTCGGGGCCCGCGGAGATCAGCAGCCCGGCGAGCTCGCTGACGTGCACCAGCCCCTTGACGCGGTCACGTTCTTCGTTTTCGGTAACCACCAGCCGGGTGTGGCCGCTGGACACGCAGAGTTCGACGGCGGCGCCGACGGGGGAGGACGCATCGAGCGTGACGACCGCGGGGATCGGCGTCATCACCTGGCGGGCCTCCTGCTCGTGCAGGTGGAAGACGCCCGTCAGCATCCCCGCCTCGCCGGGGTCGATCTGCCCGCCGGCGTAGGACTCCGCGATCAGGCGCTTGAGCTCATCGGGGGAGCCGCCGCGGCTTTCGACCGTCATTTCCGCGCCGATAAGCCGGAGCAGGCGGTTGGAGACCGTGGTCAGCATCACGATCAATGGATGGAAGATCACGCTGAAGGCCTGCAGCGGCCGGGCGACGCGGCGAGCCACCGACTCGGCATGGTCGATCGCGTAGAACTTCGGCACCATCTCGCCGCCGATCAGCTGCACGAGCGCGATCAACGAGAAGGCCAGCACCGACAGAACCACCGCTGCGACGCCGTGGCTCCAGGTGCTGCCCAGGGCGCCCTTGAACAGCGCCGCCAGGGCGGGCTCGCCGAGCGCGCCGATCGCGATCGATGTGATCGTCACGCCGATCTGGACCGCCGAGATGTATTCGTTGACGTGCGCCATCTGCCTGAGGGCCAGCCCGGCGCCTTTCAAGCCCTCCTCGCGCATCACTTCCAAGCGGGCCCGGCGCGAGCGCACGAGCGCGTACTCGGCGATCACGAAGAAGCCGTTGATCGCGATCAGGACGACCGCGATGATGACCTTGAGGCCGTTCACGCGCGCGCCGCGGTCCCCGCGAGCGTCCCGTGCGCCGGGCCCGTGCCCCGTCCGGCGTGAGCTCGACGCGAGCTGACCGGCGGGGCCGTGCTACTTCGGGGTAGTTCTTCGTCGTCGTTCATCGCGCTGGTCAGCCGTTCAAAGGTAGCAAGGCGCACCGGCGGAAGTTCGGGGGCTCAGGCGGGCTCAGGCGAGCCCGTCGATCTGCCCGGCGAGACCGAAGTCGGCCTCCGTGAGGCCGGCCTGGGAGTGCGTCGAGAGGGTCAGGCGCACCTTGTTCCAGCCGTGCAGCAGGATGTCCGGATGGTGACCCGCGGCTTCGGCCAGCTCCCCCACGCGGTTCACGAAGGCCAGCGCGGCGGCGAAGTCAGCGAACCCGAACTCGCGCTCGATCGAGGGCGGCCCGTCGCCTGCGGCGAGATCCCACCCGTCCAGGTCCGCCAGTCGCTCCTGCACCTCGACCTCGCTCAACGTCGCCATCGCAACGAGACTACCCCGAACGAGCTCCGGTCAACGTACAGTCAGGACATGCGCATCGTCAGCCTCGTGCCGCACGCCACCGAGCTGCTCTTCGCCCTGGGCCTCGAGGAGGAGATCGTAGGGGTGACCCACGAGTGCGACTACCCGGCCCATGCCCTCTCGCTGCCCCACATCACCCGCGACGTCCTGCCGCCGGGGCTGAGCGCCGCGGAGATCGACGCCGCAGTGCGGGAGCGGACTCTGGAGGGTGAGGCGATCTACGAGCTCGACGCCGCGGCGCTGCGTGATCTGGAGCCAGATCTGATCGTGACCCAGGCGCTGTGCCCTGTCTGCGCGGTCTCCTACGAGGATGTGGCCAAGATCGCCGCGCAGCTGCCCTCACGGCCGAAGGTCATCGCGCTCGACCCGAAGACGCTCGGGGAGACGCTGGGCGACGTACGCACGCTCGCCGAGGCGACCGGGCGCCGCCGCGAGGGTGTCGATCTGATCGCCCGTTCCTCCGGTCGCATCGACAGTGTGCGCCTGGCGGTACGGGGACGCCGCCGGCCACGAGTCGCAGCACTCGAGTGGCTCGACCCCGTATTCGTCGCGGGGCACTGGACGCCTCAGCTGATCGAGCTGGCCGGCGGCGACGACGTGCTCGGCCTGCCCGGCGAGCCCTCGGAGACCGTCACCTGGGAGCAGCTGGCCGAAGCCGCGCCGGAGATCGTCGTCGCGATGCCCTGCGGCTACGACGCCCCCCGCGCCCACGAGGAGGCCCTCGCCTACTCTGCGCAGCTGCGGGCGCTCGATGCGGGACGCGTCGTCGCTGTCAACGCCTCGGCGTACTTCTCCCGTCCCGGCCCGCGCCTCATCGACGGTCTCGAGCTGCTCGGCGCGCTGTTGCATCCCACCTGCTTCGAGGACGTCCAGGTCGACGGCAGGGCGATCGAGCTCGAGACACTGGAGACACACTGACGCTCGTAGCGAAGGGGCGCGGGCGCGCCTCCTAGGCGATTCCCGAACCCATCGCTTTCGAGACGGCCAACGAGGCGCCCACGGCGACGACGGCGAGCAGCAGGCAGGCCACGTAGCCGAGGGCCGGGATGCGGCGCTGGTCGGCGGTGCGGATCGCGAGGGCTGCGATCGCGCCCCCGATCAGGCCGCCGATGTGAGCGCCGACGGAGATGTTGGCGAAGGTGAAGCTGAAGATCAGGTTGATGATGATCAGGCCACCGATGCCGGACTGCATGACGCTGAAGCCGCGCGCCCGCAGCTCCACGGCGGCGGCGCCCATCAGGCCGAAGATCGCCCCGGAGGCGCCGAGGCTCGCGCCGGCCGTCGCGAACAGCGCGCCGAACGATCCAGCGAGCAGGGCGACGGCGTAGATCGCTGCGAAGCGGGCCGAGCCGATCGCCGGCTCGAGCAGCCTCCCGAGGACGTATAGGAGATACATGTTGAACGCGATATGCAGGAGGTTCTCGTGCAGGAAACCCGCGGTCACGAGGCGCCAGTACTGATGGCCTTCGGAGATCGCGGCGCGGTACAGGACGCCTTCGTCGATCACCTTGCCGTGGATTTCCGTGCCGCTGATCGACAGCTGCCCCTGCTCGGTCAGGAAGACGATGATGTTGATCGCGATCAAGGCGTAGGTGACACGCGGGACGGTCGCGATGCTGCGCAGGCTTTTCACGGGGGTGCGCTGGCGGGAGCACTCCGGACAGCGCATGCCGACCGGCGTGGTGGTCATGCAGTCCGGGCAGATCGGGCGCCCGCAGTTCGAGCAGGCGACGCCCGTCTCGCGGGAGGGGTGGCGGTAGCAGGTGGCCATGGCGGCGGAGGGAGAGCCTAGCTTCCGGGCGGCGGCGTTCCCGCTGGTTCGGGCGGAGAGCCGGCGGGGCTGCGGGTGCTCAGCGGTCGCCGAGCAGCTTGCGGGTCTCGCGCTCGAGGTCCTCGATCGCGTGCTCGGCAGCCCGGCGAAGCCCCTGCAGGTTGGGCGTCGAGGAGGACGTCCGGCGCCGGGCGCGGAGCACGACGAGCGCCGCGCCGGCGGTGCCGCCGACCAGCAGGGCCGCAGCGGGGCGTACCCAGTTCCGTGGGTCGCGCATCGCCGAGAGCTCCCACGCTTCGAGCTCGTCGGCGGCCATCTCGGTGATGCTCGTCAGGGCACCCTCGAGGCGCTTCACGAGGTCCGCGGGCGGATCGACGGGGGCGAGCGCTTCGCGCAGCAGGCTCTCGAAGCTGGGGGCGGCCTCAGTCACCGGAGCTCCCCCCGTTGCCCGGAGCCGACTGAACCGCCGACACCCCGCGGTCGCCGACGATCTCCTCGAGCTGCCTGATCGCGCGATGGATCAGGACCTTCGTGGCGCCGTCGGAGCGTCCCAGAGCCCGGGCGATCTCGCGGTTGTCCATCCCGAGCGCGAAGCGCATGATCAAAGCCTCGCGGCGGTCGTCCGGCAGCTTGCCGACGCCGTCCAGCACACGGCTCAGCTCGTCGCGGCCCTCGACGAGCTGCTCGGTCGTGTGGGGCGCGGTGATCGTGGTCGTCTCGTCGATCGGCGAGGCGGGCTTGCGCGAGCGGTCCCGATAGAGGTTCGCGGCGAGGTTGTGGGCGATGCGGATCAACCATGGTCGTAGCGGCCTGCCGTCCGATTCGCGCTGCGCCCGCTCGAAATGCCGGTAGGCCTGCAGGAAGGTCTGCTCGGTGAGGTCCTCCGCGTCGTGATGGTTGCCGACCCGGTAGTAGGCATAGCTGTAGACGTCGCGAAGATGCGCCCTGTACAGGTCCGAGAACTCCGCATCGAGCTGCGCCTTGGTCTTCTCGCTGACGTGCTCGGCCACTCATTGCACCCTACCCCGTGGCGCTCCGCGGTCAGGCCGCGCGAGAGATCTCGCCGGTCGGGAGTCGGGGCTCGAGGCCGGCCTGCTCCGGCTCCTCTCGGGCCCCGCCGAGCCACTCCCACTGCAGCCGCACGCAAGCCCAGATCCGTTCGGTGACGGCGCCGGCGAGGGCCGGCGAGCATCGCTCGACGGTCGGGTAGTGCAGGGGACGCCCGACGCGCAGGCGGATCTTTCGCGGCCTGATGCGCCAGCCCCTGCGGACCTGGTCGGTGCCGATCACCGCAATCGGCGCGACGGGCGCGCCGGTCTCCAGCGCGAGCCTGCCGATCCCGCGACGGGGCTCGCCCAGGGGGCCCCTTCGCATTCGCGTTCCCTCGGGGAAGACGACTACGCAGTCGCCTCGTTCGAGGATCGCGCGGGCGGTCGCCATCGCATCGCCGTCGTGCGCGCCGCGGTCGACGGGAAATGCGCCGAGGGCGTTGAGTATCCAGGCCTGCCAGCGCTTTTCGAACAGCTCTCGCTTGGCCATGTAGTAGACGGGCCGTTTGACGAGGGTGCCGATCACGAAGGGATCGAGGAAGCTCCGGTGATTCGAGGCGAGCAGCAGGGGACCGCTCTTGGGCAGGTGCTCGCGTCCGATCCGCTCCATGCGGAGGTAGAGCAGGAAGAAGGGCACGAGCAGCCCGCGCAGCAGCCAGTAGATCACCGGGTTGACGCCGCGGTTCAGGGAACGCTCGCGAAAACCCTCGAGATCGACGCCGGCGGTGTCAGGCCCCGCGGGATCGGAGGACGGCTGCGCTGCGATGTTGGTAGCCACGCTCTCTCTACACCGGCGGCCGGGAGCGCGTTACAGCTGATCTGGAACCGCAATCCGCCCCCGCTTGGGGCGATCCTCTCGCGTCCTCAGGTGGCCGTCTGGCCGGCGATCCGGGAGAGCTCGTCGAGCTCTACGGGGCCCTCTCCCGCGAGCAGCCAGCCATGGTCCGTCGGGCGCACCAGGCCGCGCTTAGAGAGCATCGTCAGCGCGCTTGTCACCGTCGGCCGCCGGGCGGCGACGAGTTCGGCCAGGACGGCGTGGGTGAGGCGCAGCGGCACGCTCACACCGCCGCTGCCGACGCGACCCCAGCGGGCGGCGAGATGCCAGAACAGCATGTGCAGGCGGATGTCGACACGGGCCTGGTGGACGATGGCCATGTTGACGGCGATGTTCCGGGCGCGGGTGACCGCGCGTCCGACCAGCTTCCCGCCGAGCTGCGGATAGCTCGCGAGGTGCTCCATGAAGACGTCGTCGAGCACCGCCAATCGCGCCGTCTCGAGCACTCGCCAGCCGACCGTCATGGGCAACGTCGGAAGTTCCTCGAGACTCTCGGCGGGCCGCAGCAGGTCGCCCTCCCCGAGCAGCTCGGCGGCGTAGCGGCCCTCGATGCCGACACGACGGACGAGCAGGCCGTCGATCACGAGCAGGCCGATGCCGAGGCTGCGGCCGTTGAGCGGCGGCGTGCCGCGCCAGCGGCCACTCTGAATCGTCATCTCCCGGGCGAGGCAGTCAGCGACAGCCTGCTCGCGCAACTCGGGCGCGATGCCGTCCGCGAGAGCCGGGTCGAGCTCGAGCACGGGGCGCAGATCGGAGTTCGTCGTCTGGGGAGAAGCCATATCGCAAAGAAGCGGCGCCTGCTGACGGAGTTGACCGAAAGAGATCCGCTGTCCTTCGCGTTACCCACATTCCCACACGCTCAACGGGAATCGCACGTCTGGGCAAGAAGAACCAGACCAGCGGGGGGGTTGGTGCCCCGACCATGCTTGTGTCTTCTGCAACTAACAGTCGGGGAAGGACGTCGAGCACGCATCGAGATGCGGACGGGACGTTCGCGGAAGGTGCCGGGTCCGGCGCCCGCCAAATGCATCACCGGACCTATCATCCCCCAGGCTGCCGGAGTAGCTCAGTTGGTAGAGCACCTGTCTTGTAAACAGGGGGTCACCGGTTCGAGTCCGGTCTCCGGCTTTGGGCGACGCGGCGATCCGGGCTCGGCCCGGACCTAACCGGCGTACATCGACTCGATCGTCTCTGCGTACTTCTCGGCGATCGGCTTGCGCTTGAGCTTCATCGTCGGCGTCAGCTCGTCGCCGCCGGCCAGCCAGTCTCCCCGGACGATCGAGAACTTCTTGATCTGTTCGACTTTGGCGAGCTTCGTGTTGGCGGCCTCGACCGCCTCGGCGACGGCCTCGCGCATCCGTCCCTCGCCCGAGAGCGACTCGAGGGAGGCGTCCTCGATGCCCTGCTGAGCCGCCCAGGCCGGGGCGAAATCCGCGTCGAGCACGATCAGGGCCGTGTTGTAAGGACGCGCATCGCCGATGCAGCACGCCTGTCCGATCAACGGCGAGGCGGTCTTCAGGGTCGCCTCGATGTTCGCGGGGGACATGTTCTTGCCGGCCGCGCTGATGATCAGCTCCTTCTTGCGGTCGATGATCTTCAGGTAGCCCTCCTCGTCGAATTCCCCGATGTCGCCCGTGCGGAAGAAGCCGTCATCGGTGAACGACTCGGCGGTCTTCTCAGGCAGGTTGCGATAGCCGGCCATCACGACGTCGGAGCGGATCAGCACCTCCCCGTCGCTGTCGAGCTTGATCTCAACGCCGCGGGCCGGCGGGCCGACCGTGCCGATCCGGATCTTGTCGGGCGGGTTGACCGTGCCGGCGCCGCAGGTCTCGCTCATCCCCCACAGCTCGGCCAACGGCAGGCCGATCGCGTGGAAGAACTCCAGCACCTCGACGGGCGTGGGGGCGGCGCCCACGTTGATGGCCTCGACCTGGTCGAGGCCGAGCATCGCGCGCAGGCCGGCGAAGATCTCGCTGTCGGCGCGAGCGACTTCCTCGGCGAGCTCCGCCGGCACCTCCTCACCGGCCTGCTCCAGGCGCACCTTGCGCAGTGCGGCCTCGAGCGCCTGCTCGACGTTCGCGCGCTGCTCCTCCGGCTGTGAGGCCAGCATCGTCTCGAGGCCGGCCTTCAGCTTCTCCCAGATGCGTGGCACCGCGAAGAACCAGCTCGGTCGCACTTCGGGCAGGTAGGCGAGCACCTGGCGAGGGTCCTCGCAGCAGGTGATCTGCAGGCCGTAGACGATCGGCAGATAGTGGTGGGCGTTGCGCTCGGCGACGTGCGCGGAGGGCAGCCACGAGATCACCCGGCCGTCGCGGGGGAATTCGATCAGCTCCTCGAGGCCTTCGCAGGCGGCCATCAGGTTGCGGTGGATCAGCTGCACGCCCTTCGGCGGGCCGGTGGTGCCGGATGTGTAGATCAGCGTCAGCACGTCCGTCGACTTCAGCTGAGCGACGGACGCTTCGACGTCGAAGTCGGGGCCCGCGCCCTCGACCTCGGACAGCGCCGTTGTCCCCTCGGGCGCCTCGCCGTCGACGACGATCACGTGCTCGAGCTTCGGCAGCGACTTGCGAGCCTCCAGCACGCGGTCCAGGTACTGGGACTCGCAGATCAGGATTCGCGCTTCGGCGTCACCCATCAGATAGGCGATCTGTTCGGCCGTATAGGTGCTGTAGATCGAGAAGGGCGCCGCGCCGACCATCATCGCCGCGATGTCGCAGAGGTGGAACTCGGGACGGTTTCCGATCATCAGCGCGAGCGTGTCGCCGCGGCGCAGGCCGAGTCCGTGGAGGCCGCCGGCGAGCGCGTCGGCGCGCCGGCGCAGCTCGCCCCAGGTGATCGTGAAGGCGTCGTCCTTGGTGCGAATCGCGACCTCCTGGGCGCGCTCGGCGGAGGTGATCCGGAAGGCCTCGGCGATCGTCGCGGCTGCTGCTGCCGGTCCCCCCCGTGCCGGCGCTCCTGAAACTGCTGCCTCCATTGCGTTCCTTCCTCTCCGAAACTCCGCCTCCGAGCGGCGAACGGACCGATCATAACCACGATCAGCGGCGGCTGAGAAGCGGCGCAGCTAGGCTCGCAAAATGCGGACGGGCGAACTGGGCTTCTGGTGGCGTTCGGTCGGCGGCGAGCCTCCGCCGCGGCCACCGCTGGCCGGTCCGACGGAGGCCGACGTGGCGATCGTCGGCGCCGGTTTCACGGGCCTCTGGACCGCGTACTACCTGAAGCGCGCGCGTCCTTCGCTGCGGGTGCTCGTGCTGGAGGCCGAGCAGGCCGGTTTCGGCGCCTCGGGCCGCAACGGTGGCTGGGTGTCGGGCTTCTTCTCGGGACCGCCACGCGCCTACGCCCGCGGCAGCGCCGTCGCGCCCTACGAAGCGATGCAGCGGGCGATGTTCGCGACCGTCCCGGAGATCGCGGCCGTGGCCGCCGAGCACGCGATCGACGCCGACCTCGTGCTGGGCGGCAACCTCACGGTCGCGCTCGATCGCGCCCAGCTCGTGCGGCTGCGCGAGGAGATCGAGGCCGCCCGCGGCCTCGGCCTCGGCGAGGAGGACCTCCGCGAGCTCGGCGCAGCGGAGCTCTCGGCCCGAGTCAGGGTCGCGGGGGCGCTCGGCGCGAGCTTCTCCCCCCATGTCGCGCGGGTGCACCCCGTGAAGCTGCTGCTCGGCCTGGCCGCGCTCGTCGAGCAGCTTGGCGTCGAGATCTACGAGCGAACACCCGTGACGGAGCTCGCGGCGCATCGCGCCCGGACCGCTCGGACGGAGCCCACGTGTACGCCTACCTGCAGCGCACCGCCGACGGGCGCATCGCGATCGGCGGCCGCGGCGTGCCGTACCGCTACGGCTCGCGCACCGACGGCCGCGGCGCCACGGCGGCCTCGACCGTCCGCGGCCTGCAGGCGAAGCTCGCCGCGATGTTCCCGGCCGCGCGCGATGCGGAGGTCGCGCATGCGTGGTCCGGCGTGCTCGGCGTCCCGCGCGACTGGTGCCCGTCGGTCGTAGCCGACCCGGCCACCGGGCTCGCCCACGCCGGTGGCTACGTCGGGGAGGGCGTGGCCGCTGCCAACCTCGCCGGGCGCACCCTGCGCGATCTGCTGCTGGGCGAGCAGACCGAGCTCACGGAGCTGCCTTGGGTCGGCCGCCGGGAGAAGCGCTGGGAGCCAGAGCCGCTGCGATGGGCCGAGATCAACGCTGTGTACGCGCTGTACCGCCGTGCCGACAGCGCCGAGCGGCGAACCGGACGGCCGTCCCGGCTCGGCTCGATCGTCGACGCCCTCTCGGGTCGCGCCTGACCGGGCCGCCGGGCCGGCTACTTGCGCCCTGGGCCGGCTACTCGCGGCCCGGCGACCGAGCATCGACGGGGAGCGAATAGCATCGCCGCCGTCCACCTCCAGGAGGCTGCAATGTCCTACGAGACGGTGCTGTACGAGACCGGCGACGCGATCGCGACGATCACGCTGAACCGTCCGGAGCGGCTCAACACGATCGTCCCGCCGATGCCCGATGAGCTGCAGGACGCCGTCCAACGCGCCACGCTCGACGATGCGGTGAAGGTGATCGTGCTGCGCGGCGCGGGGCGCTCCTTCTGCGCCGGCTTCGACTTCGGGGGCGGCTTTCATCACTGGGATGAGGGCATGACGACCGAGGGCCGCTGGGATCCGGGCAAGGACTTCGCGATGGCGACCTCGCCGGCGTCCGGTCCGGTGCCGAAGTTCATGTCGATCTGGCATTCGCCGAAGCCCGTCGTCGCACAGGTGCACGGTTGGTGCGTCGGCGGCGGCAGCGACATGGCCCTCTGCGCGGATCTCGTGATCGCCAGCGACGACGCGCGGATCGGCACTCCCTACTCGCGCATGTGGGGCTGTTACCTGACCGGGATGTGGCTCTACCGGCTCGGCCTCACCAGGGCCAAGGAATACGCCCTCACGGGCCGGCCGCTGTCGGGCACCGAAGCGGCCGATGCGGGGCTGATAAACCGCTCCGTGCCGTTCGCCGAGCTGGAGACGACCGTGGCCGCCGAGGCCTCGCGGCTGGCCGAGATCCCGATCTCGCAGCTGAGCGCGATGAAGCTGATCGTCAACCAGGCCTACGAGAACATGGGCCTGGCCTCAACGCAGACCCTCGGCCCGATCCTCGACGGGCTGATGCGCAACACGCCCGAGGCAGCCGAGTTCATCGGCATCGCCGAGCGCGACGGCGTGGGCGCGGCAATCGGTCGCCGCGACGGGCCCTTCGGCGACTACAGCCAGGCGCCGCCGGAGGAGCAGCCCGACCCACGCAATGTGATCGAGCCGTAGCAGCCCGCGGAGGCGCCAGTGGGTCCGCGGCGTCACGCCGGCGCCGGGTCACAGTCGCTCCTTGAAGCGGGTGGTAGCAAAAGTATCTACCCGGTCGATACCAATGCGCACGCGGCGTCCATCATGACCATCCCGGCCCGCGCCCGGTCGATACCAATGCACACGCGGCGTCCAACGAGAACATCCCGACCCGCCCCGGTGAATACCAATGCACACGAGGCGTCCAAGACGACCGTCCTACGACCTCACCCAGGCGACTGCCGCTCGGGCTTGACCGCGCCGTAGCGAGCCCAATGCTGCTCAGGGATGTCGTCGGGATCCTTGTACCAGTGCCAGGTGCAGGGGTCCTTCGCGTAGTCCTGGGGCGGCTCGGAGGGATACAGGGGATAACCGGACCACTGGATCGGCAGTGACTCGTTCATGAACGAGCAATGAGTGCAGTACAGCGGCAAGCCCTTACGTCCGAAGGACCAGTCGTGGGCCTCCTGCGTGACGCCCCCGCCCGGCAGCCCCTCGTAGGCCCCGTTTCGCACCAACCGCTGGCCGGATCCGCAGGGGTTCATCGAGAAGGTCACCTTCTCCTCGTCCTCCGTGATCGTGAAGGAGCCCGGGTTGGGACCAACTCCGGAGCAGGAGTGAGCGCGCCAGGTGGCGGCGAGCAGCTCGACGAGGTCCCGCCGCTCGAGCGAGACGATCGCGTCGTGGTGGCGGCGCCAGCCGCGGTTCATCGACTCCGTCCACGCTTCGGCCACGCCGTCCTCTCCGAGTCGCTGCTGGATGAAGGAGACGAGGTCGAGTACGCCCGCGGCCATCAGGTCGTGGAGCATCTGCCACTCGTGCTTCATCTCGGCGCAGAGACGCCGGGCACCATCGAGATCGCCCGCGTCGATCGCCTCGATGGCGCGGTCCATCGTCGGCCGGGAGAGCTGTTCGAGCTGCTCATCGGAGAACCAGCGGTCTGTCATCGTTCCCTCCTTCGATGATCGTTCACGGACAATTGTGACTGCGGGCGCCAGGGCGCTTGTGACGGGCGCTGCACGGGGCATCGGGGCGGCGATCGCAGAGCGCCTACGGGCCGACGGCATGGAGGTTCTCACGCTGGACCGCCGCGAGGGCTGCGACATCGCGATGGACATCGCACGCGATCCATTCCCGGCACTCGGCGAGATCGATGTGTGCGTCGCCAACGCGGGCGTGACGACGACGATCGCCCCGGGCCACCGCATGACCGTGGAGCAGTGGCAGCTCGACATCGACGTGAACCTCACGGGGGCGTTCCGCACGATCCAGGCGTGCCTCGTCGGCATGCGCGAGCGGCGGCAGGGACGCATCGTCGTGATCTCGAGCGTTGCGGCACTCGGCGGGCTGCCGGGTCAGGTCGCCTATGCCGCCTCCAAGGCGGGGCAGCTCGGAATGGTCCGCACGCTGGCCGTCGAGAACGCCGCGCACGGCATCACCGTCAACGCGATCCTGCCCGGCCTCGTCGGCACCGAGGCAGTGCTGGCGATGCCCGCGGAGGTCCGTGAGCGAGCCCTGTCCGCAGCCCCGGCCGGGCGGCTGGTCGAGCCCGCGGAGATCGCCGCGGCCGTGTCGTTCCTGGTCGGCTCAGAGGCCGCGCAGGTCAACGGCCAGACGATCGCGGTCGACGGCGGGGCCTCGCTCGCCCAGCTCACGCTCGGCAGCTCGAGCTAATCCCAAGAGCGGACCTCCGCCCCGCTCCGCGGGTCCCCGGGACGGTCGATTTCTTGCGGCCCTGGACGATCGTGGGAGTGACCGCATCAATGCCGAGAGCGCCGGGTTAGGGGCTTCGGAGGAGCGAAGAGGACCACTTCCGACAAGGAGAAGGCACAGATGCGTTCACACAAGCTGGCCTCGGCCGTCACGGCCGCGGCAGCCCTGCTGGCGCTGGCCCCGGCCGGAGCGGTGGCTGCGCACAACCAACGCCATCACAGCGTCGCCGTCACGCGCAAACCCCACGCGGGCCTCTGCAAGATCGCCCTGAGCGTGGCGCCGCGCCTGGTGACGAGCGGCGAAGCGGCGCTTGCCTATGGGCGGGGCACGTGCGGCGGCGCCCCCGCGGGCGAACAGACCGTGACCATCTTCGACCACCCGGCCGGCAGCCCCGGCTTCAGCGTGCTCGGCACGACCACGACGAACAAAGAAGGCCTCTACCAGCTTCCCACCGGTGCCCTTACGAGCAACACCGGCTTCTACTCCGCCCTCGGGACCGTCCGCAGTCCGACGCGCAACGTGAGGGTCGCGGCCCAGGTGTCGCTGACCGGGCCGCCGGAAACGAAATCCCTGTTCTCGGGCATCCGCACGGGCCGCCGCAACGCGGTCACATTCAGCGGCACGGTCAACCCGCACGACGGCGGCGCGACAGCGGTGCTGCAGCGGGAGAACGCGATCAAGGGCAACGAATGGCACCAGATCGCCAAACCGGTGCTGGTCGACGTGAACGGCAACTTCTCGATCACCCACGCCTTCGCGGTGCCCGGCGCTTCGAGCATCCGCGTCCTGATTCGATCCAATCACCGCAACATCGCAAGCCCATCGAACGTGCTCAGCTACGTGATCTCGCAGGCGCAGAACCCGTCGCTGACGATCGTCAGCGCCCAGGACCCGCTGGCCTTCGGCGGTTCGACCGTGATCAGCGGAAACGTCGCCGGCGAGCCGAACACGACGATCACATTGATGAGTCGTCCGGCGCACGGCAAATACGGGCCCGTCACGACCACGACGACGGACTCGGCGGGCAAGTACGCCTTCGCGCCGCAGTCGCCCGGCGTCAGCACCTTCTACCGGGTGCAGGCCGGCAGCCGCAGCTCGGCGGTCCTCTACCAGGGCGTCAAATACGTCCTGACGGCGAAACCGTCCGCGAGCTCGATCTCCTCGGGCCAGCCGTTGACGTTCAGCGGCACCGTGACACCGGCGAAGGCCGGCCACCAGATCTATCTGGAGAAGCAGAACATCTCCGGGACGAACTTCCACGTGGTCGCCGTGGGTACCGTCGCAGCCGACGGTAGCTACTCGATCACGAGGACCTTCTTCGCTCCGGGCAGCTACGTGCTCCGGGTCAAGATCCCGGGTGACTCAGAAAACGGGGGCACGGCGAGCGCGACCTTCCCGACCACGGTCACGCCGATTCCATCGGCGAAGATCCCGCTCGAGCCTCCCGTCAACGGCGGCCTGCCGCCGGAAGGCCACTAGCGACGGACGAACGAGCCGCCCACGCCGGCATCCACCTCGATGACGCACTGCGGCCGCCTCCGAGAACGGGGCGGCCGCAGTCGTTCGGCCTCGGCTCAACGGGGCGGCCGCAGTCGTTCGGCCTCCTCGGCTCAACGGTGCGGCCGCAGTCGTTCGGCCTCAACGGTGCGGCCGCCGTTCAGCGGATGCTCGTCAGGCGGCTGCCCCGGGATCGGGCCGCACGATCACGGTGTCCGCCACCGGGATCACCTCGTGGGCGGGCATCCCAACGCGCTGGGCGTGGTCGCGAATCGCGTCGGGACTGCTGGACTGATAGACGCAGACCGTTCCGAGGCCGCCGTCGGGCTCGTTGATCACGTAGCTGCGAATCCAGCGGATGTCATCGGACATCTGCTCGTCGCCCACCTGTTTGGAGCGGGCGGCCACCTGTTCGAGCTCCTCTACAGAGCCCCATGCCCCCCGGCGCAGGATCACGTAGGTGTCCATGGCTTGCTTCCCCCTTCGCTTAGAGGTCTGAGATTTCCCTCCCCGCGGCCGCGTGGCCGCATGGGGATCCTACGTCCTCACCGCTCGAACCGGGCTTTCCGGCTGTCCTCGTCGCTGTCCCCCGGGACGGCTGTGAATTGGATCTGCTCGCCGGTGGCGGGGTTCACGAGGGGTCGGAACCGGGCGCCGGCGCGGGGGTCGCCAAGGGCGTCGGTGTCGGCGGTGAGGCGGGCGTTGGTGCTGGCCATGGGGTCGGTCCTTCCTGTGACGAGGCGGGCGTCGCGCCCTGGCTGCGGTACCAGGCAACGGTCGAGGCGATGGCGGCGGCGAGCGGGGTGCCGGCGGCCCCGAACGTCGATTCGTACTTGGAGGTGTCGAGCACGAAAGGCTCCTCGAACTCGTAGGCCATCTCCGCCAGCTCTCGCATCATCGGGTTGAACAGCCCGAGGGCGCGCATGATGAGCTTGGGCACCGAGCGGATCGCGACCGGGTGCCCGACCTCGCCGCCCAGGATCTCGAGCAACTCTCGGGTCGTGACGGTCTCGGGCCCAGGTAGGTGCCAGACGCCGCCCACCGCGCGTCCGTCGGTGCCGAGGGTGGCCAGGCCCGCAGCTACGTCCGGTACGTAGCTGTAGGTGTGAGGCACGTCGGGGTTGCCGAGGAAGTCGGCGCGCTTGCCGGCCACGGCGTTGGCGAAGACGCGCTCGCCGAGTGTCGTCTCGGTGACGCCCGCGCCGAAGAAGTCCGAGGCCCTGCCGATGGTCATGCTGACTCGACCGGCGGCCGCGACGGTACATAGCTCTTCGGTCATGGCCGCGCGCGTCCGGCCCTTGACCGTCGTCGCGGCCAACGGGAGGTGCTCCCTCATCGGTTGGCCCCCGGTCGGGCCGTAGCCGTACAGGTTCTCGAGGCTCACCAGGAGCGCGCCGTTGCGCTCAGCTGCGGCGAGTACGCCGCGCTGCAATGGGGGGAAGAGCTTCGGCCAATCCGTGTATGGAGCGCTCAGGCATTGGTAGATGATCGAGGCGCCCTGTGCGGCGTCGGTGGCGGCGTCGGGGTCAGACGCGTCGGCGGCCCTCCATTCGACTGCGTCGGCCAGCCCTGCGGGCCGGTGCGGGGCCACCGCCTGCCGGTGCCGGGACACCGCCCGCCGGTGCCCGGACACCGCCACATGGTGCCGGGACACCGCGCGCACCGGCAGGCCGAGCCCGGCCAGGCGCGCGCTGAGCGCACGCCCGACCTGCCCGACGCCGAACACCACATGCAGTCGATCCTCGCTCACGGCTCCGCACCCACGTTCGCCGATGAGGCAGCCTTGCTGGATGCGGCGTGCAGAGCCGGGGCGGAACCCCGCTCCGAGCCTGTCGTCTCGGTGCGGTCCGCGTCGTGTCGCGCGTCCAGCAGCATGGCTGGCTCCTCTCGCTGACTCCCGAGCAAACCTGGCGGTCAGCGACAGCCTGGCCCCGGTGTCACTTGCGACCCTACTCCAGCATCAGAAAACTAGCAAGCGATTTCGGGAAAGCTCCGCCTATGCTTGTCAGATGGCGAACTGGAGCTTCCTGACCAACCATGCGCGAGCCCTCGTCTGTATCGCCCACGACCCCGGCGTGCGCCTCCGCGACATCGCAGCGACCCTGGATATCACCGAGCGCACGGCATTCGGCATCGTCACCGACCTGACCGAGGCGGGCTACATCGTGAAGGACAAGGAGGGCCGGCGCAACCGCTACCGCATCCAGGCCGATCTCCCCCTGCGACATGCCGTCGGTCGAGAGCCGACGATTGGTGAGATGCTCGGCTTGCTCGTGGACACCAATGCAACAGAGTCCGCGCAAGCGCCGGGCGAAGATTCCGATTCGAGCGGGCCGGCGCCGTTATCCTGGGCTCACCGGCCGTTGGGAGAAAGCGCCAAATCATGATCGTGATCCTGCTCGTAGTCCTGCCGCTCGTGGTGGTCCTCTACGTGCTGATCGCCGACATCAACCATGGCGATCACTACGCCCCGCAGGCCTACTACCGACGCAAGCGCGGCGGTGCGCCTGTCGCCTACGGCTTCGAGTCCCTGGCGCCGCGGCACCGCAGGCACCTGCCGGAGTCCCGCTCCGAGGCCGAGAACCCTCCCCGCGGCTGATGATCGGGGCCGCCTCGCGGACGGCCCCCCGAACGAGATCCCCCAGAGCCCTGCCGGCGGCGCCCCCGGACTAGCTCTCGGGGCGAGCCGGCCTACGCCGCAACCGCGCGCGAGTCCAGGTGGGCGCCGACCTTGCGCTTCACCCTCTGCAGGGCGTTGTCGACCGTCTTCGTGTCGCAGCTCAGGCGCTCGCCGACCTGCTCGTAGGAGTAGCCGTCGAGGTACAGCGACAGCACCCGGCTCTCGAGCTCCGAAAGGGCCGTGGAGAGGCAGCCTACGAGCGATCGCAGCTCCTCGGATGAGATCACCTGGTTGACGGGATCGTGCACCGTCGGGCCCGGCAGCATCTGGTCGAGCGTCGGCACATCGTCGCCGGAGCCGGCGGGCGTCGAGGAGAACGAGACGTACTGGTTCAGCGGCGTGTGCTTGTTGCGAGTGGCCGTCTTCACGGCCGTGATGATCTGGCGCGTGATGCAGAGCTCGGCGAAGTTGCGGAAGCTCGACTCCCGATCGGTCCGGAAGTCGCGGATTGCCTTGTAGAGGCCTACCAGGCCCTCCTGGATCAGGTCGTCGGAGTCTCCGCCGGCGAGGAAATACGAGGAGGCCTTGAGCCGCACGAAGCCGTGATAGCGGCGGACGAGGCGGTCGTAGGCATTGCGATCCCCCTGCTTTGCGAGGGCGATCAGGAACAAATCCTCGACCTTTGGTTCAGAGTTAGGGTTGTGGGAGATACGTGCCACGAGCAGATCCATCCTTTCTTGGGGCCACCTACCTTGGTGGACCCGGGTGTTTGCTCAGTGGCGCACTCCTCCCCTGGCGCCAAAGCTATTCAGTTCCCAAGGCTTCTCAACCTTAGGTACAGCGTTATGCGCGGGCAGACTCGCACAGTTATGAAGAGCTGTCAACCCTTTTTTGCAATATCTCGTACAGGATCGCGGCGGCCGCGGCGGCGACGCCAAGCGACTCCACCCGCCCTCGAATGGGGAGCGCGATCAGCTCGTCGCATCCGGCCGCCACGCGCGGGCACGCGAGCGACGGGCAGGTGCTCGACGGCGCCGGCGGAGGCCTTGCACACGGCGGGCGTCACCTCGGCGGCGCGGCGCTCGGGCACGATCACCCCGTCTGCGCCGGCGCACTCTGCGGTGCGGCAGATCGAGCCGAGGTTCTGGGGGTCCTGTACCTGGTCGAGCGCCACCAGCAGGGGCTCCGACCGGGCGAGCAGCTCGCCGGCCCCGACGTAGGGATACGGCCCCGCCTCCGCGCAGATCCCCTGATGCGCATCGGAGCCGCAGCGCGCCTCGATCTCCGAAGTATCGACGGTCCGGACGCTCAACCCCTCGAGCCACGGCTCGCGGGCCGCGCCGCCGCTGACCCAGATCTCGCTTACGGCGTGCCGCCGGCGGCCGCGCAACGCCTCCCTGACGGGGTTGCGCCCGTAGAGGATCACAGTGGCAGCAGCTCGAAGCCCTGCTCGGCGTCCCTGACCTCCCAGCCCATCGCGGCGAGCCGGTCCCGCAGCTCGTCTGCGGCGGCGAAATCGCGGTCACGCCGTGCCCGCTCGCGCTGCTCGGCGAGCTCACGCACCTCCGACGGCGCCTCGGCATCCGGAGCGAGCAGGCTCTCGAGACCCAGTACCCCGAGCATCTCGCGCAACTGCGAATCGCCGACGGGGCCCTCGTGGGCACCGGCGGCGCGGAGCCACTCGTTCAGCGCCGCCAGCGCCTCCGCGGTGTTGAAGTCTCGCGCCAGCGCCTCGAAGAAGCGGTCCCGCAGCGGCTCGAGTTCGGACGGCGAGTCGTTGCCGGCGGCCAGGCGCCGCCCGGCCTCGCGAATCCGCGCCACGTTGGCCTGCGCCTGGCCCATCGCCGCCTCGGAGAAGGCGAGCGGCTGGCGGTAGTGGCCGGAGATCAGGAACATCACCACGGCCTCGCGGCCGTACTGCGCGAGCACCTCGTGCAGGGGCGCGATGTTGCCGGCCGACTTGGCCATCTTCTCGCCCGTGAGCTGGATCATGCCGTTGTGCATCCAGATCCTCGCCAGCTCCGCGCCCCGCGCGGAGCGGGTCTGGGAGGCCTCGTTCTCGTGGTGGGGGAAGATCAGGTCGGTGCCGCCGCCGTGGACGTCGAAGCCGACACCGAGCAGCTCCTCCGCCATCGCCGAGCACTCGATGTGCCAGCCCGGCCGCCCCTCCCCCCAGGGCGCCGGCCACTGCGTGTCCTCGCCCTCCTTGTGGGCCTTCCAGAGGGCGAAGTCGAGCGGGTCGTGCTTGCGCTCGGCGGGCGGGTGGGGCCCTTTCTCCTCCTCGCCCTGGTCCATGCTGTCCACCTGGCGGTGAGAGAGCCGTCCGTACTCCTCATCTGAGCGCACGCGGAAGTACACGTCGCCGTCGACGGCGTAGGCATGCTCGCCGTCGATCAACGTCTGGATGTAGGAGACGATCGGCCCGATCGTCTGCGAGGCGAGCGGCTCGTGGGAGGGGCGGCCGAGGCCGAGCTCGTCGGTGTCCGCCCGGTAGGCGGCCGTCATCTCTGCGGCCAGCTCGCCGCTCGGCAGGCCCTGCTTCGTGGCCGCGTCGTAGATCTTGTCGTTGACGTCGGTGACGTTGATGACGAGGTCGACGTCGTAGCCCTCGTGCTCGAGGAAGCGCTTGAAGAGGCTGAAGATCACGAATGGCCGTGCATTGCCGATGTGGATGCGGCTGTAGACCGTCGGACCGCAGGCGTAGATGCCGACCCGTCCCGGGTCGCGCGGCTGCAGCGGCAGGACCTCGCCGCTCTGCGTGTCGTGGATCGTGATCTCGCGCATCGCCGAGGCGAACCCTAGATGGTTGATTTCGCGGGGCGTGTTCAGGCGGTCGGCTCGAGCGTTGCGATCGCCAGCGCCGCGACGCCCTCGCCGCGGCCGACGAAGCCGATCCCCTCGCCCGTCGTCGCCTTGACGTTGACGTCCTCGGCGGGGAGGCCGAGCGCGGCGGCGAGCCGCTCGCGGATTGCCTGGCGGTGCGGGCCGATCTTCGGCCGCTCCGCGAGCACGGTGCAATCGACGTTGACCACGCGCAGACCGCGTCCCCGCACCGCCGCGATCACCTCGGCCAGCAGGGCGATCGAGTCTGCGTCCTTGAAGCGCTCGTCGGTGTCCGGGAAGTGCTTGCCGATGTCGTCGAGCCCCGCGGCGCCGAGCAGCGCGTCGATCACGGCGTGCGTCAGCACGTCGGCGTCGGAGTGGCCCGCGAGCCCCTGCTCGTGGGGGATCTCGACGCCGCCCAGCACGAAGCGCCGGCCCTCGAGGAGACGGTGGGAGTCATAGCCGATGCCGGACCGCGTCACCCCTCGCCCCCAGCGCGCGCGCCGAGCGGCTCGAGCGCTCGCGTGCGATGGTCGAACACGGCGAGCTCGCCGACGCCGAGATCGGACAGCAGCTCGAGCGCCCGCTCGTAGTCCGCGCCCACGTCCTCGGGGTGATGGGCGTCGCTTGACAGGGCCACCGGCACACCCGCTTCGACGCACATCTCGAGGAACGCGGGCGCGGGGTAGAGCTCCGCGGCCGGCTTGCGCCATCCGGCCGTCGAGACCTCGACCGCGACGCCGGCTTCGGCGAACGCTTCGACGGCCGGCTCGTAGAAGAAGCGCAGGTCGCGCGCCGGGATCCGCTCGGGGTGGTTGGGTCCGAAGTACTTCACGAGGTCCGGGTGGGCGATGATGTCGAACAGGCCGCTCGCCGCGCTGGCGGCGACGGTCTCGAAGTAGCGAGTCCACACGGCCTCGGGCGAGCGGCGTGGGTCTCTCGGGTCCCACGCGGTGAAGAGCTCCATGTCGACGGCTCCGTCGCTGACGAAGTGGACCGAGCCGACGACGTAATCAAAGTCGCGCGCGTCGAGCAGGGACGCGGTGCGGTCTTCGGCGCCGGGCACGAAGTCCATCTCGATGCCGAGCCGCAGGTCGGTCTGCTCACGAACGAAGTTGCAGTAGTCGTCGAGGTCGTCGTGGGCATAGCGTTCCCAGAAGGGGTGGCGCCAGAGCTCGAGCGCCTGGTGGAAGCGGTAGATGTGCTCGGAGACGCCGAGCTCCTCGATGCCGCGCTCGTCTGCCACCTCGCGATATCTCTCGACGTTGGCCTCCGTGAAGTAGCGCTCCGGCGCCGCGTCGGCGTCGTCGGGCCGGAGATGCAGGTGGTAGTCGGTGAGCATCGGCCGCGATTCAAGCAGGATCGCCGTCGGCGCCCGCGATTCGCGCCTCGATCAGCTGGGCGGCGACGCGCAGGTCGAGGGGCGTCGTCACCTTCATGTTCGCCGCGAGACTGGGCACGACGATCACGCGGCCGCCGGCGCGCTCGATCAGCCAGGCATCGTCGGTGGCACGGGCGAGCGTGTCGGCGTCGACGTCGAGGGCGCGCTCGAGCGCCTCGCGGCGGAAGACCTGTGGGGTCTGCACGGACCACAGCTCGCCGCGATCGAGTGTCTCGCGCACGGGACCGCCGTCGCGTCCGGCACGCTTGATCGTGTCCGTGACCGGCGCGGCCGCGATCGCCGCATCGGCCTGCGGGTCCGCTTCGAGCGCGGCGATCACCGCCTCTGCCAGGGCGGGCACCAACAGCGGCCGAGCTGCGTCGTGGACGAGCACCGGGTCACCCGGGCCAGCCTCGGCCAGGGCGAGCCGCACGGACTCAGAGCGCGACACGCCACCGCGGACCGAGCCGAGCACGACCGCGCCGATTTCGCCGAACGTGATCGCGCCCGGCGGCGTCGCGACGACGATCCGATCGATCCCGGGGGTGGCCGCGAGCGCCTCGACGCTCCACTCGACCATCGCGCGCCCGGCGAGCTCGACGTACGCCTTCGGCCGGCCGGCACCGAGGCGCTCGCCGCTGCCGGCCGCCACGATCAGCGCTACGGCCATCGTCGCAGTGGCTGTCGCGCACGCGGCATACCGGCTCCCACCGGCGTTGCCGCGTGCGCGAGAGCCCGCCTACTTGGCTCCGGCGACGGCCAGCTGCTGGTTGGCCGAGTCGGCGAGCAGCTCGTCGAGGTAGCTCTCGGCCTCTTCCTCGTCCTTGTCGAGCGCGTACATCAGCTCGGAGGCGAGGATCTTCTTGGTGCGGGTGAACATCTGCTTCTCACCCGTCGAGAGGCCCTTCTCGCTCTCCCGCAGGGAGAGGTTGCGGACGACCTCGGCCAGCTCGTAGATGTCGCCGGTCTTGATCTTGTCGCGGTTGTGCTTGAAGCGGCGGTTCCAGTTCTTGGGCATCTCGGAGACTTCGTCGCGGAGCACGTCGAGGACCTTCTTGACGGTCTCTTCGTCGATCACCCTGCGCAGGCCCGCCAGGGCGGCGTTCTCGGTCGGGACCCGTACGGTCATGTCGTTGTGGAGGATCTTGATCGTGAGGTACTCACGGCGTTCGCCGAGGATCTCCATCTCCTCCTTCTTCAGCACCTTGCCGGCGCCGTGGTGGGGGTAGACGACATGGTCCCCCAGCTCGAACTCGATGTACTCGACTTCGCGGGTGACCTCGATCTCCTCGGTCAGGGTTCCTTCGTCAGTTGCTTGTGCCGGAATGGTGTCCTCCTTCGTTTGCGGCCGGCCCGGGGGGACCAGCCCTTGTTCAAGTCTGTAGGTAACGATCCACGAGGTTCAGCTCCTGCAGCCTGCGCAGGCCCTCGCGGATGTCCTTGGCGCGGATCTCGCCCACGCCTTCTACCGCCTCGAGCTCCGAGTCGGTCGCGGCCAGCAGCTCGTCGAGCCCTCCGAACTCCGCGACGATCTGCGCGACGGCGAGCTTCGGCAGACGCGGAATGCGCCCGAGGACGCGGTAGCCGCGCGGCGAGACGGGGTAGTCGAGCGTGTTCAGCTTGCGGTCATAGCCGAGCAGCTCGGCGAGACGCCCGAAGTCCAGGAGGTCCTGATGGCTGAGGCGGCCGATCTCCTCGAGCGCGCCGGCGAATGCTTCGTCGGAGTAGCCCGAGAGGTAGTCGCGCACGAGCGCCGCCTTCTCGGCGGCCGCGCCGACCATCGTCTCCTCGAGCTGCATCTCGATCAGGCGCCCCTCGCTGCCGAGCTCGACGATGTAGCGCTCGATCTCGACGGCCATGCGGGTCACGAGCTCGGAGCGCTGCAGGACCGTCAACACGTCGTGCAGCGTGGTCGCGCCCTCGAACTCGAGGGCCGTCAACCTGGTCGAGACCTGGTCGAGGCGGGTCCGGTACTTCTCGAGCGTCGCGAGGGCTTGGTTGGCCTTCGCGAGCACCACCGGAATGTCCTCGAGGATGTACTTGACACCGTCGACGTACACCGAAACGACCTCCCGGCGCTGGGAGATGGCGATCACCAGGGCGTCGGTCTGCTTGGAGACTCGCTCGGCTGTGCGGTGGCGGGTGCCGGTCTCGTGGGAGAGGATCGTGGGGTCGGGCATCAGCTGGACGTTCGCCATCGAGATCTTCGTCGCGTTGGCGTTGAGGACGATCGCGCCGTCCATCTTCGCGACCTGGTAGAGGAAGGCGGGCGTGTAGTCGATGTCGAGCTTGATCCCGCCGGAGAACATGAAGCTGAGGTCCTCGGGCTCCCCGATCGCGATCAGGCCGCCGGTGCGGGCGTGGAGGATGCTCTCGATCCCCTCCCGCAGCGCTGTGCCGGGCGCGATCATCTCCAGCGCCCTCATAAGTCCTGGATCCGGCCTTATTGCGTTGTCTGCATCTTCACCGGACCTAGGTGCCACAATCCCCAATTCTAGGGCATTTAGGGATTCTTCATCGTCTCCTCCGGCCCCCGGAAACCGCTAAAGAGCGCCGAGGGGGGCCTCCGCGGGGGTCACCCGTGCGGCCCTCAGGACCCCGTCGCCGTGCCGCTTGGAGCCTCCGGGGAGAGCGATCGCCAGGGCCTCCCGCAGGGTCGCCGCGCCAGTGGAGCCGGCGCCGCTGTCCGGGGGCGCGATCACATCGCCCAGCCCGTGGCGCGAGGCCTCTTCCAGGCGCCTCTCGGGGTGGCCGACCCAACGCAGCTCGCCGGTCAGCCCCAGCTCGCCGAAGCAGGCGCGAGGACCGTCCGTCAGGGGCACGCCGCGGGCGGCCGAGGCGACGGCCAGGGCTACGGCGAGATCGCAGCCGGGCTCGTCGACGCGCACGCCGCCGACGACGTTGACGAACACGTCAGCCGCCCCCGTGCCGACGCCCGCATGGCGCCCGAGGATCGCGAGCACCAGAGCGAGCCGGTTGCGGTCGAGTCCAGAGACCACCCGCCGGGGCTGCTCGAGCTCCGAGGAGGCGACGAGCGCCTGCACCTCGACGAGCAGCGGCCGCGACCCCTCCATCGTCGCCAGCACCACGCTGCCCGGGGCTCTCGTCGCCTCGGCAACGAACCGCGCCGAAGCGTCCAGAACCTCCACCAGGCCGCCCTGGCGCATCTCGAACAGCCCCGCCTCGTTGGTCGAGCCGAAGCGATTCTTGAGCGCCCGCAGCTCGCGGTAGGGCCGCTCGCGCTCGCCCTCGAACTGAAGCACGCAGTCGACGAGGTGCTCGAGGACCCTCGGCCCCGCCAAGGCTCCGTCCTTGGTCACATGGCCGACGAGGATCACGGCGGTGCCCTGCTGCTTGGCCAGCTCCATGATCCGGGCGGCGACCTCGCGGACCTGCCCGACCGATCCGGGCGCACCCGATAGCTCGGCCGAGCGGAGCGTCTGGACCGAGTCGATCACACATGCCGCGGGACGCATCGCCGCGAGCGTCGCGAGCACCGCCTCGAGCTCCGTCTCGGCGAGGATCGGCACGTCGAGGGCAGAGCCCGGCCCACCCTGGGCCGGCTCGCCGGAGAGTCGCTCGGCCCGCAGGCGCACCTGCTCGGCGGACTCCTCGCCGCTGACATAAAGCGTTGCGTGACCCGCCCCCGCGAGGTTCCCGAGGACCATGTTGGTGAGCGTCGACTTGCCGATGCCGGGCGAGCCCCCGAGCAGCGTCAGCGACCCCGGGACGAGGCCGCCGCCGAGCACCCTGTCGAGCTCCCCGATGCCGCTCGACATGCGCCGGACAGGCGCCGAGCCGACGTCACGAAGGCGCTTCGGAGCCTCTGATGCGCCCGATCCGCCGACCGCACGCAGCCGCCGGGAGCCGCCCTTGAGCTCCTGGGGAAGGGCCTCCTCGACGAGCGTGTTCCAGGCGCCGCAGGCGGGGCACTGCCCGTGCCACTTCGCCTCCTGGGCACCACAGTCGGAGCAGACGTGGACGGACTTGCGGGGCATCCCGCGAGATTACGGCCCGGCGGGGACAGCTCGATTCGAGTGGCCGCTAGGACTCGGGCGGTGCGTCGGGTACTGCCGGCGCGTCGCCCTCGGTCAGCTCGGGCTCCTCGCCGGAGCCGCCCTCGGCACCGACGCCGACGGGCGTCTTCGCCTTCTTGGGCTGGACGATCGAGAGTTTGACCTCACCCTCGGCCTCGCCGTCCGGGTCGACCACCACGGTGGCACCGGGCGTCAGCTGCTCGCGCAGCACGAAGTCCGCCAGCGGGTCCTCGATGTAGCGCTGGATCGCCCGTCGCAGCGGACGCGCTCCCATCGAGGGGTCCCAGCCCTTGTCGACGAGCAGGTCCTTGGCGCCCTCGGTCAGCTCGAGCTGGAGCTCGCGCTCGGCCATCGACTCGCGGATCCTCAGCAGCAGCAGCTCGACGATCTGCTTGATCTCCTCCTTCTGCAGCTTGTGGAAGACGATCACGTCGTCGATGCGGTTGAGGAACTCGGGCCGGAAGACTTTCTTCAGCTCGCCCATGATGCGGCTCTTCATGTCGTCGTAGGTGATCCCGGTCTCGTCCTCGGAGACGGCGAAGCCCAGCGGCGTGTTGCGCGCGATCTCCGCCGCGCCGATGTTCGAGGTCATGATCACGATCGCGTGGCGGAAGTCGACCGTGCGACCCTGCGCGTCGGTCAGCCGGCCGTCCTCGAGGATCTGCAGGAGGATGTTGAAGACGTCCGGGTGGGCCTTCTCGATCTCATCGAGCAGCAGCACGCTGTAGGGCTTGCGGCGCACCGCCTCGGTGAGCTGGCCGCCCTCGTCGTAGCCGATGTAGCCGGGAGGCGAGCCGACCAGGCGGGAGACGGCGTGCTTCTCCATGTACTCGGACATGTCGATCCGGATCAGCGCTTCGTCGTCGCCGAACAGGAACTCGGCCAGGGTGCGGGCGAGCTCGGTCTTGCCGACGCCCGAGGGGCCCAGGAAGATGAATGAGCCGGTCGGCCGCTTGGGGTCCTTCAGGCCCGCTCGCGAACGGCGGATCGCCTTCGAGATCACCTCGATCGCCGGGTGCTGGCCGATCACGCGCTTGTGCAGTTCGTCCTCCATGCGCATCAGCTTCTGTTCTTGTTCGTCAGCTTGCGCTCCTTGTCGCGCAGCGAGGCAGCCTTCTCGAACTCCTGGGCCTCGATCGCGGACTCCTTCTCGCGCCGGGTCGTCTCGACTTCTGACTCGAGCTCCCGGTTCGCGGGCGGCGAGGTCATCGACTTGATGCGCATCCGCGAGGCGGCCTCGTCGATCAGGTCGATGGCCTTGTCCGGCAGGAAGCGGTCGGAGATGTAGCGCGAGGCCAGTTCGCCGGCGGCGCGCAGCGCCTCGTCGGTGATCTGGACCTTGTGGTGCTGCTCGTAGCGGTCGCGCAGGCCGGTGAGGATCTCGACGGTCTGGTCGATCGACGGCTCGTCCACGCGGATCTGCTGGAAGCGGCGCTCCAGGGCGGAGTCCCGCTCGAGGTACTTGCGGTACTCGTCGAGGGTCGTCGCACCGATCGTCTGCAGCTCGCCGCGGGCCAGTGCCGGCTTGAGGATCGAGGCGGCGTCGATCGCGCCCTCGGCGGCGCCCGCGCCGACGAGGTTGTGGAGCTCGTCGATGAACAGGATGATGTCGCCCCGCTGGGTGATCTCCTTCATGACCTTCTTGAGGCGCTCCTCGAACTCGCCGCGGTACTTCGAGCCGGCCACGAGAGCGGCCAGGTCGAGCGTGTAGATCTGCTTGTTCTTGAGCAGCTCGGGGACCTCTGAGCTCGTGATGCGCTGGGCGAGGCCCTCGACGACGGCGGTCTTGCCGACGCCGGGCTCGCCGACGAGGACGGGGTTGTTCTTCGTGCGCCGCGAGAGGATCTGCATGATCCGCTCGATCTCGGTCTCCCGGCCCACGCAGGGGTCGAGCTTGCCGTCGGCGGCCAGTTTCGTGAGGTTGCGCCCGAACTGGTCGAGCAGCTTCGAGGACTTCTTGCCCTCTCCCGCGGGCGCTCCTGCGCCGGCACCGGAGCCCGAGGAGCCGCCCTGGCGACGACCGCCGGGACCGGACAGCATGCGGATCACCTCGTTGCGGATCTTCTCCGAGTCGGCGTCGAAGTCGAGCAGGATGCGTGCGGCGACGCCCTCGTTCTCGCGGACGAGGCCGAGCAGGATGTGCTCGGTGCCGATGTAGTTGTGGCCGAGGCTGAGGGCCTCGCGGAGCGCCAGCTCGAGAACCTTCTTCGCGCGCGGCGTGAAGGGGATCTGGCCGGAGGTGACCTCCTCACCGGAGCCGACGATCCGCACGACCTGCGCACGTACCCGCTCGACGGTGATGTCCAGGCTCTCCAGGACGCGGGCCGCCAGGCCCTCCTCCTCGCGCAACAGCCCCAGCAGGATGTGCTCCGTGCCGATGTAGTTGTGCTTCAGCGTCCGCGCCTCCTCCTGCGCGAGGACCACCACCTGTCTTGCCCTTTCTGTGAACCGCTCGAACATTTGTGCTTCCTTCCTGCCGGGGCGGTGCCCCAAGGGTCTTTTGGTGGTCCTTATGACGCCTGGAGGACCAGTCTACCAACCGTTCCGACTGCTCCCACCGGGGTCATCGGCACCCCGCAGCACGTGCTTGACCGGCGAATCCCGGTGCCGCGCTCGAACATGCGTCGAGAGCGGGGACCGCACCTCAAGCGGCCGCCACCGCCCGCGTAAATACCATTGCGCACGCGGGCTCACTAGAGAGGCACCGCCGCCTCCACCCGCCGCCGCCGCACCGTCTGCAGAACGGCGCCCCGGCCGGCCGTCAGCCCTGGTCTCGCATCGCCGGGAAAAGCACGACCTCGCGGATCGTCTCGCGTCCCGTCAGCAGCATCACGAGGCGGTCGATGCCGAGGCCCACGCCCCCGGTCGGCGGCATGCCCTGCTCGAGCGCCTGGACGAACGTCTCGTCGTAGGGGTGGGACTCCTCGTCGCCGGCGGCGCCGAGGCGGTGCTGCGCGGCGAAGCGCTCACGCTGCTCGTCCGGGTCGATCAGCTCGCTGAAGGCGTTCGCGATCTCCATGCCACCCGCGAAGGCCTCCCAGCGCTCGACGAGGCCCGGCTTGGTGCGGTGCTCGCGGGCCAGCGGCGAGAGCGCGACGGGGTAGTCGAGCACGAAGGTGGGGCGCTGCAACGACGGCTCGACGTACTTGGAGAGCAGGTCGTCCGCCAGCTGCGGCCAGGTCTGCTCGGCCGTGTTCATGTCCAGGCCCTTGGCGGCGATCGCCGCTCGCAGCTGATCGGGGTCGGGATGCTCCATGACGTCGATTCCGGTCGCCGCCTGGATCGCCTCGACGAAGCCGATCCGCTCCCACCGCGAGCCGCCGAAGTCGAGCGGCCCGTCGTAGCCCGCGGCCTCGGCGGCGGCCGCGACGATCTGTTCGGTCCGAGTCGCCTCGGCCTCGTAGTCGGCATAGGCCTCGTACCACTCGACCATCGTGAACTCCGGGTTGTGCTTCGGCGAGATGCCCTCGTTGCGGAAGTCCTTGCCGAGCTCGTAGACCCGCTCGAGGCCCCCCACGATCAGGCGCTTCAGGTACAGCTCGGTGGCGATCCGCAGATAGAGGTCCCGGTCCAGGGCGTTGTGGTGGGTCGTGAAGGGGCGCGCCAGAGCGCCGCCGTAGAGCGACTGCAGGATCGGCGTCTCGACCTCGACGAAGCCCTCGCCGTCGAGATAGCGGCGCACCGCGGAGACGATGGCGGCGCGCTGCATGAACACGCGGCGGGACTCCTCGTTGGCGATCAGGTCGAGCTCCCGGTGGCGGTAGCGGGTCTCGACGTCGGAGAGGCCGTGGTGCTTGTCCGGCGGCGGGCGGAGGGCCTTGGAGAGCAGCTCGAAGCGTTCGACGCGCAGCGACAGCTCGCCGTGGCGGCTGCGCAGCACGGAGCCGTCGACGCCGAGCAGGTCGCCGAGGTCGAGCGAGGTCAAGCGCTCGAAGGCCGTCTCGCCGAGCACGTCGACGCGGGCGTGCAGCTGGATCTTGCCGGTCCGGTCGACGAGGTCCAGGAAGGCCGCCTTGCCGGCTCCGCGGCGAGCCGCGATGCGGCCGGCGACACGGTGGACGTCGTCGGTTTCCTCGCCGACGGCGAGGTGCTGATATGCATCGAGCACCGTGGCGATCGGCTCGGCGCTGGGGAAGGTGTAGGGGAACGCCTCCGGGTCCGCGGCGCGCAGCCGCTCGGCCTTCGCGCGGCGCTCGGCGATCAGCTCCTCGAGGCCGTGCCGGGCGCCGTCGCCCGCGGAGGAGCCGTCCTCGGGCCCCGGCGCGGGGGTCTCGTCTCCGGGTCCGCTCATCGCGGCCGAGACTACCTTGATCGGGCTACTCGAGGCCGACGTCGATCTTGGTGATCTTGAGCTTGCGGGCCGGGCCGCGGGGCACCTTCACGGCGACCGTCTCGTTGCGTTTGCGGCCCAGCAGAGCGCGACCTACGGGGGACTCGTTGGAGAGCTTGTGTTCGAGCGGCTTGGCCTCGGCCGAGCCGACGATCGTGTACTTGACCGATTTGCCGGTCTTTTCATCCTTGACGTGCACGACAGACCCGACCTGGACGACGTCCGTGGAGAGGTCCTTGGCCTGGATCACCGTGGCCATGCGCAGCTTCTCCTGCAACTGCGCGATGCGGCTCTCGATCATCGCCTGCTCGTTCTTGGCGTCGTCGTACTCGGAGTTCTCGGAGATGTCTCCGAACTCACGTGCCTCCTTGATGCGTTCGGCGACCTCCCGCCGCTTCTCGGTGGAGAGCAGCTCGAGTTCGTCCTTCAGCTTCTGAAGGCCTTCTGGAGTGAGGATTACGTCCTTCGGCATGGCTGGTGGATGGGATCCGTTTCGCTGATTTGGGCCCCCGGCCCGTCACGCAAAACCCCGCTGCGAGCGGGGATGTCCAGGAACCGGCGGCTCTTGGGAGCGCAGCAGTATAGCGATGGAGCTAACCCCTCCGTGGGACTCAGACGGCGCTCGCCAGGGGCCGCGGCCCGAGGGCCAGGAGCTCCCTGGCCTGGGCGAGGGTGTCGGCCGTCTGGAGGGCCTCCTGGAGGCGCTTGGCCTCGCCGGGGGGCAGTCCCAGGCGCGGCAGGTACCAGGGGTAGAACTTGCGCAGATATCGGGTGGCGCGAGGCTCGCCGAGGTGCTCGACCGCGCGCTCGATCGTCCAGTCGAGCTCGCACCTGACCTGCTCGGGCGTCGGCTCCTCGGTGGCCGCACCGAGCAGCCGGGAGAACAGCCAGGGGTTGCCGAGCGCGCCTCGGGCCAGCATCACGGCGGCCGCACCGGTGGTCTCGAGGGCCTGTGCGATCCCGGCCGGATCCTCGAGGCCGCCCGTGAGGATCACCGGGGCGGGCAGCGTGGCGACGAGCCGCGCCGCCAGCTCGTAGTCGGGATGGCCTTTGTGGTGCACGGCCGCGGAGCGGGGGTGGAAGCCGATCGCCGCGACGCCCGCCTCGCCGACGAGACGGTGGGCGAGCTCGAAGCCGCTCGCCTCCCCGCTCCTCAGGCCCGATCTGAGCTTGACGGTGACGGGCACCCCGGCGGCGGACTCCGCGGCCCCCTGGACCGCAGCCCGGGCCACGGCGACAGCGCGGTCGGGGTCGGCGAGCAGCTCGGCGCCCGCGCCGGTGCGGCGAACCTTCGGCACGGGACAGCCCATGTTGATGTCGATCGCGTCGGCGCCGGCGGCGACCACGTAGGCGGCCGCCGAGCGCATCGTCTCGGGGTCTTCCCCGAACAGCTGGATCGCGACCGGCCCGCCGTGGTGCTCCCGCGGGTCGATCCGCAGCATCTCCCGGCAGGTTCGCTCGTTGCGGTGATGGATCGCATGCGAGGAGACCATCTCCGAGACGGCCATGCCGGCCCCGTAGCGCTTGGCCTGCAGACGCACGAACCAGTTGCCGATGCCCGCGAGGGGAGCGAGGATCACCCGATTGGGGACGCGCAGCGTGCCGAGCATCCAGGGTTCGCGCAGATCCATGTGCCCATTAAAGAGGCTCTGAGAAGGCGCCTCCGGCGCCGGCTCTGCCACGCTCGAGTGGCAGCGGCAGCCGGTTGGACCCAGGGTCACCGCGCGCCCCCGGCTGCGGGCGCGCGAGAGGCGTAGCTGTTCGCCGCGCGCCCCCGGCTGCGGGCGCGCGAGAGGCTTAGCTGTTGAGCTCGTGGAGCAGCCGCAGGCCGGTTAGGGTCAGCTCGTCGTCGACCTCCTCGATCTCCTCGCAGTAGGGCACGACGAGACCGGAGAGGCCGCCGGTTGCGACGACGTCGCCGCGCTCGCCGAGCTCGTCGAAGATGCGGCGCAGGATCGCGTCGATCGCGCCGGCGTAGCCGAACACGACGCCCGAGCGGATCGCGTCGATGGTGTTCTTGCCGATCACGCTTCGCGGCGGCGCGAGCTCGATCTTCGGCAGCCGCGCGCCGCGTTCGGAGAGCGCTTCGAGGGAGATCTCGATGCCGGTCATCAGCGAGCCGCCGAGGTACTCGGCATCTCGTGAGACGACATCGAAGGTCGTGGCGGTGCCGAAGTCCACGCAGACGGCGAGTCCGTCGAAGCGCTCGCGAAGGGCGACCGCGTTGACGAGCCGATCGGCGCCGATCTCGCGGGGGTTGTCGTAGCGGATCGCCATGCCCGTGCGGGTGCCGGGGCCGACCGCCAGCATCTCGTGGCCGAGATAGCGCCTGGCCATCTCGGTCCACTCGGGCTCCAGTGCGGGCACGGTCGAGGAGACGATCGAGGCGTCGAGCTCCTCGAAGGAGCAGCCGCGTAGCTCCAGGAGATTGCGCAGCGCCGCGCCCAGCTCGTCGGCGGTCGAGGAGCGGACAGTCGCAAAGCGCCAATGCTCGTGAAGGCGATCGCCGTCATAGGCGCCGAAGTGCGTCTGGGTGTTCCCCACGTCGACGGCGAGCAGCATCGCCGAGCATTATGCTCGCCGCCGACCATGGCCGTACGCCACCAATGCCGTCCTCGTAGCTCAGCCGTGCAGGGTGACGGTGCGGGTCAGCGAGACCGCCGTGCCGCCGGGTCGCGTCAGTGAGAGCTTCACGCTGAGCGGGAGGCGGTGTTTCGAGTGCAGCGCCCGGCGGGCGCGTGAGCTCAGTGCGACCGACCACGATTGGGCGCCGGCCGAGAGACGGGCGCGGGTGAGGCGCCCAACGACGACGCGGTGACCTCCGAGGCGGGCCTGCAGGACGATCGTGAGCGTGCCGCCGGCGGCGGCTGGGGCGATGAGCACCGAGCCGTGGATCGAACGGCCGTGGCCGGAGGGGCCCAGCTTCAGCGCGCTCAGCTCCGCGGCGGGCGAGTTGGCAGCGCCCGGCCCTGTAGCGCCGCCCGGGGCGCCGGTGGTGGGAGTCGAGGAGGTGCTCGGCGTGGTGCTCGGCGTCGTTCCCGGCGTGGTGCCCGGCGTCGTTTCGGGGGTGGTCGTCGCGACCGTGATCGTGCCGCTCATGGCGTTGCCGTGGACGGTGCAGTAGTAGGTGTAGGTACCGGCCGTGGCGAACGAGCAGGTTCCTTTCCAGTGGATCCCCGAGGCGGCCGAGGTGGTGCCGACCGGAACGCCCGCGGCGCACACCGGGGTCGTACCCGGGGTGCTCACCCACTTGATCCCGTGTGCCACTTCGGTGGGGTTCGAGAATTCGACCGCGCCACCGGGGTTGATGGTCACGGAGGGCGGCGCCCAGTGGTGGCTGTAGACGCCGGCGTTTTCGGCCACGACGCCGGGCGGGGCCGTTTCCGATGCGGCGACGCCGGGGAGCACGACCACTGCGCCACCCAGTACCCCCATGCCTGCCAAGGCGAGAGCCCTCCGGATCCTCACGACGTGCCTCCCGTTCGGTGACGATTGCGATGCCGCCGCGCCGTGGTCCGGCCCGTCGGTCCGCTATGCATCACGACCCCCTCCCGGGCAGAACCTTCCCGCTACAGTCGCTTGGCGGGGGAACTCCTCGCACGCCCGTGAGCGGGGTACAACACTTCTGCTGATGCGCACCCTCGACCCGCAGTCGCTGACACAGCACGTCGACCGGCTCTATCGCGCCGCATGGGCGCTGTGCGGCTCGCGTGAGGACGCCGAGGATCTCGTCCAGGAGACGTTCGCCCGGGTCCTCTCCCGGCCACGCGTTCTGCATGGCGACGAAGATGCCTACTACCTGATGCGGGTCCTGCGCAACACCTTCCTGACGAGCCTCCGCACAGCGTCCCGGCGGCCCGTCACGGTTGCGACGCTCGAAGACGTGGTCGCCGCCGACCCGCGGCCCACGGCGCGTCCCGAGCAGGCGCTCGAGGTGCAGGAGATCTACGGCGCGATCGCGGAGCTGCCGGAGGACTTCCGCCTCGCGCTCGTCGCTGTCGACGTGCTGGGCCTCTCCTACCGGGAAGCCTCGCGCGCCCTGAAGGTCCGGGAGGCCACGCTGACGACGCGGCTGTTCAGGGCCCGCAAGGCCGTGGCGCGCAAGCTCGAGGTCGAGGAGAGCGCCTCCCCTGCGCCGGCGACGGAGGCCGGCGAGGCCGCGGGCCCGGGCGGCAGCGGCGGCGCGCAGAGCCCCCGGAACGAGCAACCGAAGAGGGCGTTGCGGGAAGGGAACGGCGCCAACGGAGTCCTCTCAGGCGGTGAGAGCCAATGACTGACAGCCCCCGACCTCGCGACGAAGCCGAGCTGATCGAGCGGATCCGCTCGATCGACGTCGGCGCGCCTCGGCAGCTGCACGAGCGCGTCGAGGCGATGGTCGCCGGCCATGACCGGCGCAGCGGAGGCGCACCGGCGCCCCTGGCGGGGCTGCGCCTCCGTCTCGGCGCTGCCGCGACGGCCCTCGCAGCAGCAGCGACAGCGCTCGCCCTGGCGCTATCGGGATCGGGCGGAGCAGGACTGAGCCTCGCGCAGGCATCGGCCGTGACGCTTCGCCCGGCGACGCTGCCGGCACCCGCGGAGAGCCGCAGCCACCGCGACCAGCTCAACGCCGCGGTGGATGGCATCGGGTTCCCCTACTGGGCCGACCACTTCGGCTGGCGCTCCATTGGCGCACGTCTCGACACCCTGCGGGGGCGTTCCGTGAAGACGGTCTTCTACAGCGACCGGCAGGGCAGCAAGGTCGGCTACATGATCGTCGCCGGCTCTGATCCCCCGGCCCTCAGCGGCGGCGGGACCGTGCGGTGGCGCTCCGGCACGCCCTACCGGCTGGGACGCGTGGGCGGCGTAGAGGTCGTTACGTGGAAACGCGACGGCCACCTGTGCGTGATCGCAGCGCGGGGCGTCGGCGACGCCACGCTGCTCAAGCTGGCGAGCTGGGACGACCAGCCGCAGGCCGCTTGATCTGATCGGAGCCGGGAAGGTTCGCGTCGGGACGGCGTCCTGTGTGTCGAGGGCCCAGGCGCCCCGCGGAGCTGCAAGCGATGGAAGGAGCTGGCGATGCGCAACAGGCGACTCGGCACGATGGCGGCCCTGGCGCTGGGCCTCGCAGCTGTCCTTCCAGCCGTCGCGTTGGGCGGCGGCAGCGCCGCGAGCAGCCACTCGGTTGTACTCAAAGAAGTCCGCTATCACCCCGGCACGCTGACGATCAGGCGTGGCGATTCGGTCACCTGGCTGTGGCGGGACGGGGGGGAAGAACACAACGTGACCTTCCACGGCTTTCACTCCCGCACGATGCGCCACGGCTCCTACACCGTCCGGTTCTCCCACAGTGGCACCTTCAGCTACCGCTGCACGATCCACGAAGCCGAAGGGATGCGGGGAAAGATCACCGTGCACTGAGGACCGGCACCTCCACCGGCGCCTCAAACGCGAGGGTTGAGCGCTGGGCAGGCCAGGGGTGGCCCTGCCCAGCGCACGCCCTCGAGGACCTCGAGAGCTGCGAGGGCGTCCGACAGGCGGGTGCCGTCGGGAGCGCGCAGCGTGAAGTCGAGCTCGAGCGCCGGGATCAGCACGAAGCGGCGGCTCATGAGCTGCTGATGGGGCAGCGTCATGCGCGCATCGCGGAGCTCCTCCTCGCCCAGCAGCAGCACGTCGATGTCGATCGCCCGTGGCCCGTGGCGCGGGCCGCCGGCGTCGCGGCCGAGGCGCCCCTCGAGCGCCTTGACGGCATCGAGAAGCTCCAGCGGCGCGAGCGCGGTCGCGACCGACACGCAGGCATTGAGGAAGGAGGGTTGGTCGAGCAGCTCGCCGACAGGGTCGGTGTCGTAGACGCTCGACGCCGCGAGCACCTCGACGCCGAGGTCGCCCAGCCCGTCGACGGCCGCCTGCAGGTGGGCCCGGCGATCGCCCACGTTCGAGCCCAGCCCGAGCAGGCCCGGCCGCCGCTCGGCGCCCGGGGCCCCGCCGTCGTCTGCGCTCACGCGGGCGTCGTCTCGAGCCCGGCCGCCTGGACCCTCTCGCCGATCGCCTGGGCGAACGGCAAGAGGCCGGAGATCGGACGCAGCATGACCGTGAAATCCTCGATCAGGCCGTCCGCGCCGAGGCGGATCAGGTCGAGACCCTCGATCTCACGACCGCCGATCGCGGCGCGGAAGATCAGCGCGTGGACGGGATCGGACTCGAGCTGGTCGGTGTAGCGGAAGTCCTCAAAGGTGTCGGCCACGATCTCCAGCAGGCGGGTGACGGTCTCGCGTCCCACGAAGGGATGGAACGTGGCGGGGCTGTGGAAGACGATGTCCTCGGCGAGCAACTCCGAGGCCGAGGCGATGTCCTTGCTCTCAGCTGCCTCGCGGAAGCGGCCGGCTGCGTTCATCGGCCGAGACTACCCTTCGGCTTCGCGCCACACCTCGACGGAGACCTCGTCCACGCTGAGTGCGATCGGCGGCTCCGGCTTGGAGGCCTTGACCCAGACGCCCTCGAGGTCGTAGTCGGCGAGCAGGCGATCGGCGATCGTGCTGCAGAGCCGCTCGAGGGTCCTGTGGGAGCGCTGCTGGGCAACGAGCGCCACGAGTTGGCAGACCTCGGCGTAGTCGACGGTGTCGTCGATCGAGTCTGTGACGGTGGCATCGGTCTCGCCGATGTCCAGCCGCAGGTCGAGCACGAGCCGCTGGCCGACCTCCCGCTCGGCCTCGGTGACGCCGTGGTGTGTGTAGAGCGAGAGCCCTGCGATCTCGATCGTTACGGACTCGGCACCCTGTTCGCCGTCCTCCTCGAGCTCGTGGCCGTCGTCCTCTAGCTCGTCGCCGTCGTCTCCCTGCTCAGCCCCGCCCATGGCCCGTGCAAGGTAGCAGCCGCCGTCGTGAGCGCATCGCGGAGGGGCGCCACGTCGTGGACGCGGAACACCTGGGCGCCGCGCTCGAGGGCCAGCACGTTGGTGGCGATCGTGCCCGCCAGGCGGTCGTCGGGACCGGGCGAGCCGAAGGCGAGCTGACCGAGAAAGCCCTTGCGCGAGGTGCCGATCACGAGCGGCCGGCCTAGCTCGACGAGCTCGTCGAGCCGGCGCAGCAGCTCGAGGTTGTGGGCGACGGTCTTGCCGAAGCCGATGCCGGGGTCCAGCCACACGCGCTCCTCCGGCACGCCCTCGGCGACGGCGAACTCGAGCCGCTCGGCGAGGAACGCCTTGACGTCGTCGACGACATCGCCGTATTTCGGCCCACCCACCCGCTGCATCGTGCGGGGCTCGCCGAGCATGTGCATCAAGCAGCAGTCCGCCCCGCGCTCGGCGACCAGGGAGGCCATGCGCGGATCGCCGCGGAAGGCCGTCACGTCGTTGACGATGCTCGCGCCGGCGTCGAGGGCGCGTTCGGCGACGTCCGCCTTGGAGGTGTCGATCGAGATCCTCGCCCGGCCGATGCGTCGCTCGAGCCCTTCGAGCACGGGCATCACGCGGGCGATCTCCTGGGCCGCCGAGACGGGCTCGGCGCCGGGCCGGGTCGACTCGCCGCCCAGGTCGAGGATCTCGGCGCCCTGCTCGGTCAGGTCGACGGCGTGGGAGATCGCGGCGGCCGGGTCCATGAAGCGCCCGCCGTCGGAGAAGGAGTCGGGGGTCACGTTGACGATCCCCATCAGCAGGAAGCCCTCGATCGCGTTGCCGTCGGGTTTCATCCTGCTCGGTCCGGCGTCGCCGGCATCCATGAGCCGATCAGGCGAGGTCGGGGCGCTTCGGGTCCTCGCGCCGCATCTCGGCGGTGCCGCCGGCGAGGCCGGGGCGCGGGATCGCGCGCGGCTGCGCTTCGCGCTCCGGGCGCTCGGGTTGCGCGGGCGGCGCCGGCAGCTCGGGCTTGGCGGGCTCCTCGTCGCCGAAGACCTCGGACTCGCTCTTGCCGTCCAACAGCGCCAGGAACTCCTCCTTCTCGATCGTCTCGCGGCGGACGAGGATCTCGGAGATCTTTTGCAAATCGCTCTGGTGGTCGGTGAGGATCCCCCGGGCGCGGCCGTGGGCGGCTTCGATGATGCGCCTGACCTCGTCGTCGATCTCGCGGGCGATCTCGTCGGAGTAATCCGGCTCGGTCGAGAACTCGCGGCCCAGGAACGGCTGGCCGTGGTCGTGGCCGTAGACGCGGGGGCCGAGCTTGTCGCTCATCCCGAAACGCATCACCATCTGCTTGGCCGTGGCGGTGACCTTCTCGATGTCGTTGGAGGCGCCCGTCGTGATCTCGCCGAACACCAGCTCCTCGGCGGCGCGGCCGCCGAGCGTCATCGCCATCGTGTCCTCGAGCTCCGCGCGGGTCGTCAGGAAGCGATCCTCCTGGGGCATCGAGATCGTGTAGCCGAGCGCCTGGCCGCGCGAGATCACGGAGACCTTGTGGACCGGGTCGGAGTGCTCGAGGAAGTGGCCGACGATCGCGTGACCCATCTCGTGGTAGGCGGTGACGAGCCGCTCTTTCTCGCTCATCACGCGGGTCTTCTTCTCGGGGCCGGCGATCACGCGCATGATCCCCTCCTCGAGCTCGTCCTGACCGATCTCGCGCTTGCCGGTACGCGCCGAGAGCAGCGCCGCCTCGTTGATCAGGTTCGAGAGGTCGGCGCCGGTGAAGCCGGGCGTCTGCCCGGCGAGGGCGTCGATGTCGATGACCTTCGCGAGCGGCTTGCCGCGGGTGTGAACCTCGAGGATCTTGGCGCGGCCCTTGCGGTCGGGCCGGTCGACGGCGATCTGGCGGTCGAAGCGGCCGGGGCGCAGCAGGGCCGGGTCGAGGATGTCCGGGCGGTTGGTCGCGGCGATCATGATGATGTTGTCCTTCGCCTCGAAGCCGTCCATCTCGACGAGCAGCTGGTTGAGGGTCTGCTCACGCTCGTCGTGACCACCGCCGAGGCCGGCGCCACGGTGGCGTCCGACGGCGTCGATCTCGTCCATGAAGATGATGCAGGGGCTGTTCTGCTTGGCCTGCTCGAAGAGGTCGCGGACGCGGGAGGCGCCGACGCCGACGAACATCTCGACGAAGTCAGAGCCGGAGATCGAGAAGAACGGCACGCCCGCCTCGCCGGCGACGGCGCGGGCCAGGAGTGTCTTGCCGGTGCCCGGAGGACCGTAGAGGAGCACCCCCGTGGGGATGCGGGCGCCGAGCGCCTGGAACTTCTTCGGGTTCTCGAGGAATTCCTTGATCTCGTGGAGCTCCTCGACGGCCTCGTCGACGCCCGCCACGTCGCGGAAGGTGATCTTCGGCGAGTCGGCGGACATGCGCTTGGCGCGGGACTTGCCGAAGGACATCACTTTCGAGCCGCCACCCTGGACCTGGTTCATCAGGAAGATCCAGAAGCCGAAGAACAGGACGAAGGGGATGATGTACATCAGCAGCCCGAGCAGGGCGCTGCTCTTTTCGGATTCGACGTTGTAGTTGACGCCGGCCGTCTTCAGTTCCTTGATCAGTTCCGGAGCGGCCTGGTCGATGAAGCCGACTTCATAGGTTTCTTTGTTCTTGAGCTTGACTTCGAGCGCCTTGCTCTTGTTCTTGAACTCGACCGCATCGACTTCGCCGCGAGGAAGCTCCTGGCTGACGAGCGTCTGGTAGCTGTGCTTGCGGTGGTCGCCGCCGGTGTTGTTGACCAGTTTGACGGCGAGGAACGCCAGGATCACAACGATCAGAATCGGGAACGCGGCGCTCTTGAAGAAACGGCTCATGGTCTATTCCGAAGTCCGCTGGCGCCGCCGGAGGCCTTGGTCACCAGGGCTCTAGGGTACCAGGGACGATCGCCTCACTCGTCGGGTCGCAGGCCCTCGGAGCGGGCATCGGCGGCGGCCGAGGCGCCGCGCTCGGTGCGCGCTCAGCCCTCCATGACGGCGACGTAGGGGAGGTTCCGGTAGCGCTCGGCGTAGTCCAGGCCGTAGCCGACCACGAATCGGTTCGGGATCTCAAAGCCGACGTAGCGGGTCGGCAGGTCGACCTTGCGCCGCTCGGGCTTGGTGAGCAACGCGCAGACCTCGAGGCTTGCGGGGTTCCGAGAGCCGAGGTTGCGCAGCAGGTACTGGAGCGTCAGGCCGGAGTCGACGATGTCCTCGACGATCACCACGTCGCGGCCTTCGATCGAGGCGTCGAGGTCCTTGAGAATCCGCACGACCCCCGAGGAGTCGGTCGCAGAGCCATAGGAGGCGACGGCCATGAAGTCGACCTCCACGGGCACCTCGATGAAGCGCATCAGGTCGCTGAGGAAGAAGACGGCGCCCTTCAGGACCCCCACCAGCAGCAGCGGCCGGCCGGAGTAGTCGGCGGTTATCTGGCGGCCCAGCTCGGCGACGCGGCGCTGCAGCGCCTCGGCCGTGACGAGCACCTCGCCCAGGTCGGGCTCGTCGGTCACGCGCGAGGGTGTGGCCACGGAGTGAGTCTAGTCCCCGGGCGGCGGAGGGCTCTCGCGCGGGGGCAGCCTGACCATGCGCAACACGCCGTCCTCGATCACCGCTCCGGCACGACCGCCGACGTGCAGCTCGGCGCGGCCGCCGCGGCGAGCCAGTTCCAGGAGCTCGGCGACGCGCTCGCCGGCCTGGGGCACGTAGGTGCCGGCCGCCTGCTCGGCGAGCCGCACCACGACCATCCGCGCGAGCGCCGCGGGCATCTCGCGCAGGCGCGCCATCTCGA
>WNFI01071127.1_pt1 | contig 59263 bp, 45 predicted proteins | sample 5400471 | NCBI WGS metagenome assembly WNFI01 (sample SAMN13153348, study PRJNA577476) | soil metagenome | isolation source: 100 cm saprolite on Douglas fir-dominated hillslope | place: USA:California | collected 2013-09-17
ATTTTATGCGTACTTCAGGCCATCGACCAAAACGCCAATTTCGCCGAAAATGCCAACCAACTGATTCTTTTCGACTTTTAACCGGACAGCAGTGATCCGAAACCATCGCGCGTATAAACAAGAAAAAAATGGTTTATGTCGAGTCGGGGTAGTATCGGCTGTTCTGACTCCGTAACTTCCACACGATTTTTGTTGTGTTAACACGCATCTACGCTACAAGACGCACACGCGGAAATCGGGACGCCCCTGCACCTGCAACGTCCGGAGGTCCGCAGAGTACTTCGCGCCATTTCTGATCCCAAGCCCTATCAGCACCAGTCTGAAAGGAGGAGCAATGCTCCGCTCAAGAAACTCCATCCCCCTGGCGGGCAGGGCAGCCACTCGTTTTCTCCGCCCGTTCATCGCGGTAACTGTCGCGTCGACTGCTTCTTCTTTGATGTTCTCTCCTTGAGGGGAGCCAGCCTTCGCTACATCGTCTGAAAACCGTGGGGAAAGTTCTGTCCCTGGCGCGGTCGCATGCCACGGGCAAGGGTAAGGCACAGTACATTTCCCGAGGATGTCAATGCCAAGATGTTTCAACCAGGATGCAGAAATAGGGTCTGCACAGTTAAGAAGAAGACACTTACAAAGGAGGAGTCGTGATCAAGACAGCAAGACTCGCGTCCGTTTCAACTTTGGCGGTGCTGTTCCTCGCTGTAGTGGCATCCGCTCAAACCGATCCTGGAGTTCAGAGTGGCAACCGTGGTACGGGCGCAGCACTCCCTTCGGTGCTGGCGAACGACGTTCCCGGGATCCTGGCCTTTTTCAATGACGGGCTCAAGCGCTTCCAGGACGTGGAGTCCGTTTCCAACAGCCCGACCGGCAACAACGGTCTGGGACCGCGGTTTAACTCGAACAGCTGCAGTTCCTGTCACGCGCAACCTGCCGTTGGAGGAACCGGCGCTGGCATGAATCCCCAGTTCAGTTTCACCAGCAACGGGACCGCGCCCAAGGACACCACCCCCTCGTTTATCACCGCCACCGGCCCCACCCTCGAGGCCCGGTTCCCGTTCTTCTTCAATAGCAATGGAACGGTCAACTACAATGCGCCCAACGGCGGAGTGGAGACACTATTCACCGTGTCAGGCCGCTCCGACGCTGGAACCTGCAGCCTGCCTCAGCCCAGCTTCGCCGCCGCTCAGTCAGCGAACAACATTATCTTCCGCATTCCCACGCCGACCTTTGGCGCGGGCTTGATTGAGAACCTTGACGACTCCACCCTGTTGAGCAACCAGAACAAAAACCTCAGCAATAATTTCGGCATTTCCGGCGCTCTCAACCACAACGGGAACGATGGCACCATCACTCGTTTCGGCTGGAAGGCGCAGAACAAGTCTCTGCACATCTTCGCCGGCGAGGCCTACAACGTGGAGATGGGTATCTCCAACCTGCTGTTCACGCAAGACCGTCCGCTGCCGGGAGAAGACCAACTCCTAACCGGGCTTCCGTCGAACTGCCTAAACCTGAGCGGGGGCGGCTATCCGGAAGACACATCCAACCCAGCCGCCACACCGGACTCAGCGGTACTGGATGACGTCTCGGCGTTTGCCAACTTCATGCGGACTTTGGCACCACCGCCAACCGGTTCGGTTGTGCTGAACGGAACCACGGTTGCCGCAAGCTCGATTGCCAATGGGAAATCGTTATTTAGCTCTATTGGCTGCGCGACCTGTCATAACCCGACGGTCGGCTCCACTCAAAAGTCGAATATCACCGGTTCTTTGAGCAGTGCTCCGGTGAACGCGTACTCGGACATCGAAATCCATCACATGGGATCGGTCCTGGCGGACAATGTTTCGCAGGGCGGAGCGGGCGGCGACCAGTTCCGCACGGCTCCTTTGTGGGGCCTGGGACAGCGGATATTCCTGCTGCACGATGGCCGCTGCACAACCCTGCTATGCGCCATCGAGGCCCACGAGAGCAACGGTGGGGAGGCGACTCAGGTGGAGTACAACTTCGACTATCTCTCAACCAGTCAGCAGCAGGACTTGCTCAACTTCCTGCGCTCGCTGTAAATCGTACGACACTTCTGGCGAGACACGAAAGTGTCTCGCCAGCTCTTTCCCAGCTAAAAAACGATCCGCGACCGTTTCGCCGGGATTACCGCCCGGACATGGTGGGGATCGGAAGGAGAAAGATGCCGTCTCGGCGTTGGTGTTCCTTAGTCGTTCTTGCTTGGTTCGTGTCATCGCCGGCCTGGAGCTCGCTGGCCTGGGGCCAAAGCGCCCGACCGCAGCGCGCCGCCCAGAACGGCGGCGACTTTTCCAACAATGTGCAGCCCGCGAACAAGGTGCCGGCAGGAGTCATCCTGGTCAAGGGCGCATGGTCGAGTGCCAGCGATTCCGTGACTCCACTGCCGGAAGGCGGGAGCGTGACCAACAATGTTTTCAGCGATCAGTATTTTGGAATGAGCTACGCTCTACCCCCGGGATGGATTGAGAAATACCAAGGGCCGCCTCCGTCAGATAGCGGCCGCTACGTGCTGGCACAGATCAGGCCAGCGGACACATTCAAAGGGCCGGCGCGGGGTAGTATCTTGATCACCGCGCAGGACATGTTCTTCACGCCACTGCCTGCGGCGAACGCGCTGCAGCTCATTAATTATATGAAGGACAATTTGCAGGCCGACTACAAATTGGAAGAGCCACCTACGCAGACCAAAATAGCCGGCCGCCCCTTTACCTTCTTTGCCTATTGGTCTCCGGTGGCACAGCTGCATTGGTATGTTCTAGCCACCGAAATCCGCTGCCATGCGGTGGAACTGGTGCTAACCAGCCGTGATACGAAACTGCTGTCGAGCTTGCTGTTGGACATGGACAAGATGAAGTTACCGACGGAGGCGAGTCCAACAGCGGGGACGGGCGGGGAAGGTTTCCCTGTGTGTGTCAAGGACTACGCGCGCGACGAGAACGTGATTGCGAGGGTTGATCCGGTCTTCACCGAGCACAGGTTCAACGCAGTTCCGATCCGAATCATTATCGACAAGAGAGGCAAGGTCCAACACATTCACTTTCTCAGCGCGTTTCCCGATCAGGCAAAAGTCATTACCGATGCCCTGAGACAATGGAAGTTCAAGCCGTATCTGCGGGACGGGAAGCCGGTTGAGGTGGAAACCGGCGTCATGTTTGGGCGCGCGCCACATCGGATGACACTGGCAGGGGACGCGGCCACCGAATGATCCGGGTGCAGCGTCGAGCGCGTCGCTGTTTCATGTTCCGACTACCAACAGCGTTTCGGACCGTCGAGTTCGAGTTCCTCCTGCAACTCGGCTGCAAATGGCGTGATCGACGACCTCAATTCTTTTCGTCATCGCAACAGCAGGACTTGCTGAAGCTTCTACGAAATTTGGTGGAGATTTTCTTTCGGGTGCGGGGAGGGCCGCACTCTTTTGGTCTTAATTTGAGCGAGCGGCCCGAGTGGACTGTCGAAAGTAACTTGGAGCGGCGCAGGGGAAGCCCTATTCTCCATGTTGGAAGTCCCGGGATGGGGAGCCGGGAAATTTCTGTTTGGAGGACCATGTCTCCGCTCGTCCAAAGACAGCGAGTGAAGGGCCCGCAAGTCAGCGGGGAAACGGACCAGCATTGGAGCATGCTGGTGTTTGAGAGCTTCTCAGCCGGGGTCATGGCCGTGCTTGTGGGGCTGCTGGCAGTGATGGTGATCGTAGGAGTGTACGTTATCGTGGTATGGCCGCTGACGTTTTGGGACCTGACGAATTCTGGTCTGGAAAAATATGGAGCGTGGGTGAACACGGTGTTGTGGTCGGTGTTCGCGGGGGGATCGCTGGCAGGATACTGGGTTTTCAGCGGTGCGGCCTTCAAGAGTAAGCCGGCGCCGAAGGCTTCCAGCGGGACGGTTCGGGGGAAGTCGTCGTCCAAGGTTGTGTCCGGCAGCCCAAACTTTCGGCCTGGCTCAAAATGAACGAAACTCTGAGTGGTTTCCCGGCCTAGGCCGAGCGGGTCAGGAAACGATATTCGTTCCCGTGTTCATCGGCCAAGAGGACCCATAGCGTATAGCTGCCCAAGGCAGTGCCGAAGGGCGGGTGGAAGATCGCAAGGACTCCGAGAATGATCGCGGCGGCGCGGGCCCAGGGGCGGCGCTGCATGAGGCCCAGGCCAACGCAGACTCCGCCGGCGGCCATGATCATGAGAGTGCTTGCGCCGAGGTAAAGGATAAGGGGACCGAACACACCGAAAGGTTCACCGCCTCGGAAGATGAAGTGGGTGCTGGTACCGAGCAGCATCAGGATGGCAAAGGGAATCACGAACAGTCCGCCAATAACGATCCAGAGGACGCCGAGGGTGTGCAGGTGACGTTCGAGGCGGGATTGGGCGATGGCACTGACGGGGTCGCCAATGCGGCGGCCGCATGAGAGGCAGGCGACGGAATTCGGCTGCAACTGGGTTCCACAGCGAGCACAGAACATGGGAACTTCCTCCCGCGTTATGGTTAAAGATACGGCAAAGGTAAGGAGAAAGTTCCCTGCCCTTGCTGGTCTGGACACCACTCGGGTTGGCCGGTACGCAGGATCGCGAGGCGTCTACGCGTGTAGGTTGACCGGCTGTATCCTATTGGCTCCAGTGGTACATAGCCTTCGTGAACGTTGAGCGCCGGGGAAAATTGCAGGACAATCAGGTCAAGGCCGAATTCGGTTGGTGGAGAAGAGAGTGTCGTATCGTCGCGTTGTGAATGTGTGCATATTGGTCGTGGCCAGCGTTTCGCCGGCAGCGGCGCGCGATCTTGCCCTGGTGTCGAATAAAACAAACACGGTGAATGTCGTGACGGTGGCGGACCTGGTCAAGGTGTGCAAGGCACAAACCAGCAAGTGGCCGGATGGTAAGCCGGTGACGTTCGTGATGCGGGCGCCGTCGACGCCGGAGATGAAAATATTTGTCGAAAAAGTCTATGCGATGCCGGAGAAAGAAGTGAACGAACTGATCGCCGCCGCGAACCATGGACGGAGCAGTCATCCTGCAATCATGGTGGTGGATACTGACGAGGAACTGGTGAACAAAGTGGCGTCGATCCCGGGAGCGATTGGGATCGTCGATGTATACGCGATCAATAGCAGTGTGGCAGTGGTTAAGATTGGGGGAAAACTGCCCCTGGAGCCGGGATACTTATTACACGGGAATTAGCCGTGGAAAAAGGCGAACCGCGGGTGACGCGCAGCTCGTGAAGGCATCGATGATTTCGTGGAAGTTAAAGCGTCTTGAAGGCTTACTTTGATACGAATCTGAGTTGGCAACGGCCTGGTAGATTTCGAGTTCATACATTCCTTCCCTGGGGCGGTTGAGTCTGCCGGCATTTTCCGAACAAATTAAGGACGTCTTGCATTACGGTACGTGTGATGACACCTCGGGCGAACAAGACGATTCAGCAGGGGAAAGAGGCGGGTGAGAAGCCGGCGTATACGCGGCGCTATCCGCGCTTTGTCATTGACGTGCGCATGCAGGTGACGATGTTTCAGTCGGGTGAATTTCATAGTTGCTGGGGACGGTCGACGGAGTTAGGACAGGACGGAATCGGAGCGACGCTGACGGGCGATCTGGAGTCTGGAGAGATCGTGACCCTGGAAATTCCTTTGCCGTTGAGTTCTTATCCCCTGAAAGTCCGGGCCATCGTGCGCTACCGCCACGGGCTGCACTACGGATTCGAGTTCCTGACCCTGAGAGAGAGCCAGCGGGAAACCGTGCGGCGAGTGTGCCAGATGCTGGCGGCAAAAGCCTGAGTCGCAGTCCTTGCTCTTCTCGTGTCATTTCCTGAACCAATACCCGGAGCGAATACGAGGTAGAAATCAAAAAAAGCATCCGGCATTGTCGCCGTTTCGGGACGGCGCTTTTTTTGGGGCTGCTGGAATTACCTCCGTAACTTTCTGGCTAGCTGCGCGCGTTCTACCATGCCCGTGGACTCGCATTCAGAGGGGGATCGGGCGATGGGTGGACGTGTCACTACGTCACACACGAGAGAATTTGCGCGCGCCAAGCGCTTGAAAAAAGCGTTGGAGAGCGGAGCGCCACCTGCGTTCGCGCCGCCTGAAAACAGTATTGACCCCGTCGTATCCTCCAGCGGACCCTCCTCCGAATCTTCCTGCGAACTCTCCTGGTCAGAAAAAGAAAGCAGCGAAGTTCGTTGCGGCTGTCTGGAGCAAGTTCTTGAGAATGTGCCAGAGGGGCTGTGCATTGCGGACACGGAACATCGCGTCCTGCGGGTGAACCAGGCATTTCAGCGCATATTCGGATACGAAGCATCTGAGGTATTGGGCCGTACCGTAGATCCCCTGATCGTCCCGCCGGACAGGCTCGCGGAGTCCCACTGGATCGCGGAGTGCGTGAAAAAAGGGGAGCGGATCACGTTGGAGACGCAGCGACGCGCGAAGGACGGGAAGCTGGTGGATGTTTCGGTATGCGTCGCACCGGTGGTGGTGAATGGCAAAATCGCGGCGATATCTGCCGTCTACCGTGACATCTCGGACCGGAAGCGGGCAGAGGCACTGAGTTCGGCACTATATCGTGTAGCGGAAAAAACCGGCTCGGCTCATGATCTGCAGCAGTTTTTTGCCGCCGTGCACAGCATCGTGGATGAATTGATGTACGCCCGGAATTTTTATATTGCGCTGCATGATCCGGCGACGGATACGGTAAGTTTTCCGTACTTCGCGGATGAGCGGAAAGAAGCGTCGGGAACGAAGAAGATGGCGCGTGGCTTGACGGAATACCTTTTGCGCACAGGTGAGGCGCTGCTGGCGACTCCTGAAGTGGTTCAAGGCTTGGAGGATCGGGGAGACGTGGCGCGGAATGGGCTGCGCTCGCTGGACTGGCTGGGGGTTCCGTTGAAGGTGGGCGATCGAACATTTGGAGCGCTGGTGGTACAGACTTATTCGAAGAACGTGCGCTATGGCGAGCGGGATAAGGAAGTGCTGACGTTTGTTTCACGGCAAGTGGCCAGCGCGATCGAATTGAAGAAGAATGAGCAGGCCTTGCGGCGTTCCGAGGCGCGATACCGGTCGCTGGTGCAGAGTTCGGTATACGGAATTTACCGCTCGAGTTTGGAGGGAAAGTTCCTGGACGTGAACCCGGCACTGACGGCGATACTAGGCTATGAGTCGGCGGAGGAGGTGCTGGCGTTGGATCCGCGGCGAGAGGTGTTTGTAAACCCCGACGACCAGGTGCGACTGATGGAGGAATTCCGGCGCACAGGGCGGATGGATGGAATTGAGGTGCGGTGGAAGCGGAAGGACGGACGCGCGGTGACGGTACGGGTCAGTGGGCGGGCGGTGAGCAGCGCGGACGAGCCGGCAGATGTGCTGGAGGCGATCGCGGAGGATGTGACCGAACGCAGAATTTTGGAGGACGAGTTCCGGCAGGCGCAGAAGATGGAGGCCGTGGGACGGCTGGCGGGAGGCATCGCGCACGATTTCAATAATCTTCTGATGGTGATCGGCGGTTACACGGAAGTGATGCTCGCAGAAATGCAGCAAGGGCATCCGCTGGCGGTGAAGGCGCGGGCGATCCAACAGGCTTCTGACCGGGCAACGACGCTTACGCGGCAGTTGCTGGCGTTCAGCCGCAAACAGTTGCTGGAGCTGAAGGTTGTGGACGTGAATACGGTCGTGGAAGACATGGAGCGGCTGCTGCGGCCGTTGATTGGCGAAGACGTTGAGCTCAAAACGAAGCTGGCTTCCGATGCAGGTCACACGCGGGCAGATGCGGGACAACTGGAACAGGTGCTGATGAACCTGGTAGTGAATTCCAAGGACGCGATGCCGAGTGGCGGACGGATGCTGATTGAGACCGCCAACGTAACCCGGGATAACGCGCACGATGGCGAGCAAACATTTATCAGGCCCGGCGAATACGTGATGTTGTCGGTGACCGACAACGGGGTCGGCATGGACAAGGGGACGCAGTCGCGAATCTTCGAGCCGTTTTTCACTACCAAGGAAAAAGGCAAAGGGACGGGCCTGGGCCTTTCGACGGTGTACGGAATCGTAAAGCAAAGCGGAGGCTATGTAGTGGTGCAGAGCGAAGTGGGACACGGCACGACGTTTAACATCTATCTGCCGCGAGTGGAAGGCACTGCGGAGGCACACGGCGCGGTTTCAGTGTCGCGGACAGCTGCAGGAGGCTCGGAGACGGTCTTGCTGGTGGAGGATGAGGAATCGGTGCGGCAACTGGTCCGCGATACGCTGGCGTCCAAGGGCTATCATGTTCTGGAGGCGCAAGACGGACAGGCAGGTCTGACGGCCGCGGCGATGTATGAGGGAAAGATCGATCTAGTGCTTACCGACGTGGTGATGCCGGGAATGGGCGGGCGAGAATTGGTGCAGCAACTGCTGGGCTCACGTCCTGGAATTAAGGTGCTCTACCTTTCCGGATACACCGAAGATGCGATTGTGAATGAAGGGACGATTGAGAGTGGGAAAGCTTTTCTGCAGAAGCCGTTTACATTGCAGAATTTGTCGCGGAAGGTGCGGGAAGTATTGGGGTAGCAGGCCTTCGTCCATCCACAAGGGCGATTTCTGGCCTTCATTTATTCGTCTCTGATCCGTGAAACTTTTCTGAACTGTACGCGTCCTATTTGAGTGCGGACGAATCCGCAATGAATCCGCGGTGCGTGGAAGCGCGTACATTGTAGAGAGGGGCTTAGTCCTTATGTTCATCAAGAAGGCAGCGGATATTTCATCGTCGGAGATCACGTCGAAGAGCGTTTATTTGAACCGCAGGACGTTTCTGGCGGGGGCGGCGATTGCGGGAGCGGCGGTGGCCACTGGGGTCGGTTTGCGGGAGATGGTTTCTCCGATGGACGTGGCGCTCGCGGGTAACAAGATTGATGGGATCAAGAAGAGCGGGTTCAGCACGACGGAGACCGTCACGCCTTTCAAAGATGTTTCGAACTACAACAACTACTACGAATTTTCGACGGACAAATACCAGCCAGCGGGGCTGGCGAAGAATTTCCGTACCCGGCCATGGAAGGTAACCGTCGACGGGCTGGTGCAGAAGAAGCAAGTGCTGGATGTGGACGCGATCATCAAGATGGCTGCTCCGGAGGAGCGCATCTACCGGCACCGGTGTGTAGAAGGATGGTCGATTGTGGTGCCGTGGATTGGGTTTTCCTTGAGTGAGTTGATCAAGCGGGCCGATCCTTTGGGTAAGGCGAAATTTGTGGAGTTCACGACATTGGAGGACCCCAGCCAGATGCCGGGCCAGCGCGGATCGGTTCTGCAGTGGCCTTACGTGGAAGGTTTGCGGCTGGATGAAGCGATGCATCCACTGGCGTTGCTTTGTTTTGGCATGTTCGGCGAGGAACTTCCAAACCAGGATGGAGCTCCGCTGCGGATTGTGGTGCCGTGGAAGTATGGGTTCAAAAGCGCGAAGGCGATTGTCCGGGTGCGCTTTACGGATAAGCAACCGATGAACACATGGCATCTGTCCGCGCCCAACGAGTACGGGTTCTATTCGAATGTAAATCCGAACGTGGATCACCCGCGGTGGAGTCAGAAGACGGAGCGCAGGCTGGGAGAGTTTTTGAAGCGGCCAACGCTGATGTTTAACGGGTACGGGGATCAGGTGGCGAGTCTGTATAGCGGAATGGACTTGAAGAAGGAATTTTAGAGGCAGTTCTCGGTTCTCAGTTCTCGGTTCTCATTTTTGTTTTTTAGTTCCTGGCGTACTTCTCGACAATGTTGCGATGGGTCAAACCTATAGTCTTCCTGGCGTGCCTGGGGCCGCTGGAGCGGCTCGCGTGGAAGGGATTTCATGGCATGCTGGGGGCGAACCCAATTGAGGTGATCACGCATTCAACCGGAGATTGGACGCTGACCTTTCTGCTGGTGACGCTGTCGATTACGCCGTTGCGGAAGTTGACCCGACAATACTGGCTGATCGGGTTGCGAAGGATGTTTGGGCTGTATGCCTTTTTTTATGGCACGTTGCATCTGACGACCTATGTGTGGCTGGACAAGTTCTTCGATGTGCACGAGATGTTGGCGGATGTGGCGAAGCGGAGGTTCATCACTGCGGGGCTTACCGCGTTTGTGTTGATGATTCCGCTGGCGTTGACCTCGACGAAGGGATGGATTCGGCGGATAGGTGGCAAACGTTGGCAGGCACTGCACCGGCTGATTTATTTCAGCGCCGCGGCGGGCGTCATCCATTACATCTGGCTGGTGAAAGCAGATTTGCGGAAACCGCTTCAGTACGCGTCAGTGCTGCTGGTGTTGTTAGTCTATCGGGTTGTAGTGTGGGCCGGCGCCAAGGCGAAGGCGAGTCCAGGAGTGATGGCAGGGGCGAAGATGAGGGTAACGGAGAATTGATAACCGCGCGCGTTTCGCCCGACGCGAGCGGTAGAGTTAGACCAGCGCACACACCAGGCTCACCACAGAGTGACAGATCAAGATAGTTTTGGATTTTTCGGCTCTGGGGTTTTTCCCCGAAGTAGCCGCAACTGGTAGATTTTTATAGAGCCATTTGACCACCAGCCTCTGCTCAACTAGAATCGCCACCTCCTCGGAATGCAATCTTCGCGACAGCTTCGGAAGATGAATGCCCTCAATCGATCGTGACCACCTGCAGTCGTTAATGTTGTCCGAACAAAAAAAGTTCATTGACGAACGGCCCAAATCGAAGGCCTTGTTCGAGCGCGCCCGGAAATCCCTGCTGGGCGGAGTGCCCATGAACTGGATGGCCAAATGGGCCGGCGCTTTCCCGCCGTTCGTGCGCGAGGCTCACGGCGCCGAGTTTTTCGACGTGGACGGACATCGCTACGTCGATCTGTGCCTCGGCGACACTGGCGCCATGACCGGCCACTCGCCTTCGGCGACGGTTGCTGCGGTGCAGCAGCAACTCGCGCGCGGCATTACGCTGATGCTGCCCAGCGAAGATGCCGTCCGGGTCGGCGAAGAACTGCAGAAGCGCTTCCGTCTGCCCTATTGGCAGTTCGCGCTCACCGCCACTGATGCCAACCGCTTTTCCATCCGGCTCGCCCGTCAGATTACCGGCCGTGGCAAAATCCTGGTCTTCAACTGGTGCTATCACGGCAGCGTGGACGAAACTTTCATCACACTGGAAGATGGTGTGTCCAAACCGCGCCGCGGCAACGTCGGCCCACCGGTCGATCCATCCGTTACTACGAAGGTTGTCGAATTCAATGACATCGATGCGCTCGCGAAAGCGCTTCAGCCTGGCGACGTCGCGTGCGTTCTGGCCGAGCCGGCCATGACCAATGTCGGAATCGTGCATGCCGATCCGGGCTACCATCAGCAGTTGCGCGAACTCACGCGCAAGTACGGAACGTTGCTCATCATCGACGAAACTCACACCATTTGTGCCGGACCGGGTGGCTACACCGTCGCCGAAAATCTTGATCCCGACTTCCTCGTATTCGGCAAGCCCATTGGCGGCGGCGTTCCCGGCGCGACTTACGGCTTTACTCAGGACGTTGCCGACGCCATTGCCGACCGCCAGAACCTTGAGGACTGCGATGTGGGCGGCATCGGGGGCACGCTCGCGGGCAATGCGCTGTCACTTGCGGCCATGCGCGCCACACTCGAGAAGGTTCTGACTCAGGAAGCGTTCGATCGAATGATCCCGCTGGCCGAACGCTGGACCGCGGGTGTCGAGCAGGCCATTGCCGAATTTGATGTGCCTTGGCACGTTAGCCGCCTCGGTTGCCGCGCCGAATATCTTTTTTCGCGTAATCGCCCGCGCAATGGCAGCCAGGCTCACGACGCGATGGACTTCGAACTGGAGCGTTTCATGCACTTGTACGCCATGAATCGCGGCATCCTGCTGACGCCTTTTCACAACATGGCCCTGATGTCACCCGCGACCAGGCCGGAGGACATCGATCATCACACGAAAGTCTTCCGCGAAGCGCTGCGGGCACTGACCGCCTGAGCATGAATTGACTCAACAGGGATCGCGTGAGCACGGGTTCGGCCGAGCCTCGACATAAATTAGTCGAATCAAACTGGTGAAATCGAATCGATGAACTTTTCCGGGAAAGTGGCACTCATCACTGGCGCGGGCAGCCCGCAGGGCATTGGCTTCGCGACTGCTCGTTTGCTCGCACAACAAGGTTCGAAAATCGCAATCACTTCCACCACAGAAAGAATCGAAGAGCGCGCCCGCGAGCTCGCCGCAGAGGGCACCGATGTCTTTGCTTTCCCCGCCGACCTGCGAGATCATGCTCGCACTCAAGTGCTGGTGCAGGAAGTCGTTGCCCGCTATGGCCGTCTCGACATCCTGGTCAACAACGCGGGCATGACTCAGGTCGGCAGTCCAACCGAGACAACCTCGTTGCCTCTGGCCGAACTTCCGGAAGCGGATTGGGATTACAGCATCGCCATCAACCTCAAGACTGCTTTCAACGTTACTCAGGCCGTTCTGCCCTTCATGCTGAAAGCGAATTATGGGCGTATTGTGAACGTTTCTTCCGTCACCGGCCCAGTCGTCAGCAATCCTCGCGAAACCGCCTACAGTGCGGCCAAAGCCGGCATGGTCGGGCTTACTCGCAGTCTCGCGCTGGAGGTTGCCCGCAAGGGAATTACAGTGAACGCCGTGGCACCCGGCTGGATCGAAACCGCGTCTTCGACCGGGCACGAAATTATTGCGGGCAAGAATACTCCCGTGGGCCGACCGGGACGCCCCGACGAAGTGGCCGCGGCTGTCGCGTTTCTCGCCTCCGAAACCGCGTCCTACATCACCGGCCAACTGATTATCATTGACGGCGGCAATGCCCTTCAGGAGTACAAAGGCCCGCCCGATTTTTACTACTGAGCATGAGCCAATCACCGCCTCCTTGCGCACCTACCGATCCGTGGCTCGCCTATGCCGAAGAGGGTAACGGTTCTCCAACATGCGAGTACTGTCGCTCTTTCCACTGCCTGGCCTGGGCAATGCAGATGACGTGAAGCATGATGAGTAGCGGCACGGCGAATGTCGGAATCAGGCTCATGGGCAGCACCGTCATTACCTCAGTCGTCACTCCGTGTGGGCTAATCAGCCTGGCAGCCGTGCCCAGGGTGACCGCCAACACAAGATCAAGAATCCCCAGAATCTGCCAGAAGATAAAGCTTCTCCGTCGGCTGAAGTTCGCAAGCTTGAGGGCTGCCAGGGGCGCTGTTGCTCCAATGGCGATGTCGCCCCAGCCTGCGGGCAGCGCGAAAACGCCAGGCAAGATTCCAGCAGCGTAGAGGGCCAGAAACGTGAATCCGGCAATCCTCCAGGAGTGCACGAAGGTCAAAGTGCGCGGGTCTAAAGACAATGCGAACTGCCGAAACCCTGCGGACGTCGCATACCAGAACAGAAACACAACGATTGGTGTCAGCACCGCAAGGCCAAGGGCAAGCGGCGGAAGGTTAGGGTTAGTTTTGAATACGTGGAGAGCAGAAGCCGCGAGTGCAAAGATGAACCATGCGGCGATAAGGCCGCCGGTGAATTTTCCATAACTTGCGTTGTTCATGACAAGTCTCCTCGTTTTGTGGCCAGGACCGTAACTTCGTTGGTTAACTTCAGAAGGTCGTGCGACCGCTTGTTTCCCAGTTGGCGCTCCAGCTGCGCTTGCGTCCTCTCCCAGGCGGGAAGCGCGCGGTTGAATTGATGGCGGCCGGCTGTGGCCAGACGCAGCAAGCGTTCTCGCCGGTCTTCGCCGCGGCGCTCGGCGATCCATCCTTCCCGTCCCATGATTCGCAGCGTGCGTGTAAGGGTCGTACTATCCATAGCAAGAATCCGCCCGAGTTCACCTTGGGAGATCTCTCCGGTTCGCGTCAGCACCTGCAAAATCGTGAATTGAGTGGCTCGCAAACCCTGAGGGCGGAGCGCCTCGTCATACAACTGAGTGAGTGCCCGGGATGCCCGGCGAAAGCTCGCGCACATGCAAACCAAGTCGGGGATCGCAGGAACGGTATCGTTCATAGGTCGATAGATGTATATACATGTAATATGGATTCAAAACTAACAACCAGGACCAAAGCTGTCTTCGCTAGAGCGCACGCCCAAACCAAGTACCGGCTCGCTTTGGCTCACGGACGCTTCGTCAGGAACTGATCGATCCCCGAACTTTGGGGTGCGTTGCTTATCCCGGGAAACGGAAGATAACCGGCGCGCAACTTCCTAATCGACCAGCGTCAAGAATGCCCAAGATTGTAAGGACTCTTCTGACCTCGGAGCAGTTGTGTGCGAGGGGAAATCAATATGCCAAGGCCGAGAGAGGCTTTTGGGGCGAGGCGACAGGAAGCGAGACTCTTCCACCTTCCCTCATTGATGTTTTTTTACAGCGTCCACGTCCTTATCGCCCTTGCCCTTGGAAAATACCGGGCTATCGATCGTTCCGCCGATCCGAAAGGGAAACTGCAGCTTGCCGTCTTTTAATGTGGCTCCAGAGAACCGGGCAATGGTGTTGGTGAAGAAGCTCTCCTTGGTTGTGATCTCCGCCAACCCGCGATAATTCAACTCGTCAGAGCCTGACACGCTGACACTCCCCGAGCCATCCACATCGACTCCGTAGCCGTCAATGTCGATGACCCTGCTCGAAATCCGCTGATCCGCTAGCTCCAGATCGGTGGTTATCAAGTTAAAGGAGGAAGGATCGTTTTTGGCTGGGCCAAGATCGTTGAAGTGCGCCAGCTTCATCAAATTCGCGTTGAGCTTGAGACTCGGCACCTGACCGTTGCGCACCGTCAGGTGTCCAGCTCCGTGGATTCCGGCCAGCGGGCGGAGCGAATGCGCGATTTCTCCCCCTAACCTTACGTCTCCTTCCATCTTCCCCGTCATCCTTCCGCCGCCGTTCGGGAAGGCCGCCAGAAGCTGGGCCAGATTAATTCCGCTCAGTCGCGCATTAGTCTTAAAACTTGCGTTCTTCGCCGACAAGTCGAAGGACAGACCACCCACGGCACTCCCGCCATAAACCGCCGTTTTGACGTCCGTGAAGAAAACGTGCCTCGACTCCAACCGCAGTTTGGAATTCAGATTTCTTGCCTCGACAGCGCCGAAGCGCAGAAGACCCGCCTTCAGGCTGCCCTGGCCGTCCAGCGAGGAAGAAGAAGGATTGATAATTCCGGCCAGATTCACCTGCTGCAGTTCGCAGGAGATCTCGTGGGCTTCGAAAAAAATGGGACCCGCCTGGTCGGACGGCAAGAGGTTCGACGCTATGACCACTCCTCGTTTAATTTTCACACTCGCAATGGGGCCTGGAGGAAGAGCATTCGTCGAGATCTTTGATTGAGGATTCTCGAAGTTCCAGGGGCCGTCGGGGTCCGAAGTCAGATTCAAGACCGGGTCCTCAAGCACAAGAGACTTGATGACCACTTGCCGGTGCAGGAGCGCTCCGACGCTGAGTTCGGCATCGATCCGCGCCACCTGGATAACATAACCGGCGGGAAATATCGGAGGATTTTTCACGCCTATATGATCAATGTGAATCGTTACAGGAAAGAGTGTGAGTGCCAGGCGTCCGATTTCAATCTGCTTTCCAGTTTTTTCCTGGAGATAGGAGATCACCTGGGGCCGGTAGCGATCCACGTTAAGGAGAGGGGGTACAACGAAAATGAGCGCGAGCAAGAGTATCGCAGCGATTCCCACAACGATTAGAGTTGTCCGGCGGCGGATGGGTATAGCGACACGAGCGACAGGTGGAGCGATAGGCATACACTTAGCGTGCTATAAAACGAGTCGCTAAACTGTTCAAATGTGAACACGTTTGGCGCAATTCCTGGACGTCCCGACGCACGTGTCAAGACTTGTTTTCGCTAAACACGCGCGAAACTTTCCTCATCCACCAGTGTTAAGAACGCCTAAGATTGCAAGGACTCTTCTCACCTCGGAGGCAGTTGTGTCGCTTCAAGAAGTCACTCCCGGATTTTTCCGTTTTGTTGGGACTGGATCCAGCCGCGCTGTAGGCCTTGCGCTGTCCCTGGTCGCTTTGGCTTTTTTGTCGGCATGCAGCAGTTCGAATTCCATAACCACCACGGTGACCTGTCCCGGGGCCACGGGTAACTTCAACAATGCCAGCCTGCCGGGAGGATCGCAGTGGACTTACCAGTTGTCGGGCAGGTTCATCAGCAGTACCACGAACGCCTATGCGCCATATACCGCTGCTGGAGTTTTTACGGTAGACGGCAAGGGCAATATCACCTCGGGATTCGATGACGAGTTTGTATCCAACATTACAGGAACTTACAGCATCAGCGGCAACGGCACCGGAAGCATGACGATACGTCTTAATTCCGGCACTGCGAGCGGTAACAGTCTGAGCTGGGCCGTAACCCTGAGCAGCATGAATCCGGGTTCGATTTACCTGATCGAAGCGGACCAGGGATTTAACTCTTCGGGCGTAGCTTACCAACAGACAACATCGGCCTTCAGCGCAGCCCCCAGCGGGACGTTTGTGTTTCACACGCATGAAGTGACGGCGGGCACTGGGGTGGCGGGATCCGCGGCGAGCGTGGGCGTAATGACGGTAAGCTCTGGAGCCATCACCGGGCTCAACGCTGATGTGCTGTTGGGCGGACTAGCGCCCTCGCAGCGAACCCTGGGAACCACGGTGGCGAATCCGGCGTTCACGGTTCCGGATGCCACGGGGAAAGGGACGGTGACGTTCGCCGACAGCCAGGGAACGAGCTACACGTATTTTTACTACGTAATTGATGGGCAGCACTTCTTGTTGTTTGACACCAACACCGGACTGGGATTGGGACGGATGGAGGCTCAGTCGGCGCCGGCAGGCGGATTCACGAACGCTGCGCTCAACGGAGGCTACATTGTGGGCAGCCGCGGTGATACGACTGCGAGCTCCGCGGGTGGAGTGAACAGCGTCGGTCAGTTCACGGCTGATGGTAAGGGGAACGTCACTGGCGGGTCTTACGACACGGTGAGAGATGGAAGTCCCACCCTAAACGCGGCGATTACTTCGAGCGGCACTGCGAGCGTTTATAGCGTAGCGGCGAACGGTCGGACGACGGTGACGCTGAATGCGGGCGGCACGATTGTGCAGCAGGTAATGTACCTGGTGAGCGGCGCGCGCGGATTTTTCCTGGTGAGCAACGACACGAGCAGAGTTGAAGATGGGACTTTGGAGCAGCAGACATTTGCGGCGGGCACGACTTCGTTTTCCGGCAGTGACTTCAAGGGGCAGTCTGCATTCGTGATGGGCGGATCTATCGCAGGAACGCCATCTGTCGGGGGAGCGCCTTTGGATCGGACGGGAACGCTGACTTCGGATGGGAACGGAAACTTGGGCTGGGCCGAGGTGGTGAACTCAGGCGGTACGATCAACGCTCCGGGATGTTTGGGGGGAACTTACACGGTTGCGACCAACGGACGAGCGGCGGCGTCCGTCACCAGTTTGTCGGGCAACCTGGTGTTTTATATGGTCTCGCCCAACAAGGCGTATTTGCTCCAGGGTGATTCGTCGACACAAATCTCTGGGGGATCTGCGGTCCAGTTGGGATCGGTGGTGGATCCGCCAGGAGGATTCTAGGTTCGGCTTTCGGCTTTCGGCTTTCGGCGTCAAGCTGGATCTCTGTCGTTTTGGGGCCGGAGTTCGCCTTTTTGTCTTTTCCCTTGTCGTCCCTCTCGCTCCGTTGCCCTTGCCCATCATGCGGGTTAGCATGGCTGGTGTGAATCGAAACTGGACCACGAGCAAGATTTTGGGATTCAGGGCGTTCTTGAGATAGCAGATCGTCATGCAGGCAACAGGCATCGTTAAACAGGATCCTTTGAGAATGGAATTTAAATTTTGAGCATTCGATCGGGAATTCGACGAGCGGCATGTCTTGTGGCTCTTCTGTCTGTGCTAGGTATGACTGGATGTCAGCTTTACTCAGTGAGCGCTTCCACTGGACACATCGGTCCACAGCCGAAGAAGGCGGGGCAGGAATCAAGGCCGGCACAAGATGGACCGCAGTTCGTCATTGACACTGTTTCCCTGCCGGGAACTTATCCGCGGGCGACGTACCTGGTGCGAATGCAGGCGCGAGGTGGGACGTTGCCGTATCACTGGAGAGTGGAAAAGGGAGATCTGCCGCCGGGATTGAAACTGGAGGATGACGGGACGTTGCAGGGCTCTCCCGAGAGGTTAGGGGAATATCGCTTCACGATATCGGTTACGGATAACAGCAGACCGGCGCTAGCGGTGCAGCGCGAGTATACGCTGAACGTGGCAGCGGCAATGTTGATGCAGTGGAAGAAGCCGGCGCACGTGACAGGCAATCGGATCGAGGGAAGCGTCGAAGTGTCGAATACGACGCAGGACGACTTCGACTTTACCTTTATCGTGCTGGCGGTGAATGAGAACGGGCGAGCAACGGCTATTGGTTACCAACGGTTTCCTCTGAAACAAGGGACCACGGATTTCGAGATTCCATTCGGTGAGACGGTTGCGCGTGGATCTTACGTGGTACACGTGGACGGCGTCGGGGAAGTGGCGGAGAAAAATCAGATCCATCGTGCCCGGCTGCAGACGCCGGTTCCCTTGCAGGTGGTGGTGGGGCCGTAGCGGGTGGGCTTTGGGATTCGGCGGTACGGTGCCTTTATCTACGCGCCAGCTGTGGAGCACCCCCCCCGCGGGCAAGAGTGCCCGCGCCACACTTGCTTGTACAAGTCCTACAGGTACACAAGTCCTACAGGTACATTGACTTCGCCTGGGTCTTCTGAAAAACTGAATAATGGTGTTGCCTTGCAACATGGAACTTCTACTGAACCTGGCGTGGCTGCTGTTGGCTCTGCCTGCTTACTGGTTGTGGCGGCGGGACTGTGGTGTGCAGTCTGGACGTAGGTTCAGTTCTTTGCAATGCCTGCTGGCTCTCGGCTGTCTGCTGGTTCTGTTGTTCCCTGTAGTTTCGGCTACCGATGATCTCCGCGCGATGCGCGCAGAGATGGAGGAATCAGGGCCGAGCAAACGCAGCGTCCGGCAAGCGGGAAGTGAAAAGACTTCGCTTTGGACGAGCCAGGGACCGAATCCGCCTGCCGTTGTAGGAACATCTCTTTCTTTTGCACTTGGTAGCGAGGGCTGGCAGGAAATGTTCAGCCCGTCGTTGTCTGTCTCGGCAGCGCCTTCTCTGCTGCGCGCTGGCCGTTCTCCTCCAAAGTCCTACCTCGGGTAGTTCTCGAATCGCCGTTTGCTGGAGCATAAGCTTCGCGGCGATGACTCTCTCACTATTGATGTTTGCGAAATTCTGACGAGGGGAGTGCCCTTGCTTATGGCAAGTGCGCGAGCAGAGGGCCACAACGTCCTACTGGCGCTGCACCCGGAGTATCCGGGGAAACACTCACGGAGTACCTGATGCGAAGAACATTCTGGCGAAGTTTTGCCGTAGTCACATTGATGGGAACGGCGGCGAGCATGACTGCACAGCAGGCTCAACCGCAAGCGGCCCAGACATGGACGTGGGAGAAGGTGAAAGACCGTTTCGAGCAGAACAATCCCACGCTGCTGGCGGACAAGGTGAGTATCGACGAATCGAAGGCGCAGGAGATCACGGCGTTTCTGCGCCCCAACCCGACGTTCACTTTGTCGGCGGATGGGACTCAAATCGCTCCTCGTAGAGGCGTATGGCGACCATTCGCCGGCACTTTTGAGTCGCCCAGCATTAGCTATCTGCACGAGCGGCAGCACAAGCGCGAATTACGCCTGGAGAGTGCGAAAAAGGGGACTTTGATTGCCGAATCGAGTCATGCCGACCTGGAAAGAACTCTGCTGTTCAACTTGCGCGGCGCTTTTGTGTCAACGCTGCAAGCCAAAGCCGCGCTTCGGTTGGCAAAAGATAACCTTGCCTACTACGACCACGTACTTCAGATCAGTAGAGATCGCTTCAATGCCGGCGATATCGCGCAAATCGATCTAGACCGCCTGGAGCTGCAGCGCGTGCAGTATGAGGCGGACGTGCAAGCGGCCGAGGAGAGTCTCGAAAACGCAAAGATCCAGCTACTGACCCTGCTCAACGATCGAACCCCGATTGAACAAATCGACGTGGCTGGTCCCTACGATTTCAACGACCAACTCATGCCGCGGGACGAGTTCCGGAAGATTGCTATCGACACGCGCCCGGACTTGAAGGCGGCCGTCGAGGCCGTGGACAAAGCCCGAACCGATCACAAACTCGCGGTGGCCAACGGCTCAACCGATCCGACCTTGAGTGCCTGGTATACGCACAATTCGTCCAACAATAATCCGTTTGGCATAAATACGCTCGGCGTCAGCGTCACTATCCCCCTGCGCATTTTCGACCGTAACCAGGGAGAGAAACTGCGCACAAAGCTCGATATCACGCGCACTGAGAGATTGCGCGACGCCGCGGAAGCAGGAGTGCTGAGTGACGTCTACTCCAGCTACGCCACGGTCGAGAGCAACCTGACTCTGCTGCGTCCTTACAAACAGAAATATCTGCAGCAGGCAACGCGAGTGCGCGAGACGATTTTCTTCTCTTATCAGCATGGCGGGGCGTCGCTGCTGGATTTTCTGAACGCGGAGAGCGAGTACCGTACGGTGGAATTGAGCTACGTGAACCTGGTGGGAGCGTATTTGACGGCGGCAGCGCAGTTGAATATGGCCGTGGGGCGTGAGGTGATCCAGTGAATATCAGACGGTTTGTCCACTGCGTGATGCTGGCGGCGTGTGCGTTTTTGTTGGCCGCCCTGGCTGGCTGCAATGCGGGCAAAGCGGACCCGAAGGCCGAGGCACCGCCTCCGGCAAAAGTCGAGTCTGACTTAGACGCCAACAATTTTACGGTGGACCACCCAGAGCAGTTTCCCCTGGTGACGGCAGTGGAGCATAAATCGGCGCCGACCCTGAATGTGACGGGCGCGGTGCAGCCCGACATTGCTCGCGCCGTGCCAGTGATCTCATTGGCGGCAGGCCGCGTTGTGGAAATCAAGGCCAGGCTGGGCGATGTCGTGAAGAAAGGCCAATTGTTACTGCGCGTTCAGAGTAATGACGTGTCCGGCGCCTATCAGACATATTTGAAGGCGGTAAATGATGAGAGGTTGGCGCGCACACAGCTGCAACGAGCACAGATTCTTTACGATAAGGGCGCTGTCGCCAAGAGCGCTCTTGAGGCCGCGGAAGTTGCCGAACAGGATGCCAAGGCGGACTTGGATCACGCAACCGAACTGTTGCGGCTTCTGGGCATCGACAAGGAGCACCCGTCTGGGATCGTCGACATCGTCGCGCCAATATCAGGTGTCATCACCGACCAGCAGGTAACGAATGCGTCTGGAGTCCAGGGACTGGGTTCTCCAAATCCCTTCACCATCTCTGATCTGTCCTATGTCTGGATCATCTGTGATGTTTACGAAAACGATCTCGACGCCGTGCACGTCGGGGAGTACGCGGATATTCATTTAAACGCCTACCCGAAAAAAGTCTTTAAGGGCCGGATCGAAAATATTCTATCGACCCTCGATCCGAATCTCCGCACTGCGAAGGTTCGCCTCGAAGTCCCCAATCCTGGTCTGATGCGCGTAGGAATGTTCGTCACCGCGACGTTTTATGGCAAACAGCCCGAGACACGGGCAGCAGTTCCGGCAACAGCAATTCTGCACCTGCATGATCGCGAGTGGGTTTACACGCCCATAAGTGCTGGTCACTTCAAGCGCCTTGAAGTGGTCACGGGCAGCATGCTTCCCGGCAACTTGCAGGAGGTAGTTTCAGGTATTAAGCCCGGAGATCAAGTGGTCTCAAACGCTTTGCCGCTGCAAAACACCGTGGAGCAATGAAATGATTCGCCGCGTCGTCGATTTCGCCCTCAATAACCGGCTTCTTGTCGTGGCGCTGGCGTTGATCCTTTTCGCCGGGGGGATCGTATCGTTCGAGCGGTTGCCGATTGAGGCTTATCCCGATGTGGCGGACAACTACGTCGACATTATTACCCAGTGGCCGGGAATCTCGGCGGAACAAATCGAGCAGCAGGTCACCATTCCGCTTGAGATCTCCATGAACGGCATCCCAGAGGTGGTACACCTGCGCTCGTTCTCCCTGTTTGGGCTGTCGGATGTAAAACTAATTTTCGAGGATGGTTCAGACAACGCCTGGAACCGGGAGCGCGTTCTAGAACGGCTGAGCCAAGTCACACTGCCAACTGGAGTCGTGCCCCAAATGGGCACGGACTGGAGCCCGGTTGGCCAGATTTATTTCTTCACTTTGCACAGCACGAATCCGGCGTACGACCCAATGGAATTGAAATCCATTGAAGATTGGGTCGTGGAAAAGAATTTTAAAGCTGTGCCGGACATTGTCGATGTCGCCAGCTTCGGCGGACCTACGCGCGAATACCAGGTTCGCGTGGATCCAAACAAACTCGTCGCCTATGGCCTGAGCCTGGCCCAGGTCGAGCAACAGCTGGCCAACAACAACACGAACGCTGGCGGCAGCTTTATACAGGCGGGCCTGCAGCAGATCAACGTGCGTTCCGTGGGATTGGTCGACCGTGCCCAAGACATCGAACGGACGGTCATCGTGAGTAAGAATGGCACGCCACTCCGGGTGAAAGACATTGCTGTCGTTTCGCAAGGTCCGAAGATTCGACTCGGCCAGTTTGCCAGAGCCATTCACCGCGAGGACGGAAGGCTCGTCGATAACGACGATGTAGTGTCCGGCATTGTGCTGTTACGCAAAGGCGCGGCGGCGGACACGGCCCTGCAAGGCATCCACCAGAAAGTGCAGGAACTGAACGATCACATCCTGCCGCCAGGAGTGAAGATTGTTCCGTTCATCGATCGCAGCGATCTTGTCCACTTCACCAGCCACACCGTATTGCATAACCTGACGGAAGGAATGATTCTGGTATCGATCATTCTTTTCATATTCCTCGGCAACATCCGTGGGGCACTCATTGTTGCGGCCACCATTCCGTTTTCCTTACTGTTTGCGTCGATTTGTTTGGACTTGAAGCATATTCCCGCGAACCTTCTGTCGCTGGGGGCGCTGGATTTCGGTATGGTGGTCGATGGCGCGGTGGTGATGGTTGAAAACATGATCCGCCACATGGGCTTCAAGAATGGCATCGCGACACCAACGGAAAAGATCAGCGAGGCCGCGCACGAGGTCCAGCGCCCGGTATTTTACGCGATCGCGATCATCATCACGGCTTACTTGCCGATTTTCACGCTGCAACGCGTGGAAGGCCGATTATTTCATCCCATGGCCTGGACGGTCGCTTTTGCCCTGCTCGGTGCACTGATCTTCTCCATCTTGATCGCGCCTGTGCTGGCCAGTTTTGCTTTCGCCAAGGGGGCACACGAATGGCGTAATCCAATCCTGCAGTTCGTGACTGAGCAGTACCGCAACGCAGTTCGCTGGGCCATTCGCCACCGCACCATTACGGTCGGTGTGGGCGTGCTCGGCATCATGTTAGCGGGCTACCTTGGCTTCAGCGGCGCGATTGGTTCCGAATTCCTGCCTCACTTGGATGAGGGTGCCCTATGGGTCCGTGGCACTCTTGCCCCCAGCACGGGGCCGGACGAGGGTATCCGCGTCGCAAACCAGGCCCGAATCGTGCTTTGCTCGTTTCCCGAGGTTCCCCAGTGCACGAGCCAGGTCGGGCGTCCTGATGACGGAACGGATACTACGGGCTTCTTTAATACAGAATTCTTCATCGACCTAAAGCCAAAGGAACAGTGGCGCTCCGTCTTCCATGAAAACAAGGACGAACTGATTGCTGCCATGAGCCGCGAACTCAACAAAATTCCCGGCGCTGTCTGGGGCTTCTCTCAGCCTATCGAAGACAACATGGAAGAGGCGGTCAGCGGCGTAAAGGGCGAGCTTGCTGCCAAGGTATATGGCGATGATTTGAAGGTTCTCGAGGAGAAGGCCGACCAGATCGCGAGCATCATGCGACGGATCAAGGGGATTGAAGATCTTGGAGTTCTTCGGGTGCTGGGTCAGCCTAACTTGAACGTAGCCGTGGACCGAGACCAAGCCGCTCGATACCAAATCAATGTAGCAGACGTGCAGGACGCGATTCAGACCGCGGTAGGAGGTAATGCGCTCACGCAGGTTCTGCAGGGGGAGGCGCGCTACGATCTAGTAGTACGCTACCTGCCGCAGTACCGGGACACAAAGGACGCGATCGAGAGGATTCGCCTGCTGTCACCATCCGGGGAGCGTGTGTCGCTGGCACAACTCTGCAAAATCACAGTGGCAGATGGCGGGTCCGAAATTTATCGCGAAGGTAATCGGCGTTACATTGCCGTCAAGTTCAGTGTCCGCGGCCGTGACCTCGGCAGCACCGTAGAGGAGGCGATGAAGAAGATCAACGAACAGGTCCAATTGCCGCTCGGATACCGCATCCATTGGGAGGGAGAGTACCAGAGCCAGAAGAGAGCCAATGCGCGCCTGCTTATCGTATTGCCCATCACGATTGGGATCATCTTCATCATCCTCTACACGATGTTCAAGTCCTTCAAGTGGGCCCTGTTGATTCTAGCGAACATCGCGATCGCGCCCATCGGTGGCCTGCTTGCGCTGTTGATGACGGGCACCAATTTCAGCGTTTCCTCCGGTGTAGGATTTCTGGCGCTGTTTGGCGTGTCGGTGCAAACCGGCGTCATCATGCTGGAATACATCAACCAGTTACGAGTGCGGCGCTATTCCATCGAGGACGCAGCTGTAGAGGGAGCGGTGTTGCGTCTGCGGCCGATCATGATGACCATGCTGGTAGCAACTTTGGGCTTGCTTCCGGCCGCTCTCTCGCACGCGATTGGTTCTGATTCGCAGCGTCCCTTTGCGATTGTGATCGTCGGTGGGCTGATCGCTGCCTTAGTGATGAGCATCTTCCTATTGCCGACACTTTATGTGTGGATCGCCAGTGACCGCGACGTTCTGCCTCCCGCAGAGCCAGGATTTGCCGAAGGGGAGCATGTAGATTAGGGGCCGGTGGTGTAAGGAACACGGCCGGTGAGTCTTGGGGCTCGCCGGCAGATGCAAGTTCGAATCTTGCCTGGTCCACCAATTGCTCGTCTTTGCGGGGCGAGCGTCGAATGAATCGGCGTCCGGCGTCCGGCGCCCGGCCTTTCCGGCGACAATGCAGATTGGAGCAGGCTCAGGGTAAGATGTCGCAGGTCACCGACGGACCTGATCTGATCCTTATCCTGAACGTTGACCTGAATCTAGGAGTGTGGCTATGGCGAAGGTGACTCTCTACCGGCCCGATGGCACGGTGAAGTACGACAAAGTGTCCAGCGTAAAGATGAACGGGAACTGTCTTGAATTTCGCGTTCAGGAGGGATGCATCCTCTCTTCCGTGTTACTCAGCGGACAGGGCCTTCAAGTGAAGGCGGAAGCGGAACACGAGGTTAAGACCAATGTGCCGTTCGTAGTAGAGGAAGAAGTCGGAAACTAGGCGTGATGGAGTTGGGCTGGAAGTCCCTGAGATATAAATAGAGAGTTCCGAGGTGATGTTAGGCCCATTCGTCTCAGCCAGTAGCTCGCTTTAGACCCTTGCTTGACCTGCTGTCGCAGCTTCCCTTGCGGGGCCGCCGCGTGCGATCTTCGCTCGGGCTCCGGGCTTACCGCCAACCGGACAAACCTACCCAACGCCTCGGAACTCTATCCTGCCTTCGACTTGGCTTCTCGTTCTCCTCGACCAGCGCTTTGCTATAGACCCTTACTAGCCCTCCTTCTGCATTTGCGCAATGAGAAGGTGACTTCGCTTGAGCCCCGGACGCCGCACCAACCGGAAAAACTTAAGAAGTTGTCAAAGAACGATTCTGTTTTACTCCTTTTATTTTTGGAGTCAATGAAAAGTGTGCGATTTTATCTCGTTTGTTTTCAGTCGAGTGCACGGTGTCCACAGGCTGGTGACCGGATTTGGTGCAGGGGAGCTCGCTAGATCGCGCAGAACGGGCGATGGGCAAGGCTTTTGTAAGGCAGAATTATTGTGCACGGGGTGAAATGTTCCAGTTGATTTATTTCTCGCTTGTGAAAATCGGGCTGGAAATGCTGACGGGCAAGGATTTCGCTGCTGACTACGCTGCGAGTTGGCGCGCTGACTGGACTAGGAATTACAATGCGTGTCCTGATTTGGAGGACTGATTTGAGGCTGACTCTGCGCTTTTTCTCTGTCTGTGTCCTGCGGTGTCCGATAGTTATTGTTCTTTTGGCCACAGCTCTGGGTCAGACTGCAGAGCAGCTGACGGCGCGGTACTTGGAGTCGGTTCGGAAGCAGCCGCCGTTGTTGCTGGCTTTCTTACATGAGATGCCGAAAGGCGGGGATCTGCACAACCATCTGGCAGGCGCGATTTATGCGGAGGACTTGATCGATTTTGCGGCGTCTGACAATCTCTGCGCTGAGCGAACTTCGTCGCAGCTAATCGCGCCTCCGTGCGATTCGTGTGAAAAGTACACCGCGAAGCCCGGAGTGAGGTGCGCCTATAGCGATCATGTTCTCTATAACCAGATGATCGATGCATGGTCGATGCGGAACTGGCGGACTGGAGAAGAATCGGGACACGACCACTTCTTTGCCACGTTCGATAAGTTCGGCCTGGCCGCACACAATCACGTAGCCGACAGCCTGGCTGCGGCGCTCAATCGCGCGGGGCGGGACCGTCTGCAGTACGTGGAATTCATGCACACTGCGGATGGCGGAGGAGCGGCGGACCTGGCAATAAGAGTGGGCTGGGATGAGGATTTCGGGAAGATGCGGCAGAAACTGCTGGATGCGGGGCTGAAAGAAGTGGCCGCGGCGACCAGCAAGACGCTGGCGGAAGATCAGGCCCGGGCACGAGCGGAGCTTAAATGCGGGACGGCGGAAGCTGAGCCGGGATGCAACGTGACCGTCAGGTTTCTTTATCAGGTCTTGCGTGGGTTGCCGCGTGAGATTGTGTTTGCGCAAATTCTGCTGGGATTTGAGCTGGCATCGGCGGAGCGGCAGTTTGTGGGATTGAACCTGGTGATGCCGGAAGACTGGTATGTGCCAACTCGCGACTTTAACCTGCACATGGCGATGATGGAATACCTGCATGGCGTTTATCCCAAGGTGCATATCAGCTTGCACGCGGGCGAGATTGCGATGGGGCTGGTGAAGCCGGAGGATCTGACATTTCACATACGAGCCTCGGTGGAGCGTGGACACGCGGAACGGATTGGGCACGGTGTGGACATCATGGATGAGAAAGATCCGATTGGGTTGATGAAGGAAATGGCGAAGCGCAACGTGCTGGTGGAGATTAACCTGACTTCTAACGATGTGATTCTGGGCGTGAGCGGCGATGAGCATCCGCTGCCGATTTATATGAAGTTTGGCGTGCCGGTGGCACTGGCCACGGACGACGAGGGTGTCTCACGGTCCGATATGACGCACGAGTATCTGCGGGCAGAGGAGGCTTATGCATTCTCCTATGCGGATCTGAAGCGGATGGCGAGGCAGAGTTTGGAGCACAGTTTTCTGCCGGGCGAGAGTCTGTGGGCGGAGACGAAGGTTACGTTTCGCGCAGTTGGGCCATGTGTGCGAGATGTTGCGGGAGCCGAGAAGACCTCCGCCGGCTGCGAGAAGTTTCTGGCGGCGAACGAACGGGCCCGAATTCAATGGACGTTGGAAGCGGAGTTCGCGAGATTCGAGAGTAAGTTTTAGAGGCTGTTCTCAGTGTCAGCGGTTTAGTGGTGGGCGTTAGTTTTGATTGTTTGACGAACGGAGTCGGCCCAGCAGAAGGATGGTTATGCGTAAAGCGCGACGTTTGATTTCCTCACCTTTGGAGTGGCCCAAGAACGACTGGGAGATGAGTACGGGCCCAGTGTGTCATCCCGTGTTACCGGTTCTGGCGGAACGGGGCGGAACGCAACTGCGCACGCCGCTACCGGTGGCGGTCGTCGACACGCGCGAGCAGAATCCGCTCTCCTTCCGCCGGTTCAAGGGCTGGTTCGCGAGCATTGAGAATCGCGCCCTGCCACTCGGTGATTACTCCGTGAGCGGGATGGAAGATTCTTGTGTGGTCGAACGCAAGGATCTTGCCGACCTGATTTGCTCTTTCAGCAACAACCGGACCACATTTGTGGCCCGGCTGCGAAAGATGAGCCAGCTTCCCTACAGCCTGCTTGTTGTGACGGCGCCACTCAGCCAGATCAAGAGCACTTATCCCTACGGCCGCGTTAACCCGAACCAGGTCACACAATCTCTAGTGGCGGTACTGGCGGGCTTACGTGTGCCTTTCGTTTGCACCGAGACGCACGAACTGGCGGAGGAAATCGTAGCATCCTATCTCTACCAGACGTTCCTTTATGACTGGCTGGAACGCAACGGCCACGGCCGATTTCTAGCCGACGGCGATTTGTAACCTTTCTCATGACTGAACAATTCACGCTCGCTGAGTCTGCTGCGCAGTTCGTGCTGGCAAAGACATCTCTGCGCCCGCGCGTCGGGCTGGTGTTGGGGTCCGGGCTGGGCGGGTTTGCCGATTCGCTCAGCGAGGCGGTGCGTGTTCCTTATGCGGAGATTCCTGCGTTTCCGCGTTCGACTGCGATCGGGCATGCGGGTCAGATGGTGATCGGCAAAGCAGGAAGCGTTTCAGTCGCGGCGATGCAAGGGCGAGTACATCTTTACGAAGGGTATTCGGCGCAGGAAGTGGCGTTCCCCATGCGCGTGTTCGGCCGCATGGGAATTCGCGCCGTCATTCTGACCAACGCTGCGGGCGGTATCAACTTGAATTACTCCCAGGGAGCGCTGGTGCTGATCCGCGACCACATTAATTTGCAGGGGACGAATCCTCTGGTGGGCGCAAATGATGAACGCTTCGGGGTGCGATTTCCTGACATGACCCAGGCGTATGCCAAAGATTACCGAGAGATGGCTCGAGACGAGGCGAACAAACTGGGGATGCCCCTGCACGAGGGCGTCTATGCGGGATTGCTGGGGCCGAGCTATGAGACTCCGGCGGAGATCACTTATTTACGAACGATTGGCGCCGATCTGGTGGGAATGTCGACCGTGGCTGAGGTGATAGCGGCGCGGCACATGGCGATGAAGGTACTGGCGATCTCATGCGTGACCAACATGGCGGCAGGAATTCTGGATCAGCCGCTCTCCCATGAAGAAGTGATGGAGACCGGGGAACGGGTGAAGACCGTGTTTGAGGCGCTGCTCAAGGCTGTACTGTCGCGGGTAGCGAAGGATGTGGCGGGGTAGGCCGCGGGCTTCACGATTTGCTGAAATAGTTGAGGCGCCTCGGGGGCTGAAGCCCGTAGAGAAAAAAGAGAGGCCGTATCGCAGCGTTGAAACGCTGCGCCACCCAAAATCAGATCTTCGAAAACTGTGACGCCCAGTCGTGCCCTTCGGTAAACATGAGACAACTCGGGCGAGTCGCCGACGGCCGCACAGGTCACTTCTCTGGGCGCGGAATGAATAGACTTACGGGCGGCTTGATGCGGTACGTTACCGCAAAACTGCCCTGGTTCACTGCCAGGCCGAGATGTCCGCGGGAATCGATGTAGAGCAACGGCTGATTCAACGGAACGTCGCTGAAGGTGCGGACAAACTTCAGCTTCATTGGTTTGTCGTCCACTGTGACTGGGACGTCCTGGCCGCGCTGGTAGCCGAGCTTCAAGAAATCATCGCCGTCGATGTTAGTGACCAGATTGCCGAAGGGCCCGTCGGTGGCAATGATTTCAGCGGCGAGGCCCCGATCGTCGAGTCTCGCGGATTTGAGCTTCAGGCGTACCAGAGCGTTCACCGCCAGTTCGGGACCGACCTTGGTCCAGTCGTCGCCGCGCGCCACGTGGGCGCCGACCGGGGAGAAGATGTCGCGGCCGTGGAATGTAGAGGAGAGTTTGCTGCCGATCATCCACTCGGAATTGGTTATTTCGTGGGCAGCCGGATCAACCACGACTACGAAGACGGCTCCGGCGGGATAGTAGGGCGTAGCGCCGTAAAGGAACCGCGCGCCATCGAGAATAGAAAACGGCGTGACCTGATGCGTGAGGTCGACGATGCGGACCTCGGGCATGATGGAGTACATGACTCCCCGGCAGATGGCAACGGCGTCGTCGAGGACGCCGAAATCGGTCATGAAGACGATGGTGGGAGGATATTTCTGCGCGGGTGGGGCGGTAGCGAATGCGAAGGCGCACAGGCTTGCGAGCAAAAGCAAAGCCAGCATTGGGATGACAAGCCGTCGTTGGCGGGGCGATGGAGGCATCATGCGGTCCAGTTCTCCGGGGGTGCTGTTAGAGTCCGCAAAAAGGCTAGGATTTATTGAAGACGTCGAGGCCGCGATGAGCAAGTGCCGGCGCAAGTCTTCTGAATTCGAGTAAGGTCGTAATTCTAAATGGACCATCGAAAAACGGAAAGACAGGACTCGATCACCTGTGCCCTACTTCGCACCGAGGCTGAAAGATTTAGGTTAAATTGTTTCGGTCCTTTTCGAGGCTGGGCCCTCAAGACGTCAGCGGATTTGAATTCAGGAACTAGCGGAACTCCGTCAGGCAGGCCATCCGTCTATAATGCTGCTGCATCTCAACTCTGCTGGAGGTCTTATGTCGGAAGTTATCCCCGAGAAGTACGCCGATTTATTCCAGAAGCGAGCTTTCGCAAGCCTGGGGACATTGATGCCGGATGGGAGGCCGCAGGTCACGCCGGTTTGGGTGGACTTTGACGGCGAACATGTGATTTTCAATTCCGCTAAAGGACGGCAGAAGGACCGCAATGTGCGGCGAGATCCCCGCGTGTCGATGGCAATCATCGATCCCGACAATCCGTATCGCTATATCGAGATTCGCGGGCGCGTGGTCGAGATTACTGAAGACGGCGCTGGCGACCAAATCCACAAGCTGGCGAAAAAGTATCTCGGTGTGGACAAGTATCCCTATGCGCAGCCGGGTGAGGTCCGCGTGCTGTACAAGATCAAGCCGGAACATGCGACGGTGATGGGATAGCTCCAGCGCGAGAATCAACGCTTCGTGTGCGCTCCATGGGGTGCGGAAAATAGCATCTGGCAAAATAATCAACCTCCAGCGGCTGAAGCCGAAGGCATTTGAGCAGCTTAAGGCACGACTGAAGTCATGCCCTGATACGAATCCGAAGTTTTTCTGCAACCTCTTCGGGCCTATTAGGTCAACAACCTTTTTCGGACCCGCCTTCAGATTGGGTCTCGCATCCGCGTGGGAGAGTTCTCATTCGCACTTACAACCTCTGTCTGCTCGGCTTGGGAAATGTTAACCGGACGCTGGTCCGCCTGCTTGAGGACCGCAGGCAGGAACTGCGGGAGCGCCACGGGATTTCGTGGCGGATTACGGGTATCGCTTCGCGGCGGCTGGGGTGGATTGCGGATGCGGGCGGGCTTGAGACGGCTGCTATTCTCACCCTGAATTCTGATTTGACTTCAGGCCTTTCGCGGACAGAGCCTGCTCTGAGCTTGTCGAAGGGAGTGTCCGCTCCACACGAACCGGCACCACACACTAACGTCCGCGGATGGCTCGCCGCCGCGCAGGCTCACGTGCTCTTCGAGGCAAGTTCTCTGAATTTGGGGAACGGCGAGCCTGCGGTCGACCACATTCGCGCGGCGCTCGAGCAAGGAGCCCACGCCGTTACGGCAAACAAAGGTCCCGTCGTTCACGCGTATCGGGAGTTGCGCGATCTGGCCGTGGCACGTGGAAAGCGATTCCTGTTCGAGTCTACGGTGATGGACGGCGTGCCCATTTTTTCTTTGTTCCATGAGCTTCCGGTAATTCATCTGCAGGGGTTTCACGGCATCCTCAACTCCACGACCAATGTGATCCTGAGTGAGATGGAAAACGGGCTCAGCTTCGACGCGGCTTTGAAGAAGGCGCAGGAACTGGGTATAGCCGAGACCGATGCGACCCACGACATCGACGGCTGGGATGCAGCAGTCAAGACGGCGGCGCTGATCACGGTGCTGATGGACGTTCCGGTGCGGTTGGGCGAAATTGAACGCGCGGGGATTCGAGGGCTGAGTGGCAACTCGGTGCGAGCGGCGCGGCAGGAAGGGCGTCCTTACAAGCTTGTGTGCCGGGCGCGGCGGGCGGGTGGTGGGATAACGGCAAGTGTGCGGCCGGAACAGGTGGCGATGAGTGACCCAATGGCCGGTATTGCGGGGACTTCTTCGTATGTATTTTTCGAGACGGATATTTTCCCCGGACTGGCCATCAAGGAGGAGAATCCCGGCTTGTACGCAACGGCATACGGGATGCTGGCGGACTTTGTACGTGCCGCGCGCAGCGACAACCTCGCTTCATAGTTCCGGTTCCATCTCCATGATAAAAATAGATGACTACTATGCCTACTATTGAAAACCCTGTTACTGCCGCGCTTGATGTCCGGTGGGTCCGCTCCCAGTTCCCTTCTCTGGAACAAACTGTCAACGGGCATCCCGCCGCATTCTTGGACGGCCCCGGCGGAACACAGGTTCCACAGCGCGTGATTGATGCCATCTCCGATTACCTGCGCCGCGACAATGCCAACACTGGCGGAGCTTACGCCACCGGCCGCCGCACTGACGCCATGATCGCCGGGGCGCGGGCCGCGATGGCGGACTTCCTTCACTGCGGACCGGACGAGGTCGTCTTCGGGCCCAACATGACCACGCTGACGTTCGCCATCTCGCGCGCGATTGGGCGGGAGCTTGGGCCAGGCGACGAGATCGTGGTCACTCGGCTTGATCACGATGCCAACGTGTCGCCGTGGCTGGCGCTCGAAGAAAAAGGCGTCACCATTCGCTGGGCCGAGATCAACGACGAAGATTGCACGCTCGATATGGCCGACCTGGCGGGCAAGATCAACAGTAAGACGAAGCTGGTGGCTGCCGGTTACGCTTCGAATGCCGTCGGGACGATCAATCCGGTGAAAGAGATTGTGCGCCTGGCGCACGGGGCGGGAGCGCTGGCCTACATCGACGCGGTGCACTACGGGCCGCACGGGCTGATCGATGTAGCGGCGCTGGATTGCGATTTTCTGGCGTGTTCGACCTACAAGTTCTTCGGGCCGCACATGGGCGTACTCTTCGGCAAACGCGAGCATCTGAAGCGGCTGCGGCCTTACAAGGTTCGTCCGAACACTAACGCGATTCCGAATTGCTGGGAGTGGGGGACGCTCAATCACGAGTGCATTGCCGGGATCGCGGCTTGTGTGGAATATCTTGCTGATGTTGGACGGCGGGCGCGTCCCGACGTGGCAACGCGGAGGGCCGCTATCGAGGCGGCGTACGAAGTCATCCACCAGCACGAGCGCGGATTGATGGAACGGATGATCGCGGGGCTGGTCAAAATTCCCGGGCTCAGGATCTACGGCATCACCGATCGTGCCCGCTTTGATGAGCGCTGCGCGACGCTGGCGGTCAAGATCGAAGGCCGCACTCCGCTCGAACTCGCGAGCAAGCTGGGCGATCGCGGTTTGTTCACCTGGGATGGGAATTATTACGCGCTGAATCTGACGGAGCATCTCGATGTGGAGAAGTCCGGGGGATTCCTGAGGATCGGGCTGGTGCATTACAACACGGAGGAGGAAGTGGATCGGCTATTGGAGGCGCTCTGCGAGATTGCTTTAAGAGCCTAAGAACTACTGGAACAGGCCAGCCCGAGACGGGTCCCGGGCTGCGAGCGAACGAACTTCGGAAGGTTGACCGGGCAGACGCGGCTCAGGGCCACCGTTTGGCGCTGTCGTCCCAACCGGCGGCACGCATGGGTTGGGGAGCCGGAGTCACCGGAGGGGCTGCAACGCGCACAGTCGCTTGCGGTCCGTTCACGGCATTTGCCAAAGCCGGCTTCGCAATGTCGGCCAGGTTTTCTTTTTCCTCGGAGAGCAAGGGGGCAACCAGCCGCAGAGCTTCCACTTCTTTCTCCAGGCGGGTGAGCTCCATTTCCTTTTGCCGCAACACCTCGTAAACATTTTTCATAAGCAGGGCACCTGCGTGTTGTGTCGTAGAGTGGAACGCTTTACTCGCACTTTAAGCAGAGTTACCTGTGTTGTCAAGGGATTCAGCACGGTGAGCGCCGTTCCAAGCTAGCTCTCTAAAAGGCACCGAGAGGAAGTACCTGCGCCGGTAGGCCATTGGTGTATTGATAGTTAAGCCATCATCGCACTATCGCGATAACGGCTATCACAACGGCGACTACCACCAGGGAACCGAGGATGTACTTGTGTGCCGAGAACCAGGATTCTCCAGCGTTTAGAAAGAGCAGCTCAGCGGGCTTCTCGGAAACCTCTGGAATGGGTTCCGAGTCCGCGGAGTTGGCGCGCGGGGCGGCAGGCTCGGGACTGGGAGATATCGCCGGGGACGGAGCACCGAGTTGAACGGGGCTCATGACCGGGCTAACGATGCTCGGCGCTTCCCCCTGAACTTGAGCCGCCGGCGTGAGGGCCACAGCGGCCGCTGCAGGCGGAGGGATCGGGGAGATGGAGATCGCCATCTCAATCTTGGCGCCCTCAGCGGGAATCGTTTCAGGTATATCGGACGTCGCGGGAGCAGCAGGCTGAGCAGTATCCGCACGGGTAGGAACCCGAAGCTGCCCACGCCATTGCTTTTCTTCGCACTCAACACATAGCTTGCGGCCTTCTGAAACGGGAAAGCCGCAGGCCTGGCACTTGCGAAGGTTCCTGAGCACTGGAGGCACATGGCTCTGGTCTGGTGCAGACTGCTGGGAAACGGCGGAACTGGAGTGAAGCGCGGCAGACCACAACAACGGCTTCTTGGGCGAGGGTGCTGGTGGTAAATCCGGAACAGGTAATTCTGCTGGGAGAGCGGCGGAAGGAGCATCCGCAAGCGCTGCCTCGGCAGGGGTTGGGGCCGAAACAGTCTCAGTAGCCACTTTGACGGCAAGCTCTTTCTCTTCTTCCGAGAGAACTTCGGCCTCTTCTTCCAATAAAACCTCTGGCGGTAGATTCTGGGCTGCGTGGGCGAGCTTGACGGCTGTCTCCACCATTTCCCCAAGGCGCTGCAGCGCAGAGAGATCGCGCTCCTCGAAGGCGTTCGTCTTGCCCGAAAAAAGCTCGAAGACACCCAGAACCTGATCATCGCTGACGATGGGCAGCACGGCCACGGAAGCGATGCCGAGTTGGCGGCAGCCTTCACGATTCACGCGCGGATCGCGATCGGCATTGTCGCAGCGCAGCGGGAGGCGCGTGCGCACGCTCTCACCCGAGAGTCCGAATTCGGTCGAGAGAAGTGTGCCCAGCTCCGGAGCATTAGAGCCGGCGCTGGCTCGGCAAAGCATATCGTTCTGGGCGCCGCGGCGCAGAGCGATGGCAGCGCCGGAAGCCTCCGTAATATATTGGGCGCGCTCGGCAAGCAACTGAAGGGCGGCATCCAGGTCACGCAGCGCCATCTCGGCCAGAGAATGGCCGCCATCCTCGCCCGGGAAGCGGAGAGCGGGCGCGGCTCCTGGAGCCGCACCGGACATAGCGTTCACGGCAGCCATTGCAGCGGAAACGCTGCCTTGCGGCGATCGGCTTGCGGCGCTTTCCGGCACATCGGACTCCGGGCCAAGCTCTGAGCCAGGCGGCATCGAGTTTTGGTCGTGGTCTACGATCGAATAATGGTCCATGGCGCGAGCTTACAGAGACATCCGCTAGAGTCAGGTAGAGCCGGGGCGCAATCCGGCTGCCGCAAACTCGGTTAAGTTGTCAGGATGCAGTAATTGGAGTCTCGCTCGGAGCTGACGGTGTGTCAAGAAATTCTGTGGACGGAAGTGCTAAGCCAAAAGTGTTGGGCCGGAAGGGGAATCGGCAGTAGGTGCTGCGCAACAGCGGACCACGCGAGGAGGGCACGATGACACAGAAACATGACGGCCTAAGTCCCGAGTCGTGGGTGCCTTAGGAACGGCGGCGGACGGCGGAGTTGGCCAAACGGTTGGCCTCTGCATTATTCTCGCGAGGCACGTGAGAGATCGAAAAGCTGAGGGACCGGGCCAACTTGCGGCAGGTCCAATGCAAAGAGTAGAGTCGCGGACTGCGGCAGATATACTCCCCCCGCATCTGCCGGACCATGACTTGGGAATCGGAATAAACGTGAAGTTTCGTGGCGTTCAAGGCCAGAGCGCACTGCAGTGCCTCCATTAGAGCGGCATACTCGGCGACGTTATTGTCCTGGTGGCCGATCCATTTCGCAATTCTGATCTCGCCGCTCTCGCACCCGTTGATAACCACCCCAATACCGGACGGTCCCGGATTTCCCAGAGAGCCGCCATCTACGTAGGCCACGAGATCTGACATCACAGCTTGTCCGCTATGTGCAAGATGCGCTGAAGCGGCGCGGACGTCAAGACGATTATTTGGTTCGTGACGATTATTTGGATTATCAAGCTTTTGCGGTTTTCGTGGCATTGTGCAATCTCTGTGAAAAACAAGGCCGATTCAGGACTGCATATTAGTAAGCAGCGATAATACAATAGGTTGCAATTTTCATTATGCACAGCAGTGCACTAAGGTGCTGCACCAAAAGTTTGCGTTGACATTTATGAATGCTCTGTTAAGGTTGCTCCCGTCGACGGTCGAAAGGGTTGGCGAATTAAAAACTTGCCAGTCCGAAGTAGACTGAGTGATCAGCTTGGCGGGGTAACCTGCTGGGCGACCAGACCTGAAAAAACCGACAGCTCTGCGAGGAGTGGTTGGGGTTTGGGACTGTGAAAGCAGTGATCGCATCAAGGGGCTGTGACGGTACATGCTTCCACGCTGTTAGCTCCCTCGCAAGAGCTGGCGGCTAGAGCATAACCAATGTCACGGCCCTTTCAATTTTTTCAGACGTTTTCCCTCCCTGGCGGTTCCGGCATGCCTCCTCACTCGCGAGCAGAGTCCCGGGGGCCATGCAGCAAATTCGGCTAGCGGCCACAAAATAATCGTCACACCTTCACAAAAACGATTTAGCGGCTATAATCTTGCCCAATCGTGAGACCGGTCGCAAGGGTTCCGATACAATCGTCATTCAATTTCGCAGTCTCGGAGGCGGAACGTCATGAGTAAGGGTTCGTTGACTCGTCGTCAATTCATTCACTTCGGTACGGGAGCACTCGCCGTGGGGGCCGCAGCCAAGGCAACATTGCTGCAGCCGCACCTGCTGTCGGCTACGGCTCAAATGGCGCAGTCCGGCGACAGAGTGCGCTTCGCCGGAATTGGCACGGGGGTACGCGGGTGCGAGTTGCTGGAAGGGACGCTGGAGGTGCCAGGCGTCGAATGCGTCGCGGTCTGCGACCTTTACGACGGACGACACAAGGCGGCTCAAGAAGCGTTGAAAAAAGACGTTCCGGCCACGCGCGATTATCGTCAGATCCTCGATCGCAAAGATGTTGACGCCGTCATCATCGCTGTTACGGACCACCAGCATCGCAGGGTATTCGAAGATGCGTGCGCCGCGGGTAAAGACGTCTATTGCGAAAAGCCGATGTCGCACACGGTGGAGGATGGCTTCGCAATGATGGAGGCGGCGCAGAAGGCAAAGCGCATTGTGCAGATCGGCAGCCAGCGCGTCAGTTCCATCCTCTACGCGAAGGCTAAAGAGATCTACGACTCCGGCAAATTGGGCGAGGTATTTTCAATCAGTGCCTCTTGGGACCGCAACAGTCCGAGCGGCGCGTGGGTCTATCCCATTCCACCCGACGCGAGTGAAACGACGATTGACTGGAATACTTTTCTGGGGAATGCGCCGAAGCGACCATTCGATCCGGTGCGCTTCTTCCGCTGGCGCTGTTTTGAGGACTACGGTGAGGGACTGGCTGGCGACTTGTTCGTGCACTTGATTTCCGGCATTCACTTCATCACGGGCACGAACACAATCGCGCAGCGCGCGCAGTCAGCCGGGGGCCTGTACCACTTCAAGGATGGCCGGGAGTTCCCCGATTTGATCGAGACCTTTTACGATTATCCGAACTTCCGGGTTGCGTTGCGTTGCAACTTGAACAATGAAGGCGGAGAGTTTATCGGCTTCTACGGAACCAAGGGCACGATGATCATTAAAGACTCGACGCTGACCTACCAGCCGCAGGACACGCGTCCGCAGCCCGAGGGATATTCAGTGAAGGGCTGGCCCAAGGAACTACGCGAGCAATATCTGGAGACATGGCGCCAGGAGCATCCGATGCCCGGACCTCTGCAGAGCAAGGTGGACGAAGAGGGAGAGAGCTACGCTACGCCGCATGGGTACAGCGATGTAGTCGATCATGAAGCTAACTTCTTCAATGCGGTGCGGACGCGAAAACCGGTCGTGGAAAATGAAGTGTTCGGCAACCAGGCGGCAATCGGATGCCATTTGTCCAACTACGCCTATTTCAACAAGTGCGTGGCGGTGTGGGATGGCAAGGCGAGGAAGATTGTAAAAGGCTAGGGCGAACGGAAGCGGAGCGGAGGTTCGATTGTCCCTCAGCGATGGGATGATGCCGGTGGCCGCCTTCCTTTGCACTGTTCTGCCTTCCATCGTCGAGGGAAGACCAAAGAAGTAGAACTGTGAGGACCCCATGGAGTCCCCGACAGCGCTGAAGCCCGAGGCACGCGAGAAATCTCAGTACAGGTACATGATTCGCTGCGCGGTCGCAGTCATTGTTCTGGCAACGGTCTGCTCTTATATTGCGGGCATCGTTCTCGGCAAGATATCAGCAGAACGCAAGCTTGGCGGAGCGGAAGTGCTCTTGGTTTTCGTCAGCGGGCTGGTCGTGACTGTTTTGCTGCGACCGGAACTGTTAGAGCGACTCACCCACGTCAAGATCGGGAGCGTCGAAGTCGAGTTAAGAAAACTGCAGGAAGACCAGCAAGTGCAACGGAACGAATTGGATGACCTGCGTTTCGTTCTAACCCTACTCCTCCAACATTCTGAGAAAGAGCACTTGAGGAAGCTCAACGAGGGGGAGACTCAAGACTATGTAGGACGACCTGAATTGCGAACCGAATTGCGAAAACTCCGAACGCTAGGATTAATTCGAAGCTGCGAAGGCCGCAGAATCCATGAGATTGCAGACAAGCGCAAAGTCGACTTGAAAGATTTTGTCAAGTTGACAGAGCGAGGAAGGCACTACCTTGAGCGAATTGGAGAATACACAGAGGACCAGGCTTCTTCGATCTCACAGCCGTAGTATTGGCTGGCTGGCCAGTCCCTCCCCTCGCCTCAGCAAACCTGAACAACAGGATCGGGCATGCGGAGTGAAAAGGTGAGTCGGCCCCGTCCTCGAAAATCTATTCTCAGAAACAGCTCTATTTTTTCTTCGCCGGCAAGTACTTTTTCTCAATCGAGGCCACGACCACATAATTCGGGTCAACCATTTCGTTGAGGTGGATCTTCCCGACTTTGGAGAGCAGTTCGTAGGCGTCAAGGTCTGAAAGTCCGTAGTCGCGGTGAATCCAATGCACTAGCTCGGTAAAGGCGATGCGGACCGCATCGTCCACGGGCCGGTAGGCTCCCACGGTCATGATGGCGTCGTCGTTCTCGAATTGCGGCCAGTCGATGGTGCGTCCCTTGATGACGCTGAGCTGCACGCGCGCCTTCAGCGGCACTTCGATTGCGGAACCTGCAACTTCTCCGTCCCCCATAGCAGCGTGACCGTCGCCGATGTAGAACAGCCCGCCCTTCACATTCACTGGGAAATAGACTGTGTTGCCAACACTGGCTTCGGGAGAATCCATATTGCCGCCGAATTCAGCGGGAACAATGGAACTGCGTGCTTCGCCGTTCGCGGGAGCCACGCCAATGCAGCCGAAGAAGGGATGAACCGGAATCTTCACGGAGAAGTCGGAATCGACCGCTTTGAAAGTCGCTGTGTTCGAGGAATGATCGATGTGGTAGAACCACACTCGCTCCTGTAGCGGAGACTCGAGGACCGGAGTGTAATGGGTTCCATTCAGGGCTCCAAAACCTGGAGAAAAGGCACCTACCCCGGTGTCTCCGTCGACCTGCAAGTCTAGAATCTTGACCGCCAGTGTGTCCCCAGGCTCCGCGCCTTCGACAAAGAAGGGGCCGGCCAGGGGATTATCTCCCTTGGCCATGCTGAGCGTGTCCCCGGGCTTTCGCAGCGCGTTGCCGAAGCAGTCAAGGGTATTGGTGTCGAGAATGTCGCCCGACTTGAGATGCGCAACTGGTTCGGCGGTGGCGAAGAGATATTTCACGTTTTCATTGGTCGTGGTGTAGTGCACAACATTTTGGCCGAGTGCGGAACCGAAGAGCAGGACAACAGTGAGAGCACGAGCGATCACGGGGACCTCCGCGGGAGTGTCGACTGCCGATGGTGATTGTAATGGGTGATTGAGATCAAGCCATCCTAGCCCGGCCTTTTTTTTGCCTGGCGAAGAGCGTTACCAACGCCATCTCTTGGCAAATACATCTCCCAGGCAGTACAGTACTGTGTCCCAACTGTGTTCCAATTTCCGGGTCTTCCAGTCTCTAAGAACAGGAGTTCGATCGATGCGTCACGCAGTGATTATGCTGGTCGCAATCTCGTGCCTTAGTGTCTTCGCACTTACTCAAACCGCAGAGGAACTGGTCAATAAGAACATCCAGGCCAAAGGTGGGGTCGACAAAATCAAGACCATCAAGAGTGTGAGGATGACGGGCAAACTTAACGCTGGCGGCGGCTTCATCGCAGCTGTGACTCAGGAGAATGTGCGCCCCGATCTGGTCCGTGAAACCTTCTCCCTGCAAGGCATGACCGCCGTGCAGGCCTATGACGGTTCGAGCGGTTGGCAGATTCAGCCGTTCGGCGGGCATAAGGATCCAGAACTCATGGGCGAGGACGATCTGCGTGACGTCCTTCTGGATGCCGACTTTGACGGCCCGCTGGTGGACTACAAGGAAAAGGGCAACACGGTCGAATATCTGGGGCATGACGAAGTGGATGGCGATGACGCGCTCCGGCTCAAAGTCACGCTGAAGAACGGTGACATTATCTACTACTACCTCGATCCCGACACCTATCTGGAAATTCGCAAAGAGATTCAGCAGTTCATTCGCGGATCTATCCGGGACCGGGTCGTCGAACTAGGTTCCTACAAGGCGGTGGGCGGTGTGATGTATCCGTACTCGCTCTCGCAGGGGCCGAAGAATAATCCCACTGCCCAGACGACGACGGTGGAGAAGCTTGAGGTCAATGTACCGATTCCAATTTCCGACTTTGCCCTGCCCGCCTCCCTGAAACAGGCCGCGAAGCCGGACGCCGAAAAGAAATGAACTCGTTCTGCCTTCCGAAACGCTGCACACGAAATCTTTGAGTTGCAAGAGGACTTCTGAAAATGAATGCACGCGCGCGTTGCTTCCAGTTCCTGCCGAAGTTGAGCTTGTGGTTTGGTATCGCCTGGTTGGGTGTAGGCGTGTACGGCTCCGCCCAGGCGGCTTACAAGTTTGATGCTGCGACGGTATCCGGACTTCCGGCACGCAACATCGGCTCCGCCATGATGAGCGGACGCATCGCGGCGCTGGATGCAGTCGACCAGGATGGACGAATCACCGTCTTCGTGGCGGCAGCGAGTGGCGGGGTTTGGAAGTCGGTAAACGGAGGCACGACGTTCAAACCTGTGTTCGACCGCGAGGACGTACAGTCGATTGGCGCGGTGACGATTGATCCCTCGAATCCGAAGACGGTTTGGGTGGGCAGCGGCGAAGCGTGGACGCGGAACAGCGTTTCGGTGGGCGATGGTGTCTACAAATCCACGGATGGTGGGGAGAACTGGACTAACGTCGGGCTGAAGGACAGCGAGCGTATCGCAAAGATTCTGGTTGATCCGACCGATGGCAACAACGTGCTCGTCTGCGCCACGGGTCACCTGTGGGACGACAACGACGAGCGCGGCGTCTTCAAGAGCACTGACGGTGGCAAGACCTGGAAGAAGGTGTTGGCGGGCGCGAATGGGTCCACGGGCTGCGGACTGATGTCCATGAGCCGGCAGGAACCGAAGACTATCTACGCGTCGATGTGGGACTTCCGGCGGCAGGGGTGGACGTTTCGCTCGGGCGGGCCGGGCAGCGGATTGTTCAAGTCGACGGATGGCGGGGATCACTGGACGGAAATCAACGACGGCAACACCAAGGGCTTGCCCGAGAAGCCGTGGGGGCGGGTTGCCGTGGCGGTAGCGCCTTCGAAGCCGCAGGTGGTTTACGCAAATATCGAATCGAAGAAGAGCGCTCTTTTTCGTTCCGACGATGGCGGGCAATCGTGGACGCGTCTGGATGCCAGCAACTACATGATCTGGCGTCCGTTCTACTTCGGAAACCTGGTTGTTGATCCGAAGGACGAAAATAAGATCTTCAAACCCGATCTCGTTCTCATGCTAGGCACCGACGGGGGCAAGAGTTTCAATGTTGTTTCCGGCGGTGCGCACGGCGACTTCCACGACATTTGGATCAATGCCAAGAATCCGAGCACCGTGATCGTCGGCGACGATGGCGGCTTGTGGAGCAGCGAGGACGGGGGCAACCGCTGGAAGCACCAGGTGAATCTGCCGGTTTCGCAGTTCTACCACGTCAGTACGGACAATGCGGACCCCTACCACGTCTATGGCGGACTGCAGGACAACAGTTCGTGGGTAGCGGATTCGTCGTATCCCGGTGGAGTGACGAACTCGCGTTGGGAAAACATGTTCGGTGGAGATGGCTTCTGGATGTTCGAAGACACCGCCGATCCCAATTACATTTACGCCGAGGCGCAGGGGGGAGAGATCGGCCGCGTGAACCGTTACACGCATGAGATCCGGGCCATCAAGCCACTGCCCAATTATGGCGAGAAAAAACTGCGCTTCAACTGGAACACGCCGATTCACATGAGCTCCAACGAGAAGGGCACGATCTATATCGGGGCGCAGTTCCTGTTTCGCTCGCGCGATCACGGGCAGTCGTGGGATCGCATCTCACCGGACCTCACGACCAACGATCCCGAGAAGCAGAAGCAGGAGGAGTCGGGCGGCGTCACCATCGACAACTCTTCCGCCGAGATGCACACCTCAATTTACTCGATTTCCGAATCGCCGAAGAACGGGCAGATCCTCTGGGTGGGAACGGACGATGGGAACCTCCAAATCACCCGCGATGGCGCGAAGACCTGGACCAACGTTGTGGGCAACGTCAGCGGACTGGGGAAGAATTCCTGGGTTTCGACGGTTGAGGCAAGCCGCTTCGAGGAAGGCACGGCATACGCCACCTTTGATCGCCACACGTTCGGCGACATGAAGCCTTACGCGTACAAGACAAGCGACTACGGCAAGACCTGGAGCGCGCTGTCACTCCAGGAGAGCGGTGTGCGGGGATACGCACACGTGATCAAAGAAGACACGGTTAATCCGAATCTTCTCTTTGTGGGCACTGAGTTCGGACTTTGGATTTCCGTGGACGGGGGTCATCACTGGGCGCAGTACAAGGGATCTAATTTTCCGGCGGCGGCGGTGCGCGACATCGTGGTTCATGCGCGCGAAGGAGACCTTGTCCTTGCGACTCATGGCCGCGGAATTTGGATCATTGACGACATTTCGCCGCTGCGCGCGCTTAGTCCCGACTTGATGTCGAAGGAGGCAGTCCTGATTCCTGGAAGGCCAGCCATGCAGTATTTTGAAACGTTCGGCGGATGGCCGGAGGGGGACGAAGCTTTTAGTGGACGCAGCCGGCCCACAGAGGCGCAGATCACCTACTACCAGAAAGGGCGGCATATCTTCGGTGACTTAAAGATTGAAATCTTTGACCCGAGGGGGAAATTGATCGATACGGTCGCCGGAAGTAAACACCGCGGACTGAACCGTGCGAGTTGGTCGATGCGTGTGAAGGCGCCCGCCGTGCCTCCCGCGGCCACAGCGCTGTTCGAAGCCGCGCAGGGTCCGCGCGTGCTGCCCGGCACTTACACGGTGAAAATGACGAAAGGGGATCAGGTTTACACCGAGCAGCTGAATGTTGTGCTCGATCCCAGGGCGAAATATTCCGTGGAAGATCGAAAGACTCAGTTCGAACTTGCAATGAAAATCTACAAGTTGATCGAGCACATGACATGGTCTGTGGACGCGATCGAGGGAGTTCGGAACGCGGCGAATGGGCGAGCCGCGAAGCTGCAGCAGAAAGATCCCCTGCGGTCACAACTGCAGCAGTTAGCAGGAAAATGTGACGAACTCCGCTCCAAGATTGTGGCTACCAAAGAAGGCGGCATGATCACGGGAGAAGAGCGCATCCGCGAACATCTTGGGCAGCTCTACGGCAGTGTGAACGACTATGAGGGGCGTCCCACGGATTACCAGGCGGCTCGTGCGGACTCGCTGGGCCACGAACTGGAAGACGTGATTGACGACTTCCGGAAGTTGACGCAGAAGGAGCTGGCAGCCGTGAATGTCGGACTCAAGAAGAAAAAACTGGATGCGATTTCAGTGCTGAGCGAAGCCGATTGGCAGAAGAAGCGGGAGGCCGACGGCGGATCGGGAACCGGGGCCGGAATGCGGGTGTTTGCTGGACGAGCGGGGGAGATGGATTAGCGCTCTCATTCGTCCTGAACAGGCAAAGTCCAGCGGCTGAAGCCGAACATATTTTCAGCAATTTACGGCACGACTGAAGTCGTGCCCTGATACGAATCCGGAGTATTCCGCAATCTGCATGGCCCCGGGGGAGGTCTCGACATCCCACCGACTTGGCCCTCGTCAAAAATGAAAGTCGCAGCCAAACCGGATTGCGTCCGAACTCTGGTGCGAGTAAATTGGTCTGTCTTAATGGACCATGCCGAATGAAAATTGAAAGGTTTTGTGAGGAGACTTCCCAATGTTGAAGCGCATTACCATGTATACATTGTTGTTCGCCGGCTTTGTAACGCTGTCATTTGCGTCCGATGAGAGTCAGAATGCCTGCAAGGGCGATCCGAACCAATGGCGGCAACTCTTCAATGGTAAGGATCTGACGGGATGGAAGCACGTGGGTCCGGGCGGAGACTCCGTGGAAGACGGCTTGATCAAGACTCACGGGGGCATGGGCCTGCTCTACTGGACTGCCGGTAAGATTGGCGATTGCGAGATCCATGTGGTCTACCGCATGCGCGATGAGAATGACAATTCGGGAGTTTTTATTCGCATTCCGGTTGAGCCGCGCGAAGAGTGGATGCCGGTCCATTACGGATTTGAGGTGCAGATCGACAATCACCCCGAAACCTCGAAAGAGGATGAGTACCATTCCACGGGCATGCTGTACTCGCTCACCAAGCCGTTAGCGAAGGCATGGAAGCCCGGTCCCGAGTGGAACACGATGGACATCACGCTGGATGGCCCGCGCACGATTGTCGTGCTGAACGGAGTGAAGGTGACGGACTACAAAGAGGGGGATCCGGTTCCGGAACGCAAGTTCGACTTTGAACCACAGCGGGGACCGCGGCCGAGCTTTGGCTACTTCGGACTGCAAAACCACAGCGACAATGACATTGTGTTCTTCAAAGAAGTGGCTATCAAACCATTAAAAAAGTAGTGGGAACTGGCTCAAAAGTGTTCTGGGAGGGAAAGTGAAAATCCCTTTGGGCTAAGGCCCGCATGCTTATGGACCGGTAGCGGCACGGCTGTAAGCCGTGCCCTTCCAAAACCATTGTGAGGCAGCTTCAAAGTTAGGTTTGCGAGAGCAGGGCAAAAATCAGCCTACGGAGGAAAGATTCGCATGAAGAATGATCTGTCACGGCGCGCGTTCTTGCAGGGAGGGACGGCCGCAGCCGCCGGTGGTCTGCTGCTTTCAAACACTGTCTTTCTCGACGCAGGGGTTGAGTGCGTGGGTGCGGCAGATTTGTATGATGGACGCCACACGCTGGCCAAAGAAATCACGGCCAAGCCTAGCCTGCCCACGACGCGCCACTATCAGGAATTGCTCGACCGTAAGGACATCGACTGCATTGTCGCTGCGGTGCCCGACCACTGGCACAAGCGGGTCGTCGTTGATGCCTGCAACGCGGGCAAGGATATTTACTGCGAGAAGCCGATGTCGCACACCGTGGCTGACGGATTCGCCATGGTCGAAGCGGCCCAGAAGAACAAGCGCATTGTGCAGATTGGTTCGCAGCGCGTAAGTTCGGCCCTCTGCGCCAAGGCACGCGATCTCTATCACGACGGCGCCATTGGCGAGATCGAGATGGTGGAGCTTACCCTGGGCCGCAACGATCCTACAGGAGCCTGGGTGTATCCGCCTCCGAGGGATCTTTCGCCGCAGACGCTGGACTGGGATACCTGGCTCAACGACGCCCCGAAAATTCCTTTTGACAAATATCGCTTCGCACGATGGCGCTGCTGGCGGGACTACGGCACCGGAGTCGCGGGCGATCTGATGGTTCATCTTTTGAGTGGAATGATGTTCACGCTGGGCTGGAATGAAGTGCCGCGTTTGGCGTCCGCCATGGGTGGCATCTTTCGCTTCAAGGACGGACGTGACATGCCTGATTTTCATACCGTGCTCTTCGATTACCACGGCATCCCGGTTTACGTCCGCCTGGACCTGGGGGCCGAAACCCCAGAACTAGCGCGTTTCATGGGACCAAAAGGGATTCTTGACGCCTCTGAGTTCGATCTACGGCACTCAGCCCAAACAGGGGAAGATACTGACCCGAGCTATTACGCTCAGAGTTTCCCGCAGAAAATGCGGGAGGAATATTTTAAGCAATGGCACGCTGAGCATGACCCACCGCTGGGGAAGGAACCATTCAAAAGCGAGATGCTTTATCGCGGCCATGATTGGGACGATGTTCGGCCGCACTTGCAGAACTTCTTTCAGGCTGTGAGGTCGCGAAAACCGGTGGTGGAAGATGCCGTATTCGGAAACAACGCCGCCATCGCGTGTCACATGGCCAACGAATCCTACTTCCGCAAGAAGCCGGTGAGTTGGGACGCAGCGTCGCGAACGGTTAAGGGGTAGCGAGGGAGATGGACTGACCGCGGAACGGTTTGCTGGAGAAAGAAATGCTTTATCGCAGCGTTGAAAACGCTGCGCCGCCCAAGAACAAGTGGGAGAGATTGCCCAGGACTGTACTCCGCGCCCGCATCTGCTTACTCATTCTCGTATTACTGCCAGCGTCTTGCTTCGCTTGGGGACCTATCGGCCATATGGCCGTGGATTACGTGGCGTACCAACGACTCACACCCCCCACGAAAGCCCGCATGCAGGATCTGCTCAAGTTGAACCCGGATTATCCAAGCTGGGAGAAACAAATTCCTGCCGGTACGTCACCCAGCGACCATGACATGATGATTTTCATGATCGCTGCCACCTGGGTGGACGACATAAAAGGGGAGCCGCAATACTCAGATGACGCCTCCGATGGCGGCAACACGCCGGACGGAGCTCCCTCCTCCCAAAACACGGGATACAGCGACCCTTTGCGACACCGATATTGGCATTTTGTGGATACGCCTTTTTCGCCTGATCACACGCCCTTGCCTTCGATTCCTGTTCCCAACGCTCAAACTCAGATCGTCGCCTTCCGGGCCATCCTTACTTCTTCGCAGCCCGACGAACTCAAGTCCTACGACCTGGTCTGGCTTCTCCATCTCGTTGGCGATATCCACCAGCCCCTGCATGCCACAACGCGCGTCACCCAGTCTGGCCCAAAGGGAGACGCGGGGGGCAACAAAGTCAAACTCCTGGGAGATGCCGCCTCGAACCTCCACTCTTATTGGGATGATCTTCCCGGCACTGAGTGCAAGTTTTGCAGCGATAAGATTCCATGCGTGCACCGGGCCATTGTTTTTGGCAAGAGTCTCGCGCCTGCCCCTAAGATCGCGGGCTACAACACCGATACGGCGACTTGGGCGCGCGAAAGCTTCGAGTATGCACGCACGGAAGTTTACGAGAATCCTATTGGTCCGGCGGACGGACCCTATACGATTGTGCCCTGGTCGACGTACGAGAGCCAGGCATACCGGCTGGCCCAGAAGCGCATCGCGCTCGCCGGAGCCCGCCTCGCCCGTGTTTTGAATGAGGAACTGAAGTAAGCGGATGGCAGCGGTGCGCGGGTGGTCACCAAATTCTTATCTTGTATAAGTGGCGCTCTGGACAAGGGAGTTTGTCCGGCATGCGTCGCGCCACTGCCTGAGAAACTGCAACAATTCCTCTGGAGGTCTGAGCCATGCGCGGGCGGCGGTTTTCCGTGGCTCGCGTCGCACCAGCACCGTGAGGCCACGTTGCATCGCGCGAAACGCCAGCTCATCAGTGACGTCATCGCCGAGATAGGCGGCGGGAACCCGGGGCCCGATTTCCTGTAGAATGGTTCGAACCGCGTCACTCTTGTCCTTATCCGGAACGCGCAATTCAAGACCACCGTCAAATTCAAGGACTCTCAGTGAGGCGCTCTCTGCGATGGGGAACCAGCCCAGCAGAATTCTTCCACGCAATTGAATTGCCGAATTCTCATCCAAGGCGCGCCAGTGTACTGCGATACTCCCCGGCTTCGGCTCTGCCATGTGATGAAGCCCCTGATAGGAAAGCCAGCGTTCCGCGTCTTCCAGAGCCTGCAATGCTTTGGGGTCAAGCTCCGGCATTTCGACGGTGCCATCGGGTCGCAGCCGTTGCAGGCCGTGTGATCCCCACACTTCCGGGAACGGTCGAATGTCGAGCAAGGGGTCGATATCGTGTGCGTTACGCCCTGTGATGATGACCAGGCGAGTCCGCCCGGTGTCAACGATCTCTTGCAGCACCGGAATGACTCCGGGGTACGGGACAGCGCTCTGACGATCGACGGAAAAAGGAGCGAGCGTACCGTCATAATCGAGCAGAAGCGCCGACTGTGGCGATTGTGCGACCGTGCGGATGAATTCACTGATCTGGTTTTGTGTGGTCGTAAATGGCACTCTGAAATCTCCTTCACTTTGTGCCAGCAGAAGCGCCTGCCCGGTAGGCTTCGCTGCGTCTGGTGTCAACGTCCAAACGCAATTCGCAGAGTTCCGTGATCAGGCTTCCCGCCCAGTAGTAAACATTATGTTCTCTCACCGTTCTTCGCATACGCTGCATGCGTAATTGTTTCTCTTCTGGCTCCATCTCCAGAGCGGCGCGAATAGCCTCCGCCGTCTGATCGATGTCGTACGGATTGACCTGGAGAGCATCGCGCAGTTCGCGCGCTGCTCCCGTGAAGATGCTGAGAACCAGCACCCCGCGCTCGTCGTGACGTGCGGCGAGGAACTCTTTGGCGACAAGATTCATGCCGTCGTGCAGCGAAGTCACGAGACAGAGGTCGGTGGACCGGTAGTATTTGAGGATTTCCTTGTGAGTATGGTGCCGGTTCAGCAAGACGATTGGCTTCCACTTATCTTTCTCGAAACGCCAGTTGATCCGCTCGGCTTCCGCTTCTATTTCTGCCTGCAGGTCGTGATACCGCTTGATGTGAGTGCGGCTCGGCGCTCCGATTTGTATAAACGAGAACTGCCCCTGATACCGCGGATATTTCTCCAGAAAGCGTTCTATGGCAAGGAATCGTTCCAGGATGCCTTTCGTGTAATCGAGCCGGTCTACACCGACACCCAGGAATGCGGTCTCGATCCCCAAAGCTTTTATCAGCCCGGAACGCTCCAGATAGGCCGGTTCGGCAGGCGTTTCAGCGGGAGGGTCTGCGAAATCCACGCTAATCGGGAAAGGACGCACACTGGTCAGATGGTCCCGCCGTTGGACGGAAAAGCGCTCCCAGTCGATTCGTGACTCGACTACGCGATCGGTCGTCTGCAGGAAGTTATTGCAATGCGACTGAATATGAAAGCCGATGAGATCGGCCCCCAGCAACCCATCGATTAAATCCCGCTGCCACGGGCAAATGTTGAACGCTTCCGGATTCGGCCAGGGAATATGCCAGAAGATTGCGACGCGCGCGTCGGGCCGCTTCTGCTTGATCATCCTGGGCAGCAGTGCGAAGTGGTAGTCCTGCACCAGGATGACCGGCCTAACGCAGTCTTCGATCTCCTCGAGCAGGGCATCGGCGAACTTTCGGTTGACTGCCTGGTAATAATCCCAGTCGCTGGCCCGAAAAATAGGGCGGGTGTGGGCGATATGGCAGAGTGGCCACAGTCCCTCATTGGCAAATCCGTAGTAATACCCTTGTTCCTCTTCCTTGGTGAGCCACACGCGGCGCAGAGTGTACTGCGGGTCTTCTGGAGGCACGCGGAGGTGACCGCCTCGATCCGTCGCTTCCATATCGGCATCGCCGCTGCCGTGCGCAATCCAAGTCCCGTCGCAAGCACGAAGCACTGGCTCCAGCGCTGTCACCAACCCACTAGGCGGAACGCTGACCTCCAAGGACCGGCCTCGCCGCACATGCGAGTAAGGCTCGCGGTTGGAGACGACAAAAAGCCTGCCGTCTTCAAGGCGGGAGCGGACGTGAACGGCAAGCCGGTCGGCAGTCCACTGCGATTGTCCTTCCTCTCGCAGCCTGGCTTCGGTTTCGGCGGCAGAGCGGGCCGTGGTCAGGCTTTCCGCGAACGTCGCTACTTCCCGCGCAAGAGGACGAAACAGCTCCAGGTCGCGGACCTTGATTCGCGTCGAGGCCGCACGGCCGGTCCGCAAAGCTCGCATCCAGTGCGCGGTGCGTGCGATGGGGCCTTCAATGCTCCACCGAACAATCAACAAGGTGATCAGCGCGATCAGCACAACGTGCGCAAGTGCGCTGAGGAAGGTTTCACGCCAAATGCGGAGGCTGCGCGACCGGATGTAACCCGCGTCATGAACGATCGCCAGAGCGCCAACGAGCTTCTCCTGATTGTGAAGGGGCAGAGCGCAGATGTGGACTGAAGCCGTCCCCATTTTCTGGAAAACATCTGAGACGTGCTCTTCCTGGAGCGTCTGAGTCACCACGGAGGGAGCAGTGTTCATCAGCGACGCCAGATCGGAGGTGACCGCGATGACGTGACCTTGCGGGTCATATACGGCAAGCCCCGCCAGATTTTCCCGATTCGCGAAACGCTGCACAGTTCGCTGCAGGGTCTTCGCGTCTCTTTGAAGATCGCGCTCAACGTTGCGCGCCAGGCTCTCCCCCAGGACCTCGGCACGACGCTGGAGATCGCGGCGCAGGGCGCGCTTCTCCACAATAACCTCGTAGTAGGAAGTGCACAACGAGACCAGCGTCACGCCGATAATGAGAGAGATTATGAGCCGGGCACTCAGCAATCGCATGCGAAAGATCCTCACAACGAATCAGCGGGTCAGCCCCCATCCGCGAAAAAGTCCAACGCGTTTGACAGCGGCTGAGGGCAGCATTTGATCATTGACCGTAACTAAGGAATTTGGCCCGGACTGGAACATCGTCGCTAGGACGCCGACATTGCAGAGCCCAAAAAATCGTTCCGAAGATTGGACTGCGCGTTGAGCCATGCATTGTCCCCGACCAACTTTCGATGCTAGTTGGTTCCTTTTTGCTGCTATGAGTGTTTTGTTTAAGACACAAAACTGGGAGCCCGGCGCAAATAAGGCCAGCCAGGTGAATGGTATAGCTCCAGCACAGACGATGCCAAACTCTAAGACATTGATTCGGCATCTGTTGCGGTCAGAAGTCGGCGCTAGCGTGGTGTAATTCTTTCGCCTCGCCCCCAATGTTCACTGGAGTTTCCCCAAGCTCTTGGCCAGCCGGTCGGCTTCCTCTGGTTCCTTGGTTGCCCGCGCCGGATGACCGGTAAGCTTATGAATTTCGGCCATGCGCCGGTGGGGGTCGGGCTCTTGGGGCCGCAGGGTGGCCGCCTGTTCGAGATAATGCAGAGCCTCGGGATATTGCCGGGTGGTCTGACTCTTTTGCGCGAGTCCGAGAGTGGTGGTGTAGAGCAGGTCCGTCGTTACCGAATCCTGCGAATTCAGTTGGTGTGCGCGACTAAGAGCCTGATAAGCCGGAAGTTCCTTGCCGAGCTTAAGCAGCGCGGCTCCATAGAGGGAGTTCACTTGAAATAGATCTGGCTATCGCTTGACCGTGCTGGCCAGAGAGGCTCGTGCCTCGTCGAAGCGATTGAGCTGATAGCTCCTCGGAGAGGGCCAAGGCCTGTTTCGCTTCCTCTTCTCGCCCCTCTTTGCGATAGTGGAATACTGGCATCTCGCGGATTCGCTTGCGCGGCTTCCTCCAGCCACTTTTCGGCGGCAGGCAAATCGCCCCGTTTGAAGTAAGCGAAGCCTAGATAATAAGCTGTGTCGGGAAAAGGAGGCTTGGCGGCGGCCTTATTCAGATTCCGGATCGCGCTTTCGAATTTGCGGTCCGCAAGGTCCAGCCTTCCCAGGTGATACAGTACATTGGGATGATCTCCGGCCTCGCGGCGCACGGCTTCCAACTCTTTCCGGGCCTCGTCAGACTTATGCAGTTCGAAGAGCGCCACGGCCAAAGGAAATCGTTCGCGTCGGGAGGTGCTTTGAGACGAGGCTTGACACAGCCCAGCCATTCCAGCCGGCGACCAGCACAAGCCCGACCGATAGCATCCCGATCCCGTCGCAGAAGGGGTGGAATCTTCATGACCTGCTTTAGCGGAGGCGCCCCGTTAAAGTTGGAAAAACTCGAGATGCCGTAAGCATACAACAGCGCCTTCCCCTTGCTCATCTGCGGGACTTCATCTGCGGAACCTTGACCGTGTCAGGTGCGGATGTTAGTTTTCCGCAGGTGATTATCCAGGGGGCGCCGCTCTGAGTCGGGTACCGAAAGAAGGCCGTCCCGTCGAAGTTTTCTCGGCCGATCTTCGCTCGGTTGATCTTCGCTCGGTTGACCAGGGCCGGCGCGACTTTCTCATACGGTGCTGCCAGGGAGCCTCCGTAGCGCTGTTTCCCGCGGGTCTCCGCGGACTCGCCTTTCCTTCGGCTAATCCTTTCGCTTCTCGGAATGCGCTCCAGGGAGATAGTGAGTTTCACCTGCATCCTCACTATCGATCCCAAGTACCGCTGGATGCCACGCTCCTCAAGACGCAAGCGGGCCTCGACGATTTCGTCACAGAAAAATATCACGACCAAATCGCGGCGAGTCTCGCTGAATGGAGTACGAGTCTACTGCAATCTCCCCAGGAAGTGCGGGAATTGGAAAAGGTCTTGGCGGCCGATTTTTCGGGATCATCCCTGCGGCCTATGGAATCGCGGCTCGTGCGTTCCGGTCTGGGTCTGGAAGTCCGGCAAGGTAAATTCACGCACGAAACCGCTCTGGGGCGGGACGCTTTTCTGCAAGAACTGCGCTCCGTCATGAGCGTCTTTTCCAAGATCGTTACAGCTCAATTCCAGGTCACAAGTATCGAAGCGGGTTCGAGCTCTTCTCCGTCCTCCACTCCGAAACTTCACGGCCTGCAGACTCGTGTGCGCTATGAATTGGTTGGCGCCGGCCATGATTTCCACCGGGAGCAGCGTGTAGGTTACTGGGAAATTGAGTGGGAAGCGGATTCGCCGGATGAATTTCGCATCCGGAACTGGAGAGCCTTCGATGAGACGCGCTGCCGTTCTGCCTCTCCTATCTACGTGGATATCGCGATGCAGGCGTTCGGCAACAATTCGTCCTACCTTGACCAGTTGCTTAAGGGAACTGACTACTGGCGAACGGTGCTTGATGGCGCGTGCGGCATCGACATCTACGGGCACAATGGAATTTCGGTCGCCGATATAGACGATGACGGATTCGATGATGTTTATATTTGCCAGCCGGCCGGTCTTCCTAACCGGCTTTATCGAAACCGAGGAGACGGAACTTTCGAGGACATCACGGAAGCGTCCGGACTCGGAATTTTGGAAAATACGGCATGTGCGCTCTTTGCCGACTTCGATAATGATGGCCGCCAGGACGCGATCGTCGTGCGCGCGAACGGCCCTCTCTTATTTTTGAACGAGGGCGGCGGTAGGTTTCGCCTCAAGCCCGACGCCTTTCAGTTTGCCAGTGCTCCGCAAGGAACCTTCACGGGAGCGGCCATCGCCGACTACGATCGCGACGGCTGGCTGGATATCTACTTCTGCCTCTACGTCTATTACCGGGGCACGGACCAGTACAAGTATCCCTGCCCCTACTACGACGCGGAAAACGGCCCTCCCAACTTCATGATGCGTAACCAGCGAGACGGAACCTTTCGCGATGTGACCGCGGAGTCAGGCCTCGACCGGAACAACACGCGCTACAGCTTTTGCTGCGGATGGAGCGACTGCAACCACGACGGGTGGCCCGACCTTTATGTGGTAAATGATTTCGGCCGGAAGAATCTCTATCGGAACAATGGCGACGGGACCTTTACCGACGTCGCTTCGCGAGCGGGAGTTGAAGACGTGGGCGCGGGCATGAGCGTCTGCTGGCTGGATTATAACAACGACGGCGCCGACGACCTCTACGTCGCAGATATGTGGACGGCCGCCGGCGAGCGTGTCTCCACGCAAGACATCTTCAAGAGGGATGCTCCTAAAGAAGTTCGGGCACTCTATCGCAAGCACGCCATGGGGAACTCGTTATTTCGCAATAGCGGTGACGGTACGTTTCATGACAGTAGCGCCTCCGCCGGAGTTGGAATGGGCCGCTGGTCGTGGTCGAGCGACGCGTGGGATTTTGACCATGATGGCTTCCCCGATCTTTACGTCGCGAACGGCATGCTCTCTGGGCCCTCGCGTCCAACCGGAGTCGAAGACTTGAACAGCTTTTTTTGGCGGCAGGTCGTCGCCAAGTCTCCTGAAGAAGCGAAACCTTCGCATGACTATGAGCAGGGATGGAACGCCATCAACGAGCTCATCCGCTCCGACGGCACCTGGAGCGGGTTCGAGCGGAACGTTTTCTATGCCAACAACCGCGATGGAACATTTTCCGATGTTTCGGGCGCCGTGGGGCTGGATTTTATTGAGGACGGCCGCGCCTTCGCCCTCGCGGATTTCGATCACGATGGCCGGCTGGAAGTGTTCCTGAAAAATCGCAATGGTCCGCAGTTGCGGGTTTTGAAGAATGTGGTGGAGGGACTGCCTCCGTCGATCGCGTTTCGCCTGCGCGGTCGCAAGAGTAATAGCGACGCCATCGGCGCTTCCGTCACGGTTGAAACCGAATTGGGACGTCAGACCCGCATGCTGCAAGCCGGTTCAGGCTTCCTTTCCCAGCACAGCAAAGAAGTGTTTTTCGGCCTGGGAGAAGCCAAAGGCCCTGTACGAGCGTCAATTCGCTGGCCGAGTGGGTTGGTGCAGGAACTTCACAACCTCGCGCCCAATCACAGAGTTTGGGTTGAAGAGGGTGTCGAACCGTCGAGGATGGAACCCTTCAAGACACCGAGGCCGCGCCATCGCGAATTTGCTGCCATCGAGCCGCAAGAAGCTGACCGCCTGCCTACCACGGTTGAAGCCTGGTTGCTCGTACCTGTTTCCGCTCCGGACTTTTCTCTTACCGACCTGACTGGACGGACTCGGACTATCGCCGCACTTCGGGGCAAGCCGGTGCTTCTCAACTTCTGGGCTCAAGAATCAGCCAACTGCCAGGAAGTCTTGAGAGCCTTAAGCCAGAATCATGATCGTTGGGCTGCTCAGGGCTTACAACTACTTACGGTGAACATTGATATTGCTGATGACGAGAGTCTTCGAGCCCTAGCGCGCGAACGCCAACTCTCATTTCCGATCCTCCGCGGATCGGATGACGTCACGGGTACTTACAACGTTCTCTATCGCTATCTGTTTGACCGGCACCGTGACCTCAGCCTTCCGACGTCATTCTTAATCAGCGAGCACGGGGATATCGTCAAAATCTATCAGGGCCCGCTAAACCCAGAGCACGTCGAACTAGACTTCCAACATATTCCCCAAACCGACACGGAACGGCTGGCGGAGGCACTGCCATTTCGAGGCGTAAGCGGCACTTTCGAATTTGGACGCAATTATCTCTCGTTCGGTTCGGTTTTCTTTCAGCGAGGCTATTTTGATCAAGCTGAAACATCATTCCAGCTTGCTCTCCGAGACGATCCGTCGAGCGCCGAGGCCCTGTACGGCTTGGGAAGTGTCTATCTGAATCAGCAGAAGGCCCGTGAAGCTGAGGAGAGCTTCGAACGCGTCATCAAACTTCATGCAAGCTATCCCGATACTCTGCCGAACGCGTGGAACAACCTTGGCCTTCTCGCAACGCGGGAGGGGCGCACCGTTGAGGCTATTCCGTATTTTCAGGAAGCGCTCAAGCTGAACCCCGATCACCTGGTTGCGCTCGACAATCTTGGCAATGCTTATCGCCAGCAGAAACAATGGGAGGAAGCTGAGAAAGTTTTTGAGCGGGCGCTTAAGGTCAGTCCCCAAGATCCGGAGGCGAACTACAGTCTGGGAATGATTTTTGCGCAAACTAACGACAATGAACGGGCCTACGAGTATCTGCAGAGAGCCTTGAAGTTTCGTCCGGCTTATCCCGAAGCCCTGAACAACCTCGGCATCCTCTACTTGCGAACCCAGCGGCGTGACCAAGCGGTCGCGAGTTTCGAAGAGTGCATACGCCTTGCGCCCGCCTTCGATCACTCGGCTTCGTACCCGGCTTCAATTCTTCTGCGGCGTTGGTTCACTCAACAGTTCTACAAACATCTTGTAAAACTTCTCGGTGTCGAGATGATCCTGTATTTCGACTGGCTGGACTTCGAGTCCCGGCCTGTCCACGTCTGTCCAAGTCAAAGTGTCTCCGTATCCGGCGCCGCGGTCCAGGTCGACATCCATGAAACGCATTTCTTTCTTTGTAATCAGGCTGGGGTCGAGCCATGCAGCCGCAGCCAACTCATCCCACAAATAGTTGTATTCGCCACGCAGTCGAGCATATTGGCTGATATAGCGCGCTGCCGGTGTGTCGCTGGCTTTAATCCGGTTGATCAAATCCGCAGACATTCTCGTCTTCACCGAAATATCCACGGGCGTGCAGACAATTTTCTTCCACGGGGCGTGGAACACAATGTGAGCCGCTTCGGGATCGAACCAGACATTGAACTCGCGACGTGGAGTGTTGACGAACTCGGGATCGGTGGTTTGCGGATTCAGGCTGGCGCCCATGAACACCAGTTCTTTAACCAGCCCCGCAAATTCAGGATCGATGGAGATGGCAAGAGCCAGATTGGTCATCGGCCCTCCCTCGTAGATCGTGACCTCGTGCGGAAATTTACGAACCATGCGCACAAGAAAGTGGGCGGCATCTTCGTCTGCGGGCTTGGTGCTGGGCTTGCCTTCGGGCATCTCCCCTAACTCGTCGGGCGGGTGATAGAATTTCGGAGTCCAGGCCCCCAGCCAGGCGAAAGAGCCATATCGTTGCTCCGCCAGTTCCGTCTCTTCCTTTCGCCTGACTAAAGGAAACTCAGCCCCTGGGACGACCGGTATGTCGGTCCGTCCGATGAGTTCGAGCATGCGCAAGGTGTGCGCCACTTCCGCCTTGAGCCACTGATCACCCGTCATTAACGTGATCCCCAGCACTTCCGTCTGTGGAGACTGGATCAACAGAAGCATTGCCTGCTGATCCGTTCCAGCAGGTCCGGCGGCGTCCTGATCGATGATGACCTTTCGCTTGTCTTGTCCCAGGCACGTGAAGCAAGTCATCAGCAGTATTGCTGCCAGAAACCACATTCGGCTGAATTTCATGTTGACCTCAGAGTTTAGGCCTTGTTGAAAAGTTCAAAGCAACTCGCCGGAAGACAAATGTGACTCTCCAAAAAGTTGGCTCGCAAGGACTGCCATTGTAATGGGTAGGCGCTGACGCTGCCACTTCTTTGGCAGGCAGTTGACATCTCTCGAGACCGCGTGGAGCATGCCGGTTGCTTGCAGAGCAGATCTTTCGGTCTCCATCGGATGCTTTCACGGCGCCGATTGCGAATCTCCGCCCGACCCACTAGAATGACGGACCAACGAACACACAATTATTTGGTCTTACCTCTACGATCCGGGCTTGTGTTATGGGTCGCTTCCGCGTGACTGCAAGTCAATCCGGGAACCTTCGTATCGCCGCCTGCGTTTTGGTGGTGATTGCGTTTCTCGTTCCTTTCGGACTTCACGGACAATCTCAGCCGCCTGAAGAGTCAGCCACATTACACGGATTTGTACGAGACTCGCGGGGCCGTCCGCTGCCCGCCGCTACTGTTTGTTTACATATCGGAAGCGGAGCAGAAACGTTGAGTGCGCAAACCGATTCGGACGGAAGCTACCGTTTTGCAGCGCTTTCGCCAGGCAGCTATACGCTGCGTGCCGAGATGGTTGGATACAGCGCGGCAATTGTCGGTCCGCTTGTGCTGGGACCGAAAGAGGCGAAGAGCATCGATCTCACGTTGGCGGCACAACAATCTTCGCCACCGCAGAGTTCTTTGTCGAGAACGCCGAAGTCAGGCTCACCAGAGTTTTTTGACGAACCTAACTTCACTGTGGCGGGCGTTACCGACCCCACGAATCTGGGCGGCCATGGTTCCGATACGGCTGTGCGAAATAAAGAAGCGTTAGCGAAGGCGACTGTTTCCCTGGGCAGGACATCGCCTGACAGTTCCCGTCCCAAGTCGTCCTCCGGTGCAGAGAAGTCTCTGCATGAGACTGTTGAGCGCGAGCCGGAAAACTTTGACGCAAACCACAGTTTGGGGAAATTGCTCGTCGCCGACGGAAAGGCCCGAGAAGCGCTTCCCTACCTTGAGCGCGCTTCACGGATCAATCCTGGTGACTTCGAGAACGCTTATGAGCTGGCGCTCGCCTGTGCAGGAGTGGGTGAGTACGAACATGCAGGCCTGAATGTTCGAACCCTGCTCGCTGGTAAGGACCGCTCTCCACAGGATCAGGCGAAACTTCATCACTTGCTCGGAGATGTGGAAGAAGTGCAGGGAAATCCCCTCGAAGCTGTTCAGGAGTACCAGCACGCGGCGGAATTGGACCCGAGCGAGTCCAATTTCTTCGATTGGGGATCTGAACTGCTGATGCATCGCGCGGCTGAGCCGGCCATCGAGGTGTTTGCCAATGGCACTCGTCTGTTTCCGCGTTCCGTCCGAATGCTGGTCGGTCTGGGCGCTGCCTGGTACTCGCAAGGTTCCTCAGAGCTGGCTGTCCGTCGCCTGTGTGAGGCGTCAGACCTGAGTCCCGATGACCCCACGCCTTATCTTTTCCTGGGAAGAATCCAAGAGGCCGAAACCGCTCAGTCGGAATTGTTCATGGAGAAGCTGCGACGCTTTGCCGGGCTCCGGCCTGAAAATGCGATGGCCAACTACTACTATGCCGTCAGCCTCTGGAAGCGACGCAAGAGCCCCGAGGACGCTGAAAACGTGGCGCAAGCTAGGGCCCTGTTGGAGAAAGCTGTGCGTCTTGATCCGAAACTTGGCGCAGGCTATTTGCAACTGGGCATTCTGTATTCGGAACAGAAAGATTTTTCCAACGCGATCTCCGCCTATAAGCACGCAATTGAAGTCAGTCCTCATCTCGAAGAAGCCCATTATCGCCTGGCGCAGGCCTACCGGCAGACTGGTGAA
>WNFI01342501.1_pt1 | contig 58938 bp, 46 predicted proteins | sample 5400471 | NCBI WGS metagenome assembly WNFI01 (sample SAMN13153348, study PRJNA577476) | soil metagenome | isolation source: 100 cm saprolite on Douglas fir-dominated hillslope | place: USA:California | collected 2013-09-17
CGTGGTGTTACTCCCGCCGCATCGTCTGTTCGAGATCTCTCTCCCGACTGCCTGATCCCGCCCCCCTTGCAGCGATCGCTTTCTTGGCGCACCGCACCTGCCTTCGCGGAAGGACTGGATCGGGAAAGCTGCGACCGGCACACTCTCCGTGGGCCAAGCACCCGCCTGCTCCCAAGGCTGAAGGACGCGACCCGGCGTATCAGATAGCCGTCATGCCGCCATCGACCGGGAGATCGACACCGGCGATAAAGCTAGCCTCGTCCGAGGCAAGGAACAGTGCCGTTGCCGCAATCTCCTCGGGGCGCCCAAGGCGCCCGAACGGCACGGCGGCAGCGAAGGCGGCCCGGGCCTGGTCCGCACCTTCCTTCGTGGGGGCCTGCTGCTCGAAGATCGGCGTATCGATAGGACCGGGGCTGATCGCATTGACCCGGATGCGACGATCCTTGAGTTCGGCCGTCCATGTGCGGACGAACGAACGCACGGCGGCCTTGGCGGCGCTGTAGGCGGTGAACCCTGGGATGCCCTTGCCGGTGGCGATCGACGAGATGACGATGATCGCGCCGCCGTCTTTGAGCAGCGGAAGCGCCTTCTTCACGGTGAAGGCCAGGCCCCGCGCGTTGATGCCGAAGACCTTGTCGAAGCTCTCCGCGGTGGTCTCGGCGAGCGGCTGCGGATCGACGATGCCCGCCCCAGCAAACAGAATGTCGATCTTGCCCTTCTCGCTGGCGACCTTCGCGCAGAGCCGGTCGAGATCACCGAGGTTGGACACGTCGCCCTGGACGGTCGTGACATTCCTGCCGATCAGAGACGCAGCACGGTCCAGTTCCGCTTGTCGTCGGCCGGTGATGTAAACGAACGCACCTTCGTCGACGAAGCGCCTGGCGGTCGCGAGACCAATTCCACTGCTGCCGCCGGTGACGATGGCGACTTTTCCTTTGAGCTTTGCCATTGGAAGTCCTCACTCAGGTTAGTGCGGCCGAACGCGGCCGTGGGGTAAGTCCGGACCCGCCAACCCCTCGCTGACGGGCTCGAAATTGAGTTCGCGAGGTGCTCAGACCGAGCACATGCCGCCGTCCACCAGAAGCTCGCTGCCTGCGACGAAGCTGCTGTCATCGGACGCCAGAAACAGCATTGCGGCAGCAATCGCCTCCGGCCGGGCCATGCGACCGAGCGGGATGTTCGCCGCGTGCTTGGCACGAACCGCGGCGGCCTCCTCAGGCGTGCTCACCTCCGCATCGATCAGCGGAGTGTCACAGGGGCCAGGCGTGATGGTGTTGACCCGGATGCCGCGGTCCTTGAGTTCCATGGTCCATGTCCGGGCGTATGAGCGCAGCGCAGTCTTGGAAGCGGCATAGGCGCTTCGGCCGGGGAAGCCGCGCAGGGACGCGATCGTGCTGGTGAGGATGATCGACGCGCCCTTGTTGAGCAGCGGCAGCGACTTTTGGACCGTGAACAGTACGCCGCGCGCGTTGACGTCGAAGTTGTGGTTGAAGCTCTCGATCGTCACATCCTGGAGCTTCACGCTGTTGACCGCGCCGACATTGGCGACGACGATATCGAGCTTCCGGCCGTCCGCCGCGATTTTCGCGTAGAGCCGATCGAGATCTTCGAGCTTGCGAACGTCGCCCTGCACCCCGGCGCTGTTCTTGCCGAGCGAGGCGACCGTCGCATCCAGCTCCCGCTTGCGGCGCGCAAAGATATAGACAAACGCGCCTTCGGCGACGAAACGCTGGGCCGTCGCCAATCCAATACCACTGGTGCCGCCAGTAACGACGGCGACCTTGTTTGCCAATCTGGACATCGTGCTTTCCTCAGTAATTTTTCAGTGTTGCCACCCCGATTGGGCGGCACCGAGACACATAGTGGTTCCTTTCAGGGGACAAAGCCGATATTATTTCACGACTTTGTAGAATTTTTAGAGACAAAGGCGCTGTCATGACCAACCGCCTGGCGGGGATCGCGGAGTTCGTCGCCGTTGTCCAGACCGGGAGTTTCGCAGCGGCGGGCGAACGGCTCGGCCTGTCGCGGTCGGCCGTCGGCAAGACCATCGCGCGTCTCGAGGCGCGGGTTGGCGCCCGGCTTTGCCGTCGCACGACGCGCAGCTTCAGCCTCACGGAAGACGGAGACGCCTTTTACGAGCGCTGCCTCAGAATCCTTGCGGAGGCCGACGCCGCCGAGGCGGCGCTGGACTCCGGCCGCCGCGAACCCGCGGGAAGGGTGAGGATCAGCGTCCCCGTTCTTTTCGGCCGCTGGTGCGTCGCGCCGGTTCTCTTGGAACTCGCCGAGCGGCATCCTCGCCTTGAATTCGATGTGTCCTTCACCGATCGGCCCGTCGATCTCGTCGAGGAGAGCTTTGACCTGGCGGTGCGCAACGCGACCGTAGTCAAGGGCGGCGGCTTGATGACCCGGAAGCTCGCGAGCCAGCGTATGACGGTTTGCGCCGCGCCGGGCTACCTGGACGCGCGTGGCCGTCCGCGCAGCCTAGAGGATTTGGAACAACACGACGCCGTCGTCTACGGGTCATCTCGCGACGGCGTGGAGCCATGGAGTTTCCCGAACGGACGCGGCGGAACGACCGCTGTCCCCATGAAGAGCCGCCTGCGGCTGGATGACCTGGAGGCGATCGCCGACGCCGCGGCCCGGGGCGTCGGGCTCGCCTGGCTACCAAGTTGGTTGGTCGCCGAACGGCTGCGATCCGGCAAGCTCGTGCGCATCCTCGAGAACGTCGAGGTCCAGGTGTTCGACACGTGCGCGCTCTGGCTGGAAGCACCCAACCTTCCCTCGCGCATGCGCGTCCTTCTTGACGCGCTCGCCGCGCGCCTGCCCGCGATGACCGGATAGGAATGCAAAGTGATGGCGCTCAAAACGTCCCGATATCCTGTAGCGACAGGATCGTGACGTGCGGTCCGGTCGCAGGGAACAGTTTTGAGTGAATGTCGTTGTCGTTGACTGCGAGGTTCGCGGTGACGATCGGGCTCGGCTGTGCCGCGATGTCTCGTGCGCTCTTACTATGGTCCCCTACGTGGTGCCGAGGATGACCTCCTCGATCAGCGGCCAGATGTTGGGGCCGAGCGCTGGCGGATAAGAGACGACAAGGAATTCGATGAGCTCGCCGACGCCGAAATGCCCTCGGGCCAACCCGCCGCTGACCTTGAGGACGACGCCCCGTTCCGCCAAGGCCATGGCTGCGCGGTGGGCGCGCACGATGGCGGCGCGTCTGGCGATGGCCTCGAATTCGCGGGTCGCGCGCCTGTAAGCCTGCACGGCTTCGGCGTACTCGCGTTCGACTTCGGCATCCAGGGTTTCGGCCATGAAGTCATGCCTCGCGTCCGACGACAGCCAGCCGCAGTATACTGCGGGGCGGGTGGGACGACATCAGTGTGGGGTCCGATGGCCAGTAAGAAAGCGGCCCAGGCACTCTCGACGGCGGAAATCCAGCGCCGCCTCGACAATCCATTCCCGGGTGCCTCTCCATTTTCGCTGAGGACGCTGCTCGAGCGGCCGATAAAGAATGCTATCGCCGCCAACGTGGCCGCACTGTTCAACGATCGGTCGCGCGGAGGAAGACCGGTCGTGCGGCGCTCGGATGGACTATTCGAACGCGGCGCCGTGGCGAGGCGCGTTCATCGCGACGTTACCTCAATGATGGTTGGTGGCATCGCCGGGTTGTTGCTCCAGATGCTTCACCCAGCGGTCCTAGCGGCAGTGTGGGACCATTCGAAGTTCCGGGCCGACATGCAGGGTCGTCTGCGGCGTACAGCGCGTTTCATCGCGCTTACCACCTATGGCGGTAAGGCCGACGCGGAAGCTGCCATTGAACGTGTCCGTCGCATGCACGATCGTATTCGGGGGGGCTTGCCGGACGGAACTCCTTATGCTGCGAACGAGCCCTCCCTGTTGGCTTGGGTTCATGTCACCGAAGTAACCAGCTTCCTCGATGCATGGATCCGTTACGTTGAGCCCGGCATGTCAGCGGCCGACCAGGACCGCTACTTCGCCGAGATGGCACGAGTTGGGCTAGCACTGGGCGCCGATCCAATCCCGCACAGCTGGTCTGATGCGCAAAACCTAATCAAGCAGATGCGGCCGCATCTGCTCTGTAACGCACGAACTCGTGAGGTCGCGACGCTGGTCCTGACGCAACCAGCGCCGAACGTGCTGATGCAACCGTTCCAGACGCTCTGTGTGCATGCGGGTGTCGACCTGCTGCCGCCGTGGGCGCGACAAATGCACGGGCTACCCGCACCGCCGCTGAGCGGCCTGTTGGTACGCGCAAGCATGCTGGGTATCGCCCGGACCGTGCGCTGGGCGTTCCAATGAACCGTACCTCCTTCTGGACCACAGACCAGGGGGGACTCATCGCAGCCAATAGATCACAGAGGGCCGCGATTCGATCGCGTCCGTGACAATAGAGGGCAGCCACCTGACGCCCGAGGCGCCAGCGATGATGGACGCGTGGGCGCATGGAAGGATTACGGAAGCGGCGATGATGCGGTGGCTCGACGAGCGTTACGGGGCTCCAAAGCCGAAAAGGGCGGCGAAAGCGCCGGGGCCGCACCCAATCCGTCGACTGCGACTAAGAAGCGCAAGCCGTCCAGCGGGGAATTTCATTTCAGCGCACGAAGCACCGCGCGCTCCACGACGCCTTGGGGATGCGCTTCTTTGCTATGTTCGATAACCTGCTCGTCTATAGACTTGTGATCTTATAGAGATCGTTCGGAATTGGCGTCAGAGTGAAATAGTTGGCGGGCGGGTTTTTGTGCGGCGATTAGGGGACGCCAGATTTGCGCTCTGCGGTGCCTGTGCGCGGCGCTGACATGCGCCTCCACAACGATACAGCGGCTCGCCGATCACGACGATATCGGCACTACCCAAGATTATCTCAATACGACCGACGCCGACCTCATCGAGGCCGTTGGACGGCTCTGAAATGTCTCGACCCTTTCGGTTCTCACCGGCTACCGATATTCTCCACTGGGCAGGGAAGCCGACATGTTAACGAAAATGACCTATATGGGAGGCTGACATGTTAACGATATGGGAGGCTGACACGTTAACGATGCGACCCGTAGCTTCGGGGGCGCAGTGTAGGGCGGCGCGTGCCATTCTCGGGTGGTCTCAAACGCGGCTTGCTGTCGAAGCCGCTGTGGCGCGCAAAACAATCACTGACTTTGAAGCGGATTGCCGAACGATTCGCCGCAGAACTCGGCGAGGCATCACGGCTGTATTGGAAAGGGCCGGAATAGAGTTCATTGGCGAAGACGGTGTGCGCCACCATGCCGTCAATCCGCCTCTCGCCAATCGCGTTACGTGGCTTGTTGCCGGGATTACCGGTATCCATGGTCTCGTTTGAGACGCTGTAAAATAAACCAAACGCACCTTCGGCGACGCTCTTCGGGGCGTCGCCTTTTTCTTCTTCTACGTGTATGCGCCCCGCGTCGGGGCTGATCATGAGACGGCTGTTAATCCTGGCGATCTTCGGGGTTCCCGCTGCGGGGCAAAATACCCCCACCGGCGTGGACTGGTCCAAGGTGATCAACCGCGGCTTGGAACGGGTCGGCAGCGATGCCGAAGCAATCATGAGCAGCGCTGCGAATAAACTTGATGGTAAGCGCACCGGCGCCTTAATCGCGGCCTATTTCGCCTTCTCGTAGGGATAGATCACCTCGCCCGACCTGTACGGCGCCGGCATGATCACGACCTGGGCTGACAGGTCCTTGAACGGACCGAGATCGTTGCCCTTGATGTGCTGGAACTGGAGCTGCAGCACCCGTGACTCCGCCCACTCGCCCTGGGACCCGAATTTCACGTCACCCACCAGGGTCTTGAACGTCGCGGTCCGCATGTACTCGGCGAGCTTGTCGTCATCCAGGCCGTTCGTGGCGGTGACGGCCTGCTGCAGGACCTGAAGCTGGGCGTAGCCCCACGGCGCGATGTGATACCCCAGCGCGTCGACGCCTTCCCGCTGCGCCCTGGCTTGGTACTTGGTCACGAACTCCGCCACCCCCGCGAAGCTCATCTTCTCGATCGGCAGCCAGTAGTCGAAGTTGATGAAGCCGTTGAGCAGCGGGCCCAGCTGCGTCTTGATCGCGGTCGCCTGCAGCCCGACCATGCCGCCGCCGATCATCTTGGGCTTGTAGCCGATCTCGTTGACGGCGCGAACCATGCCGACCGAGTCCGGCGGGTAGGACATGATGGCGACGACATCCGGATTGGCCGCCTGGATCGCTCGCACGACCGGCGCGAAGTCGGTGGTCGTCGGCGGATATCGCTTGTCGTAGACGACCTTGAGCCCGGCCGCCCGGGCGTTCTCGCGGGCACCCTCGGCGGCGTTGATCGCGAACTCCGCGTCGGCCGCCACGATGGCGACGGTCTGCGGCTTCGGAGTCTGCGCCGCGGCGATCTCGAAGAAGCCCTTGGTCTGCGTGGTCTTCGGGGTCGGGCCCAACGGGATCATCGAGAAATATTTCGGATAGGTGAAGTCGGCATTGACCGCCAATCCGAACAGCCCGATCAACACCTTCTGCTTCTGCATGGCCAGCGGCATCAGAGACGCCAGCTGGGTGGTGCCGTATCCGCCGATGATGATGTCGACCTTGTCGACGTCGAGCAGCTTTTCGTAGATGGCGGGCACGGCGGCCGGGTTGCTCTGATCGTCGTAATAGACGAGCTTGACCGGGCGGCCGAGCAGCCCGCCCCTGGCGTTGATATCTTCCTCCCAGATCTTCTGCCCGAGCAGCGCCGACGTTCCGTTCGGAGAGAGGCCGCCGGTTTGCGCGATGGCGTAGCCGATCTTGAGCGGCTCGCCGGAGGGGGCCTGCGCCTGTGCCGCCGGCGCGGTCGGCGCGATCAGGATGGCGACGAAGCAGGCAGCAATCACACGCGCTTGTTGGTGAAACATCTCCCTGCCTCCTGTTGGGATCGCCGTTCGTGCTCCTGTGCGGCAAGGCCGGCGACTGCGACAGCTCTTATCGAGTGATGTTCTTCGCTTGGTCCTAGGTTATGACGCCAACAGATGAGTCCCGATCCTTTTCCCTCGTCACCCCGGACGAGCGAAGCGAGATCCGGGGTCCATCTCGCCCGTGGCAGCATGGACCCCGGCTCCGCCCACAGCCGTCCCCCGTGGCCCTCCACGATCGACCGGCAGATCGAGAGCCCCATGCCCATGCCGCCGGGCTTGGTCGTATAGAACGGGTCGAAGGCGCGTTCGAGGCTCTCGGGGTCCAGCCCCGGCCCCGAATCCCGGACCGCCACGAGCACGCCGTTCGATGCATCCGCCGCGGTGCTGATCACCAGATCGCGCGACCCATTGATGGCGTCGCTCATCGCTTCGAGGGCGTTCATGATCAGATTCAAGATCACCTGTTGCAGCTGGATGCGATCGCCGCGAATGAGTGGCAGCCCTTGTGCGAGTCTGGTCTGCAGCGAGACGCGATTGCGCAGCAGTTCATTCCGTGTCACCTCGATGACCTCGAGGATCGCTTCGTTCATGTCGAGCTGCTCGTATCGGGGCGCCACCTTCTTGAAGAGGGCGCGTACGCGGCCGATGACGTCGCCGGCGCGTTTGCTGTCTTTAACGATGATATCCAGGGCCTGCCGGACCTCTTCCAGCTCCGGGGGATCGCGGTCCAGCCACCGCAAAGCGGCTTGGGCGGAGGTGACCGTCGCGGCGATCGGCTGGTTGACTTCATGGGCGATCGAGGCCGTCAGCTGCCCCATCGTCGTGACACGATTGGCGTGTGCCAGCGCCATCTGCGCCTCGCGGTAGCGCCGCTCGCTTTCGCGCAGCTTCTCCTCCGCCTGCTTGCGCTCGCTCAGGTCGAGCACGAAGGCAACCCCCTGGTCCAGGTGCCCGCCGACGGTCGCTCCGCCGATCAGCACCGGCACGCGGCTCCCGTCTTTGCGGAAATACTCCTTCTCGAACGGCTTGCAGCTTCCGGTCGTCCGGAGCTCTGCCACGGCCCGTTCGACGGCACCGCTCCATTCGGGGGGCGTCAGCCCCGCCCAGTTGAGGCCGCCCGACACGAGATCCTCGCGGCTGTGTCCCAGCATGTGGAGAAAGGCTTCGTTCGCCTCGAGGATACGACCTTCGAAATCCCAGATGCAGATCCCGATGATATTGGACTCGACCAGGCGTCGGATCCTCGCCTCGCGCTCCTGCAGGTCGCTGTAGAGACGGGTGTTCTCCAGCGAGATCGCCGCCTGCGCCGCCAGCAATTCGAGCACCGCGGTCCGATCGGGGGTGAACGCGTGCGCGGTCAGTGTGTTTTCGAGGTAGAGCAGCCCCGTCAACCGGCCTTGTTTGATCAGCGGGAGGCAGAGGACCGATTTGGTCTGCGGGCCGCGCAGGTAGTCGTCGTCGGAGAAGAGGTTGGGCCTGGTGGCATCATCGAGAATCACGCGTTCGTGCGTGCGGACGACGTAGCGGACGAGGGATTCGGGACAGCTGGTTCCGGTGATCGGCTTTTGGCCGATCGCGACGTCGACCCGGGCGCCGGTGGCGCGGGCCTCCGCCTGGATCACATGGTCATCCTCTGCCGGCAGGATCAAAAGGCCGCGATCGGCGCCGGCGTTCTCGAGCGCGATCGCCATCAGCCGCTCGATGAGCTTGGGCAGGACGATCTCGCTCGACACCGCCTGCAACGCCTTGACGACGCTCGCGACATCGAGCTGCTGCACCGGCGAGCCGATGGTCGCCGCCGGACGGTGGCCCTCCGGAGCGCCCAGGCTCGGATACAGCCGGTCGAGCTGCTTCACCTTGCCGTGGGCGCCCCAGCGGAGATAACAGGACCTTGCGGTCCTGAGGTAGGCGTTGGCGATCGTCTCGAAGCCGCGCGCCGCGTAGAACCGCGCCGCCACCTCATAGGCCAGCGCCTCGTTCTGCAGGAAGCCGTGGTCGCGGGCGGAGCGAAGCGCCTGCTCGTAGAGACGCATGGCATCGGCATCTCGCCCCTCCAGCCGGGCGATCTCGGCCGCCACCAGCGCGTGCTTGTCGGCGAAGGTCGGCGGATAGCTGTCGGCCCAGACGCGCAGGTGCTCCCGGTGGGCCGTCAGAAGTTTGCGCCACTCTTGCTGCTCGTCGGCCGACGCCGTCTCGGTGCACGCCGCCACCGTCAGCGCGGCGTAATAGTAGTAGTCGAGGGAGTGGAAGAAAGCTTCCGAAGACCAGTGCCAGGCTTTTGCTTTTTCGGCCGCGGCGAGCCCCGCGCGGTAGTCCCCCGACAGGAAGCGGGCCTGAACCTTGAGAATCCAGTACCGGCTGATCAGCGGCGTCATCCGGTCCTCGGTCAGCCGGGCTTCGAAGCTCGCTTCGTCAAAATTCTCGTCGCTGAACGTGGAAAAATTCGCCGTCTGTCCCCGCAGGTTGCGGATGAATTGTTGCTGGCTGACGATGGCGTCCGCGGCATCGAAGTATTTCCCCTTGCGGACGAAATCCAGACAGGTCTCGGACTCTCGCCACACGTCGTCGAGATGCGCTCCCCGGATCAGGAGGTCGGTGATGAGATGCATGCAGCTGTAGCAGGCAAAGGCCAGGTCGCCGGATTCGGCGCCGGCCCGGAAGGCGGCCCGGGTCAGATCGACGCCGAATTCGATGGGTTGTGTCCACAGGGCGACCATCTCCATCGAGAGATAGACCCTCGCCTTGTAGGCGACGAACCCGTGTTTCTCGACGAGATCGCAGGCGAGTTTTGCGAAGCGATAACCGTCGGTATAGCGCTGGAAGGGCTCGCAAAGAATGACCCCGAACCCCGCGTAACCGAAGGTGGCCGCGTCGCTGATGCCGTGCTTGAGGCTCAAATTCACCATCGTGCAGAAATGCAGGTGGTAGAGGTTGATGTCGGTGTACAGCGCCGGGCCGGTGAGAAAACCGAGGACGCGCATGGCGGCGTGCATTTCCGGGTCGGTGATCAGGGGCAGGCCGACCAGGCTTTCGATCGCGCGGTCTTTCAGGTTTCTCCAGACGATCTCGTACTCGGCTTGGACGTCTTCGCGGGTGGGATGCGTCGGGATCTCGATGCCGAAGAGGCGCAGGCACTCGAGAGCGGCGTCCACGCCCTGCGGCTTTTCCGATTTGAGGATGTGCAGATGGGTCTTGAGGATGTAGGCCGCGGCTTTGTCGACTCTCGACGCCCCTCTTCGGATCAGCCGATCGATGAGCCGCTCGGCCTCATCGAAATTCCCGCTCAGGAGCTCGCACTCCGCGCGTTCAAGACTCATGGCGAAGGCGAGCTCGTACTGGCCCGGATCGTCCAGGTCGTCGCCGGTCAGCGCCATGCCGGCGGCCAGGTAGACGCACGCCGACGCATAGGCCGCCGACGCCTTGGCCTTGCGTCCGGCCCGCAGATAGATCCTTGCCACCCGCGCTTTTTCGCTCTGCTCGATCAGCCCCGTGGCGCCGCGATTGAATTGGTTCGCCACGTCGAACAGATGCTCGGCGAGCTCGTTCGCCGTCAGGCTCGCCAGCAGCGCACGGCCGATGCGCAGGTGGACGTTGGCGCGCTGCGCGTCGGGAATGAGTGAATAGGCCGCCTGCTGGATCCGGTCGTGCAGGAACCTGTAGGCGCCGTCCTCGCGAAAGACGAGCCCGGCGTGGACGGCTTTCCAGAGCGCCGCGTGGATCTCGTCCTCCGTTGTCCCCTGAACCAGGGCCAGGCTGGCGGTGGGTGCGACATTGCCCAGGCAGGCAAGCTGTTTCAGGGCGTCCTGCGTGGTGGGGGAAAACCGCTTCAGCTTCGCGGCCATGAGATCCACCACGTTGTCGGTGAAGCTCTTGGCGCGGATGCGATCGATGTTCCATTGCCAGGCCCGCGGGACCGGGTCGAACGTCAGCAGCCCCTCTTCGGCCAGCGCCGTGAAGAACTGGACCGCGAAGAACGGATTTCCGCCGGTCTTCTCGTGCAGCAGTTGCGCCAGGGGCCGCACGCGCTCGGGCTCGCTATGCATGGCGTCGGCGACGAGGTGCCCGACATCGTCGAGCCCGAGCGGCGTCAGCACGATGTCCTGGACAGGCACTCCGGCTTTGCGGATCGCCTGCAGGGTCCGCAGCAGCGGGTGAGAGGGACTGACCTCGTTGTCCCGGTAGGCGCCGACCAGCAGCAGGTGCCGCACGTCGGGGTGCGTGAGCAGATGCTCGAGCAGGTCGAGCGTGGCCGCGTCCAGCCATTGCAGATCGTCGAGGAACAGGGCCAGCGGGTGCTCGGGCGTGGCGAACGCGCCGAGGAACCGCCGGAACACCGACTGGAAGCGGGTCTGCGCATCGCGCGGGGGCAGCTCCGGCACCGGCGGCTGTGTCCCGATGATGAACGCGAGCTCCGGGATGAGGCTGACGATCAGCTGGCCGTGCGGCTCGACCGCCTCCGTCAGGGCCCGACGCCACCGGCTCACCTCGGCTTCGCTCTTGACCAGGATCTGACGGACCAGGGCCCGCAAGGCCTGGGCCAAGACGAGGACCAGCTCCGGCGTGCCCCGGGCCACGACCCGGTCGAACGCCGCGAGCAGGGAGGCGATCTCGCGCTCCCGCCCGTACAGCGTCTCGGGGATCAGCAGCCGGTCCGGCGTGTCCTGCGACCCCAGCGGGAACGCGTCGATCCCTCCGCGCGCGCTCCAGTCGGCGAGGCACCGGCGGAGATCCGCCTCGACACCCGCCGCCGTCTGGTAGCGATCCTCGGCGGTCTTGGCGAGGAGCGTCAGGATGATCGCCGAGACCGGTGCCGGGACATCGGCCCGCCGCTCGCCGGGCGGCATCGGCTGGCGGGCGATATGGCAGTGCACCCACTCCATCGCGTCGGACGCCGCGAAGGGAAGACTCCCGGTGAGCATTTCGTAGAGCGTGACGCCGAGGGAGTAGAGGTCGCTCCGGGAATCGATCGACCGGTTCATCCGGCCGGTCTGTTCGGGCGCCATGTAGGGGAGGCTGCCGGCGATGAACTCGGGAGGTTCGGGCGATTGGCGCTCGCGCGGCAGGCGCGACGCGATGCCGAACCCCGTCAGCCAGACCTGGCCGGTCGACGCATTGACGATGAAATTGGCCGGCTTGATGTCCTTATGGACGAAGCCGCGCTGGTGGAACCGGCCCAGCGCGACCGACAGGGCGATGGCGAGGCGCAGGAACGTCGCGACATCCATCGGCGGCCCCAGCAGCCGGTGAAGCGGCTCCCCGCCCGGATCCTTGAGCACCAGCAGGGTCCGCCCGCGCTCGCGCACAAGCTCGAGCGGCCGCACCGCCCACGCATCCTCGAGATCGCCCTTGAGGCCGTATTCATGCGTGAGACGATGGAGGCTGCCCGGCGTCGGATCATCGGCGGCAGGCAACACGGCCAGAACCGCGGTCCCGTCGGCGCCATTGTGCTGCCGCCGGCAGAACACACGCTCGCCGTCCTCCCACAAGACCTGGAGGCTGCTGTCCTTGGCGTCGAACCAAGAAGACGGGATCATCTGCCGGACTCCGCCGTCACTCATCTGAGGACGGACTAGGCTACGTTGGTAGCCTCTCGGATTGGTGGTCAGAGCGAGAAACTCTATCATACGGGGCCAGCCACACCACCCGTCGCGGCGGCCGCTAGACCGATGAGCCTCATGGCCATACTGTTACCTGGGAGTACGTCCGTCACGCGCCGAACAGCGTCGCACGCGCACGACTTCTTCGTCTATTGCGTGTATACTCGGTGGGTCGGGGGATCGATGAAACGGCTGTTATTCACGATCGCGCTGGCGATCTTCGCCGGCCCTGCCGCGGCCCAGAGCGTGATGTCGGGCGAGCAAGCGATCCCGATCGCGCTCAAACTCGTAGAGACGCTCAGCAGGTACAAGAACATCCCGCCCATTCGCTTTTGGGTGGAGCTCAACCCCGAAGACATGGGCGCGCAAGCGATCAAGTTCGGGATGGCCGGCGATCATCGGCAGATCGCGGCGATTTATTCTTGCCCCTATCACACCATGTACCTGCGGCAGGGCTGGAACTACGATGATCCCGGTCCGCTCTCGGCGCTTGTCCATGAAGTCATGCACCACGCCCAATGCGAAGCGGGCGTGCGGATGCGTGACGCGTGTCCGGTCGAGCGCGAAGCCTACGCCGTGCAAGCGGCGTTCATACGGACGATTCCCGACATGATGATCAAGGCGGGTCGGACCATCATGGACGAACAGCGGGCGAAAGTCGAAGCCGTCGCAAAGGAAATCCAGTTCGTCCGTACTGCGAGAGGCGTGTATGGGTAATTGAAGGTCTGGGCAAACCGAAGTAGCGTTTCGACCTGAGCTTCGACCCGAGTCGGCGTCGGGGCCGCACTCAATTCCGCACACTGACAATTCGGACCGTGCCGGCGTTATCCCTTTGCAGGCCATAAATAATTGGGATCACGTGACCAAGCGCTATCGTCGCGAACTTGATGCCCTTCCGGCCACTTACGCGGCGGCGTTGGCAACACGCATCGATCCGCTGGCGGAGGCCATTGCCAATGCGATCACCGGACCTCTACGAGTGGTGGGATCTGGCGGATCCTTCTCAGGGGCAGCATTCTGCGCGCGAATTCACGAATTTTATACGGGGCAGATCGCCCGACCCGTTACTCCGTTGGAGCTTCTGCGGACCCGTGAACTCAGCGGTGCCGGAATTATAGCTCTCAGTGCAAGTGGGCGTAATCGGGACATTTGCGCCGCTTTCGAAAGGGCGGCGGTCCAAGAAGTTCGACCTCTAATCGGCCTCTCCCTGGCGATAGATTCGCCCCTGTCGGCCCTCGGCAAACGTTACGCCTACAGTGATGTCGTTTCCTTTCCGTTGCCGATCGCAACGGACGGCTTTCTTGCCGTAAATTCGCTGTTCGCCACAGTCGTTTTGGTTGTCCGGGCCTACCGGGAAGTAATCGGCACCGCCAGTCAACTTCCGTCGACGCTCGAGGATTTGCTCGCCTTTGCCCGATGGCCGAACTTTTTGCTCGACCGGCGCAGTTGGGCCAACGTCCTGTCTCGACAGACGATCAGCGTGCTTTTCTCGCCCACCTTGGCAGCGGCGGCAGTAGATCTCGAGTCGCGCTTTGTTGAAGGCGCACTTGGGAATTTACATATCGCCGACTGGCGCAACTTCGCGCACGGACGTCATCACTGGTTAGCAAAGCGGCCTGAGGAGACCGGCATCATCGCTCTTATCGGTGCGGATGATCGAGATCTCGCTGCGCGAACATTGGGGCTTGTGCCCAAGGCTGTGGCGCGCGTCGAAGCATCCATATCAGGAGGAGAAGACGAGCAGGCATTGTGCGGGCTTTACGTCGCACTGTGTCTGACGGAAATCGCCGGCAGCTTGACCGGGATCGATCCTGGGAAGCCCGGCGTGCCCATATTCGGACGTAAGATTTATCATTTAGGCCCGCGTGCTAAACTTCCAGGTCTCAGGGAGCGCGCGCGAGAAGCGGCTATTCGCCGTAAAGCCGTCGCAAGGGCCTCGTCGCAGCATCAGCGCGAAGATGATGCAATCGCTGTCGCAGTTGATCGGGTACGACAGCGCTTTAGAGAGACGAAATTCGCCGCAGTCGTCTTTGATTACGACGGCACGCTCTGCGATCGGCGCGAGCGATACGTTCCGCTGCGTTCGGAAGTGGCCACGCATCTGAAGAAACTCGCGGCCGCTGGTTTCATGATCGGCGTTGCAACTGGACGCGGCAGGTCGTCTGGGAAAGCGCTTCGAGACGCTTTGCCGCAAGCTCTTTGGGCACGCGTTGTGGTCGGATATTACAATGGCGCAGTCGTTGCGCCGCTCACGGTCACAGAGCTAAATATCGAGCCAGTTTCTGGTGCTCTCGCCGACAAGATCGCCGGCAGCCTAGCTAAGGAGCGTTTTCAAGGCGCGACTATTGAGGTCCGGCGTCATCAGGTCACCCTGAGCCTTCCGAAGAGTGCCCGTCCGGAGAACTTCGTAAGACGCGTTGCCGAGCTCGTGGCCTCAATCGATTCAGCAGCCAGTGTGTGCTGCTCTTCGCATTCTATCGACATCGTCCTCGACGGCGCGAGCAAGCTCGCGGTTGTAGACGCAGTTCGAAGGCAAGTGGGCCCAGACAGTGCGATCCTGCGTATTGGTGATAAAGGGCGATGGCCGGGTAACGATTTCAAGCTTCTCCATGACCCGTTCGGGCTTAGCGTCGACGAGGTCTCCGAGGATCTTGATGCATGTTGGAACCTCGCGCCCAGCGGCGTGCTCGGGTTGCAGGCGACCCTCTACTATCTGAGCCGCTTAACCCTAACAGATGCTCCTTGGGCGAGATTCAGCCCATGATGGTATCAAAGAACGGGCGTTTTTCGTGAAAGACGCTCTTGCCGAAGAGCTGCTGGCAAAAGTCATGGGGTGGGGACCCGCGCAAGTCGCGCAGGAAAGGGCGATCCTGCAGGACTTGGCCCGCTACAAATATGACGAATACCAACAGTTCTCGCCGGGCCAACGCTTCATCGAGAGTCTGGCGCTTTGGCTTCGGCAGTTTGACGCAGGGGAGGCGCGAACAGCTGCTTACCAGTTTGTGCGTCGACGGTTGCTCTTTATCTCGAACGCAGAAATGGATCATCTGGTCGGGTCAGCATTTCCGACGATTATTCGGCCTTGGTTGCTCGAAAAAGTTGCCCGAGAGACCAGTGTCCCCGCGTATCAGGTGAAGCGGATCGAGAATGGCGTCTCCTACGGAACCCTGCTTCGCCAAACTCTATTTCTCGGTTTGAGCGATGGCGCTCATACTGATCGTTTTCGCCGCGCCAATCCACGTATCAGCAACGAACAGATTTGGCATGCTTATGACTTCTCGGCGCAGAAGGCGCAAGAATTTGCACGGAAGCTGAAACGCGACCTAACCAAGCGGCTTGGCCGCGCGCCGACCGACAGCGAAGCCAAATATCGCGCGGTGTGTCTGCTGGATGATTTTACTGGCAGCGGCCGAACATATTTGCGTGAGGAGAATCATCAGCCGGACGGTAAAATTGCGAAAATTTTCAGTAAGCTGAAGGATCCGAAATCTGAGTATGCAGACTTTGTCGCGCAATCTGAAGTCGACCTATTGGTCGTTATTTACGTAGCTACTCATCAGGCCGTAGAGCACCTGAAGCGCGAACTGGGCCGTCTACTGGCCTTAAATGCCGATGAAGTCCTGAAGGTCGTACACCTTTTGCCGGCCGAGACCCCGCTCAGCCTGCCAGGCGACAAGGCCTTCTTGGCCCTAGTCGAGAATGACCGCTATTTCGATCCCGCGGCGGATGACGAACACGGGGCAGTAGGGGGCGAGAGCGTGCGCTATGGTTTTGCTGGCTGCCGCCTCCCTCTCGTTCTGAGCCACAACACCCCGAATAATTCTGTCTTTCTTCTGTGCGCAGAAGACGGGTATAATGTTCGCGGTTTGTTCCCACGCATCAGCAGGCACCGACGGTCCGTGTGATGGCCCGAAATCCGTTCCGAGTTCGCGCATCCGCCAGGGCCGTAAATGACGAACAATTTGTAAAACTGTTCGCAGCTAGCGCTATCGAGATTCTGCGAGAGCCCAAGGACCCGTGGGAAGGCTTGGTCTATGTGCGTAGTGCTCCGGGAGGAGGGAAGACATCGCTGCTCCGCCTTCTTACGCCGGGCCCATTGAGGAGGGCCATTGCGCTCGGGGAGGATGCGAAGTACCGGCCGACGCGAGATGCTTTGCAGGACGCGGGTGTCCTTCAGGGTAACAAAGCCGTTCTCTGGGGAGTCTTTCTAACATTTACAAATGATTATAGGTCGTTGGACGACCTCGGTCCGCGCGCGCTAGCTGTCTTTCGGGCGTTGACCTCCGCCCGTATCGTGTTGGCAACACTACGTGCATTGCTTGAACGCGTAGAGCGCACTTTCCCCGACGACGTTGATCTGATTCGAGCGAAATGGGCGCCGATTGATGGCGCAAGCCTCCCCGCAATGGCGACGGGGAGGCAGTTACAGTCCTGGGCATCCGAAATAGAAGACAGTGTTTTCGATATTATGGACGAATTAGGCGGCTCTCTATCCCAAGGCGCGCGCAGCCTCACAGCTTTGGATGGTCTGCATTGGCTTTGTGATGCTGCGTTCGAGATCCATGGGCAACCCGTCAACGCGCGGCCTGTGCTGTTGTTGGACGACTTACAGAATTTGTCCGTTGCTCAGCATGACTATTTCAACGAGGCGCTCACAAGTTTTCGTAAGCCACTGAGCATATGGGTCGCGGAGAGGCTCGAAGCTCTGCGCGCGGAGGACCTATTGGCGACCGGTGTTCGTGAACGCCGTGACTATGAGCAGGAGATTCGGCTCGAACAGCGTTGGATGAAGCGCGGAGCGGGTCCGTACGGCCGGTTCTTAGGTCAAATCGCCGATCTGCGTGCGCATCAAGCTGAAGGCTTCGAGGAGCGCGATTTCTTTCCGGCGTTGGCGGAAGAACGCGATCACACGATATGGGACCCTCGTTTTGCGGAAGCACAGAAACAAATTGAAGAGCGACTGATGGCAGGCGTGGGCCAGCAGCCTCGATATGGTGCCTGGATTGCTAATCGGCGAAAATCTGACGGTACACCTGCGGACATTGCCATTGGCTGGCGCGCATTGGAAATCTTGATCGCTCGCGATCAACTTCGCGACCAAAAGTCGTTTGAGTTCGATCAACTCACCCCAGAACAACTCGACGCTCAGGATAAGGCGGCAATTCAGGAAGCCGCTGAACTCTTGTTGTGTCGTGAGATCGGGGCACCTTATTACTTCGGTCGCGAGCGCATTGCGGCGTTGTCGTCGTCGAACATTGACCAGTTTGTCGAAATTTCCGGGGACCTGTTTGAAGAGGTTCTATCAGCAACGCTCGTGCGTCGCGGGTTCAAGCCACTATCTGCAGACCGACAGGAGGCCATCATTCGCGGAACGGCCACGCGCCGTTGGAACGCGGCGCCGCGCGGGGCTGCGCGTGGTCACGCCGTCCTGCGGTTTCTTGAGAAGCTCGGAGATCTGTGTGTTGCGGAAACTCTAAAGCCGACAGCCCCATACGCGCCCGGCGTGACTGGCGTGGGCATTTCCATGGCAGAACGCGACCTCCTTGTTTCCGGCAATGGAATCGGTTCGTCCAAGAGCGTCCAGTTGCTAAGAGACGTCATAGCCTCTGGCATCGCACAGAACCTTCTGGAACCTCGCTTGGACCACAAAAACAAAGGTGAGCGCTGGCTCGTCTTATATCTGAATCGTCTGCTGTGCCTTCGTTTCGGGTTGCCGCTCGGTTACGGCGGTTGGCGCCCACAGAAGATTCGTCAGCTTGTTAAATGGGCTGACAAGGCCACCGCAGAAACGGAGCGAAGCCTTGTCTGACAAAGAACGTAAGATGCGATGGGATCCATACGTGTTCAGCCGAAGCGAACGCTTTACCGCGTTCTGGCAAAACCATCTCGGCGGGGAAGCGCGCAATGTTCTAATCATCGCCGGTTTGGGCTTCGATCCGCGTGCCAATGATGCGGCCGAAGCCCTGCTGAATTTCGGTGGAAAGGGTCGCCGCGACGCGTGGATTCTCTGTTATGATAATGATCAGCTCACCACCACCGAACAACAGGCTGTCGTGAGCACTAATGCGGAAGCATTCGAGCGGCTGTTCGCATCACCCGGCACTATAGAGAAGCTTCAGATCGCGATGCGTAGTGATCGCGGACGAAGCACAACCTGCAGCAATACAAAGGCGGCGGTCTCGCGGCCGACGGACCTTCAACGATACGATGATGTCATCGTCGACGTCAGTGCTATGCCGCGCATGATTGCGTTGATGGCTGTAGCCCAGCTTTTAGCACTCTTTGACGAGTGGACTCATAAGGGCACGAACGCGCCCAATCTGCACGTGGTCGCTTCCGAGAGCGTCGCGCATGACCTTGGTGTTGCGGAGGAGTCACTCGATGAAGAAGTGACAAGCGTGATTGGATTTTCCGGCCGGCTCGGCGCGGAGTCATTAGACAACCCGAAAATTTGGATTCCGGTATTAGGAGAGGGGCAGGAACTGCGCCTATCACGAATTTACAACAAGCTCCAACCAGACGAAATCTGTCCTGTGGTGCCATTCCCGTCACGCAATCCACGTCGCGGCGATGGCATCGTCGAAGAACATCGTCAGATCCTCTTCGATGAATTCCAGGTAGAACCTCGGAATATTCTTTATGCTTCGGAGTACAATCCTTTTGAGGCGTACCGCCAGGTGTTTCAAGCTATTGATCGGTATCGCGCCGCCTTGGTCGAGCTCGACGACTGTCGGATCTTCGTCTCGCCACTCTCAACCAAGTTACTCTCGATTGGTGCCCTGCTGGCTTGTTACGATCACAGAGAACAGCGGAACGGTCATTTCCACGTCGGTATGCCTTACGTCGAGACGGCTGCGTATGGTCCATTTCGTCCCATTTCGGCAGCCGACCGAGAGCTAACGAGTATGTGGCTAACGGGAGAGTGGGAACGATGACCAGCAGAATCGATCTTCAGTTGCGCAAGGCGAAATCCGGCTTAAGCTTTCTAAGTAGCGGATTCGTGGCGCTCGACGTTCTGGAGGGTCAGGGAGGACGTCTTGCCGCCGCCGGAGGCTCGTGCGGCAACGTCACTGCAATCATGGCGTGGCTCGGCTGGCCAAGCGCGACTATCGCTCGTTTGGGAGCAGATCAGGCCGGCAACATCGTGTCGGAGGATTTGAGCGCAGTTGGCGTGAGCTTGAAGTACCTACGCCGCGAAAATGGAGCACGGACGCCGATCGTTTTGCAGCGCTTCGTTCAAAGTGCAGATGGGACACGCCGGCACCGCTTTTCGCTCGTGTGTCCGGAATGCGGTGCCTGGCTTCCGCGATTCCGAAGCGTCGTACTGTCGCATGCAGCGGAAGTTATGGAAGGTAAGGCTCCAACTGCCTTCTATTTCGACCGCGTATCACCAGCGATCGTCCGGACCGCGGTATGGGCTCGGGACTGTGGCGCACTGGTGATCTTTGAGCCTTCCTCGATCCCCGATGATCCGCTCTTCCAGCGCGCTGTGGAGACGTGCCACATACTGAAATACTCGGATGAGCGGCTGGGACGTACAGCTGAGCTCGCTGAAGCAAGGCAACCGAGTCTAGTCATCCATACGCGCGGTGCGGCTGGCCTTCGCGTCCGTTGGCGTGGACGGTGGAGCGATCTACAGGCATTCCAAGTTCCGAGGGTACTCGATGCGGCAGGGTCCGGAGATTGGTGCACGGCAGGCATCCTGCACGTTCTCTGTCAACCTGGGTCTGGCTCCAGCGTTCTCGAGAAAGCGCGCAAGACTGACGTAGAGCGCGCGTTGAGGTTGGGACAAGCCCTGGCGGCAGTGAATTGTGCCTTCGAAGGTGCCAGGGGACTCATGTACGCAGCCTCTCGAGATCGGCTCAATCGTATGCTCAGTCGACTGGCTGGTGGGCACGGAAGCCTTCCAGACGATGTCCAGGTTGAACGTCGCCAGAGCGTCGATCTGTGCAGCTTGTGTGCAGAGGCGTCTCGAGGATCGACCGCAACTATGCGACACGTCGGCTAAAGACCGCCTTCGCCGCGAACCAACGCAAGATCCAATCGAATACTCGCATTAACCTGCCGGCCTGTGGCGACGTTCGGGTTGTTGGCGGCGTGGTTGGCATAAGGCGGCCGTTTAGCGCTTCATAGCCGCCATCGCGCCGCAGAATTGTAAAGCCGGGGGGCGCGACCGATAGCCGCCGTCCGGCTGATCGGGGCTCTCCGGCGGCCCCGCCCGACGGGGTCACGTTCTAGGCGGCGGCCGCCGACGCAGGCACGGGCACGCGCTTGACCTCGTGCGCGTGCAGCTTCATCGGCGCGCCGCCGGCGTTTTAGTGCCTAAGTTTCGACCCCGAGATCCGAAGAGCCGTGACCCGCCGCCCTAGATCATCAGATCCCGCACGGCGTCGTTGCCGAGCAGTGCTGCTCCGAAGTTCCGCCCGACGACTTCGAACTGGTTGGTCACGTGCTGGCGGGCCGCGTTGATGTCGGCGAGGATGCGCACGAACGGCAGCGTGTTCGACAGGCCGGCGGCGCCGGTCGCCTTCACGATCCGCGCCGCCAGCAGGCTGCAGCGCTCGGCCACGATGGACGACTGGAACTTGTACTGCAGCCGGTCGGGGATCGGCGGCAGCTCGCCGCGCTCGGCATGGGCGGCGAGGGTCGCGAAGTTGCGATGCAGGGTCGCGGTCATCTCGTCGAGGGCCGCCGCGGCTTCGGCGGTGACCAGCTGCGCCACCGGGTCCTCGGCGGTGCGCACGCCGAGCGACGCGCGCCCGGAGCCGTACGCGCGAAACGCCGCGAGCATGGCCTGCAACGCGCCCAGGCACGGCGTCGAGACGCCGCGACTGAAAATCTGTCCGAACGGCAGCCGATAGAGCGGGGCGGTGTTCACCGCCTGGCCGGCGCCGGTGGCGCGGAACCCGTTCACGAACGGTTGCGTCCGGTGGGCCGGCACGAACGCGTTCTTCACCACGATGTCGTGGCTGCCGGTGCCGCGCAGCCCGACCACGTCCCACGTATCGACGATCTCGAGCTCCGCCCGCGGCACCAGGAACATGGTGCGGTTGAGATGCGGCGGCTGCGGATCGTCTTTGACCGCGGCGCCGAGAAACGCCCAGCCCGCATGGTCGCAGCCGCTGGCGTATTTCCACCGTCCGCTCAGGCGGACCCCGCCCTCGACCATGGTCGCTTCGCCGGTCGGCATCAGCGACGAGCAGATCAGGGTCTCCGGATCGTCGCTCCACACGTCGTGCGCCGCCCGGTCGTCGAACAGCGCCAGCTGCCAGGGATGCATGGCCAGGAGTCCGCACACCCAGCCCGCGGACATGTCGCCGGCTGACAGCGTCCGCTGGACGTCGAACAGCACGCCGACATCCATCTCATAGCCGCCCCAGCGCTTCGGCTGCACGATCCGGAACAGGCCCGCCTCGCGCACCGCGGCGATCGTCGCCTCGGGCAGCCGCCGCGCCTGGTCGGCCTCGCCCGCGCGCGCCGCCAGCACCGGCTGCAGCGCCAGGGCGCGCCGGATCAGCTCGCTCGCGTGCGGCACCGTGTCCTGCGGCCGTCGGACGTTCATGGCGAACTCCCCAGCCCCAGCATGCTCACGATCTCACCGGAAAGCAACGCAGCGCAGCAACCCTCCCCAGTTTCGTCATGCCCGCGAAAGCGGGCATCCAGGGAATTGAACCACGGAGACACTGAGGGCACGGAGGGAAGAGGAGAGTTTCGTTTTCTGCTCTTCTCCGTGATCTCCGTGTCTCCGTGGTGAAATAGATTCTGGATTCCCGCTTGCGCGGGAATGACGCAGGAGAAACGGCGATTCCATCTTATCGGGATCGCCCTAGCTCGCGAGCCGCAACTCCCGGCGCTGCAGCAGCGGCATCACCTCGGCGTGGAAGGTCTTCAGGCCCTTGATGTAGTCCGGGAACAGCAGCTGGATGCTGTCGATGCCGCCGTCCACCACCAGCTCTTCGATGACATCGGCGAGGGTCGCCGGGCTGCCGGGAATCATCCGGCCGGCGTAAGAGACGTCGCGCTCCATCTTGGCGATGCGGTTCTTGGCCGATTCGCGCGACTGCCCGCCGAAATAGCTGGCGATCGCCGCCAGCGCCTCCTTGTCGGCGCCGTCCTGGTAGTGCTTCCACAGCTTTTCCGCCTCGGCGTCCGTCTCGCCCAGGATCGGCAGCAGGGTGGTCGCGGCCTTGATGGTGCGGCCGTGCTCGGCCGCCAGCTCCTTCATCCGCAGGCTCATCTTCTTCGTGTGCTCGACGGTGACGCCGCTCAGGAAGCTGTAGTTCCCTTCCTTCGCGGTGAAGCGGAAGCCCTCGTCGGACGTGCCGGCGCAGATGATGAACGGGTAGGGCTTCTGCACCGGCTGCGGCGACGAGCGGCAGTCCTTGAGGTGGAACCACTCGCCGTCGAAGGTCACCGACTCCTCGGTCCACAGGCGCTTGACCACGTGCAGCCATTCCGCGGCATAGCGATAGCGGTTGGGCCCGTAGTTCGGCGGCATGATGCCCATCTGCTCGTACTCGTCGAGGAACGAGCCGGTCACGATGTTGATGCCGAACCGCCCTTGGCTGAGATCGTCGATGGTCGCCGCCATCTTGGCGGCCACCGCCGGCGGGAACAGCAGCGGCTGGATCGTTGCGATGATGCCGATGCGCGAGGTGACCGCGGCGAGCCCGGTCATCAGCGCGATCGATTCCAGGGTCGTGTCCCAGAAATGCGTCGCCCCGCCGAAGCCCCGCCACTTCGACATCGAGAACACGTAGTCGAAGCCCATGCCCTCGGCGAGGATGGCAATCTGCTTGTTCATCTCGAAGCTCGGCGCGTATTGCGGCGCCGTCTTCGAGATCATGAACCCGTTGTTGCCGATCGGCAGGAACACGCCGAGCTCGAGCTTGCTCATCTCGCCCATCCGACGTCTCCTTCTCGAGGGCCGGTCAGGCCTCGCCGCTCCAGATCCGCACGATCTCGTCGACGCCGAGCCGGTGGTTCGGGCTCATGAAGTCCATGGCGGCCTTGTGCTGGGTCGGCTCGACCCCGTCCACCGCCTCGGCGGCCAGCAGCGGGAAGAAGCCGCGCGAGCACGCGTCGATATAGGTCGCGATGATGCAGCCATAGCTGGCGACGCCGCCGATGATGAGGGTCTCGATGCCGGACCCGCGCAGCAGCACGTCGAGGGCGGTCTCGTAGAAGGCGCTGAAGCGCCACTTCTTGACGTGGATCTCGCCCGGCTGCGGCGCGATGACACTCGGGATCTCCGACGCCCAGGCCGACAGTGGCGGGTGGGTCAGGCGTCCCTTCACGTCGGCCCCCATGGCGGCCAGCCGCCGCATCCACGGAGCCGAGTCTTGGGGCCCGGGCGCGTGGCCGACCGTCACGTAGAACCGCGGGACGCCGCGGCCGCGGGCGGTGGCGAGCAGCTTGGTGATCGGCGGCACGACTTTGGCGCTTGGCCCCGGTGGGGCGCCCTCGGTCGGGCCGTAGATGAACCGGTTCTGCACGTCGACCAGGAGCAGGGCCGAGCGCGTCTCGGCGAGGAGCTGCGCGGCCGGAATGGTGGCGCGCCGCACCAGCTCGGGCAGCTCCATCGGCCCGGCGTGGGGCGCCTCGGAGACGAGGCGTTGGGCTTGAGCCGGCGACATGAGACCCTCCTGTTTTCCGTTAGGCTTCGGCGGCCGTGACCCGCCAGCGCAGCAGGTGGCGCTCGACCTGGAGAAAGACGAGGTTCAGCGCGTAGCCCAGGACGCCCAACGTCAAAATGCCCGCGAACACCTCGGCGACGCGGAACGTGCGCTGCTTGTCGATGATGAAGTAGCCGAGCCCGTTATTGCCCGAGATCATCTCCGCGATCACCGCCACGATCAGCGCGATGCCGAGGCTGATCCGCACCCCGGTGAGCATGCTGGGCAGGGCGGCCGGAAACACGATCTTGCGCAGGATGGCGAGGCGCGGCGCTCCCAAGGTGCGGCCGGTGTCGATCAGCACCGGGTCGATACCCTTCACGCCGCCATAGGTGTTGAGCAGGATCGGAAAGATGCAGGCGAGCGTGATCACGAACAGCTTCATCTGGTCGCCCAGCCCGAGGAACAGGATGGCGACCGGGATGTAGGCGGCACTCGGGATCGGGCGGATGAGCTCGGTCACCGGCTCCAGCATCCGGTACGCCAGGCGATTGACGCCCATCAGCAGGCCGAGCGGCATGCCGATGGCGGCGGCCAGGGCGAGGCCGATCAGGATCCGCCGGAGGCTCGGCCCGAGCTGGGCCGGAATGCTGCCGCTCGCCAGGTCGTGCACCCACGCGGTGACGATGGCGCTGACGCGCGGCACGCTCACCGGGTCGACCCAGGCGAAGGCGGACGCGCATTCCCACAGGATCAGCACCAGCGCCACCAGCGCAAATCCCGGCCAGCGGAGCTTCATGCGCGGGGTTCCCCGCTGCCCGGGCCGGAGGTCTCCGCCGCCAGGATCCGGGAGAGCAGCCGCTCGCGCGCGCCGATGTAGCGCGTATCGCTCCTGGTCTTCACCTGGTCGCGCGGATAGGGCAGCGTCACCCGCAAATCGTCGGCGATGCGCGCCGGGGCGCGGCTCAGCGACACCACCCGTCCCGACAGGTACACCGCTTCGTCGACGTCGTGGGTGACGAACACCACGGTCAGGGGAAGGCGCTGCCAGATCTCGAGCACCAGCTGCTGCAGGGTGGCGCGGGTCAGCGCGTCGACCGCGCTGAACGGCTCGTCCATCATCAGCACGTCGGGCTTGCAGACCAGGGCGCGCGCGATGGCGACGCGCTGCTGCATGCCGCCCGAGAGCTGCGACGGGTAGTAGCTCTCGTAACCCTCCAGCCCGACCAGGCGGATGTACTCAAGGCACTCCCGCCGGCAGCTGGCGGCATCCACGCCGCGCCGGTGCTCGAGGCCGAACGCGACGTTCTCCAGCACGGTGCGCCAGGGGAAGATCGACTTCGTGTATTGCTGGAAGACGTAGATCACGCCCCGCGGCGGCTCGCGGACCGGCTGGCCTTTGAACCGGACCGTGCCGCCGGAGGCGGTGTCGAGGCCGGCCATCAGCTTCAACAGGGTCGACTTGCCGCAGCCCGAGGGGCCGACGATCGACACGAAGCTGCCCTCCTCGACCGCGAAGTCGAAGGCGTCGAAGACATGGGTGGCGCGGCCCTGGACGACGAAGCGTTTGTCGATCCCCTTCGCCTCTAGGATCGGCACCTCCAGGATCGGTGCCCGCTGCGCCGGAAGCGGCGCCGCCGCGGGAGCCTCGCGGACTGCAGTTCCGTGCATCACGTCTTCTCCTGCCCAGTCGAGATCCTCTGCCCGGTCGAGGCGCCGCGGCTCGGACGCATCTATTTCACCAGGTATTCGGCGACGTCGTGCTTGTTCGTGAGCTCGCCCTGCCGGACCATCATGTCGATCATCGCCTGCCAGATCTCCGGATCGACCGCGGCCTTCCAGCTGATCAGCGGCATGTCCTTCACCAGGTCGAGGTCGAGCCCCGAGTATTCGGACACCAGCTTCTTCGCCCGGTCGGGGTCGGCGTTCATGTACGCGTGCGACTCCCGGATCGAGTCCTGGAACGCGGCGATCTCCTGCGGATGCTTCTGCGCCCAGGCGCGGAGCGCCCACCAGGCGCCCACCGGCTGGTCGGGGACGGTTTCGATCATGAACCAGGAGAGCGTCCGGCCCCAGCCGGCCTTGACCATCTGGGTGGTGTAGGGATTGAGCGTCACCACCGCGTCGACCTGGCCCGAGCGCAGCAGGTCCGCATGCACCGGGAAGGGCGCTTCGACGAACTGCACGTCGGTGACGGCGAGGCCGGCGCGCTGCAGCAGCTCCTTCACCGCGGCGTAGCTCTGGCCGCGCGGCGAGGCCGTCCCGATGCGCTTGCCCTTGAGGTCCTTCATCGAAGTGACGGTCGAGCTCGCGGGGATCACCAATGCGTTGGAGGCCGGCGGCGTGTCGCCCGCCGTCTCGTTCTGGCCGACCAGGACGAGGTCGAAACCCTGCTCCTTGGCCACCATGGCGCTGCCGGGGATCTGCAGCGCGATGTCGACGGCTTTCGCCTGCAGGACGCCGATCGATTGCGAGGTGAGGGGGATCTCGATGATCTCGACGTCGAGGCCGTGCGCCTTGAAGATGCCGTCCCGGCTGGCGACCCAGACATTGGTCATGGCGCCCAGCTTGTTGATGCCAAGCTTGACCGGCATGAGCTCGCCGCCGGCGGCACTCCCGGTGAGCACCACCGCCGCCAGCGCGATCGCCGCCGCTGCCATCGTCGCCCGCACCAGGATCTTCATGCTGATCTCGCCACGAATGCTGCGCCGCAATATTCCGGGAGTCCCTCCGCAAGCATCGTGCCGCGCGCCCGAAAGCGCCCGCCCAAAATCCGGGCAAGCCGGGTTAGAGCGTTCGAACGCCACGATTTTATTTCGGTTCGGTGGACTGATCGGCGCCTCGTCCCTGGCCCCCGTGCGATCTGCGAACGAGACCGGCAGGATTTCCTGCCCGAATTTTGGTGCATTGCATCAGATTCGGCGGCGCGGTGATCAATCCGCCGCCCTGTAACGCACGGCGCGTCGCCAGCGCGTCTCGCCCGGTGCTTTTGGCGGCAATTGCCTTGGGACGTTCGATCGGTCTGCCCAGCTTCGCGCCGGCTTTGCCCGCCTATCCCACTCGTCACCCCGCACTTGATGCGGGGTCCATGGCGCAGCGTCACGATGGATGCCGGATCGTGAAGCTTGTCCTCGGGCCGGCCTTCCGGACCCGAGGATCCGGCATGACGGATCAGAGGCGCGCCGCGCTCCACTCCTTCCCCTCCCCCCTTGCGGGGGAGGGTAGGGTGGGGGGGTCAGAGTCAGGTTCTCTCGACCGCTGCCACCATACCCACTCGTCACCCCGGCGGAAGCCGGGGTCCAGTCCAACCCGAGAAATAAACCACGGAGACACAGAGGACACGGAGGGAGGAGAGAGTTCCGTCTCCTCCTCTTTTCCGTGATCTCCGTGCCTCTGTGGTGAAATTCTGGAGTCCCTGATTTGGCGGGAATGACGCGGGGAAGGACACGCGATTCCGTCTGAGCGGAACCTGCTCTAGCTCCGTCAGCAACAGCTGGATCCGGCGCTGGCACCGGCGGCGGCCGACGCCGCACCTTGCGGGGCGCACGCGAAGAGGCCGTAGTGCACCGACTTATCGCCGATGACCTTGAAATGCGGCGCGTAGCAAGTACCGCTCACCATGTCCGCCGTGTTGCCGCAAACCAGCATCGGTCTGCCTTTTTCGAAATGATGGTGGTCGTCGAGATCGAACGCGTGGGGATGGCCGGGGAGGGAGCCCAGGTAGTAGGCGACCTGACCGAAATCCTCGCAGCGGTCCTCCAGCGGCAGCTTGAAGGCGCGAATGGTCGCCGATTGGAACTGGATCGGCCCAAGCTTCCGTTCGATCTCCGGATTGCTGAGGATGAGCCGACGGCTGGTGACGACCCGCGCGTCCAGGCAGCCCGCCCTCGCCATCAGACGCCGGAAATCTTCCAGATAGAGAGCCCCGCCCAGGCATTCTCCGATCAGCACGGGATCTCCGGCGATCTCGGCGGGCATGCGGCGGTCGGCAAATACGTCGGAGAAGTACAACTCTCCGCCCGGCCGCAGAACGCGGAAGATCTCATGGAACACCCGGCCTTTGTCGGGGGAGAGGTTGACGACGCAATTCGAGATCACGAGGTCGACGCTGTCGGACGGGATGCTGGCCGCTTGCAGGTCCTCGATGTGGCCGCGCCGGAACTCGACATTGGCGAAGCCGAATGTCTCGGCATGATAGCCGAGGTGTTTGCGGGCGACTTGCAATTGAGCGTCCGTCATGTCGATGCCGATGACGCGGCCCCGGGGACCGACCAGCTTCGACAACACGTAGCAGTCGCGCCCCGACCCGCAGCCCAGGTCCAGCACGGTCAGGCCGGTGACCGCCGGCGGGATGGGCGAGCCGCAGCCGAAAAACCGCTCCTTCACCTCGGGATGGACGTCGCGCAGGATCTCGGCCACGGCCGGCGCGACGGACTCGCTGGGACAACAGGCCGAGGTTTGCAGGTCGTCCGACGAGCGGAGGACCTTCCCGTAATAGTGTTCGACGACGTCCGAGGTGATGGTACGTGCTGACATTTCGATACTCTCAGGTTGATGTTGACTGCGCTTCAGGAGCCGCCCGTTCGCGATCTTGCGGAGGCGTGAACGGTCGTTGATCGTCCAATCGTAATCTAGGAATCGCACCGAATAAGTCTCCGGAATGGGTTGCGTCCGGTAGCGGTTCACGTAGGCGATGAGGTTCGGCGCCTGCGCGAGGAAGTCTTCGGTATAAAAGTCGAAGATGGCCGAAAGATGGACCGTGCGCTCCGCAGGCTCGGCGCGCACGTTGCGCGCCTCGGCGACGAATTCCCGCGCGAGCGTGTCCAGCTCCGCATCGATGTTTCGTGCGGTCAAGGCCGCGCGCGGCAGCCGCGGGCAGCTGACCACCATGCAGTTGAGCGCGAAATGAATGCGTGGATCGCCCAGCGGCCGGATGACGTCGTTTTCGAGGCCGTACAGCGAGAGGGAGCGGCCGCCCATCTTGAACGTTCGAAGATAAAAGAAGCGAAACCGGCCGAGGGCGCCAAAACGGTCGGGGATCCCGGCATCGATCACGCCGTACATGGCCAACGCATTGTACGCGTCGATGTAGTACGCGAGTTTTGCGGCGCGGTCGGGGAAGCGGCCGGGTGCGGAGATGGGGTCGACCGCCGCGATGAACGAGACCACGCGGTCGAGGTCGGCGCGGTCGGCGGCCACGCGGGCGAAATCGACCCGGCCGGCGTCGTCGACATGGCGACCCAGGACGCGTGTCCAGGCTGCCTCCCACTCCTCGGTGGCGAGCGGAGCTCCCGCCGGTTCTTGGGCGATGACGGCAGCCGCATGCATCCCGAAGCCCATCAGGATGGCGATGAGAAGCCGTCTCGCCGCAGGCGGTCGCGATGGGCTGGTCATGTGATCTCGCCCTGACCCGCGATGACTCGATCGTCGCCGCCATAGGGCTCTCGCGGACCTTTCGCCAGGCGTCCCGACACCGGGTCCCAGGACCACTCGCCCGCGGCGTTGCAGACACGAATCGGATCAAGGACGAATTCGTCGCGTTTTGCGTTGTGGAGGCACATCGAAACCGGCCCGCGAGCCGTGGCCACCATGAAGACGCAGGCGTCGAGACGCTCCGGATCCAAATTGCCGGCATCCATGAAGCTATGAATGAAGAACGAGAGCTTGTTGACGCGGCCGCGCGCCGCGAGCAGGTCGGCGTGCATCCGCCACAGCTTCCCGGCGACCCGACCCGCACCTCGGGCGAGGATGTCGGGACTTTTCACGAGGGTGCCCAGAAGATCCGCGGTGATCCGGCGGCGGCTCTGCCCATGGAACTGCAGGTGGGCCGTGCGCGCGAGAACCATGTCATACAGCTCTTTGTCATCGAGGAGGTCGTACACGCGCCCGTTGATGACGAAGGTGAGGGCGTGGCGGTTGCAGCTGGAATGGCCGATCCGTGCGGTGTCGAAGGAGAGCGAGGTGTTCGCGCCGCGCTCGATTTGCCGTATCACCACCCGCGCATCGAGAGGGCCGGGCCGCGGCTCCAATCTGCTCCGGCCGGTATCGGCCGCCGGCTGGAACGAGGCGACGCTGACGACGTCGCTGTGCCGAACCAGGAAGCGGACGATCTCAGGCACGTGGTGGAGATTTTCGGCGAAGACGGTCGTGTTGAAGAACACCCGGATCGGGAGGCCGCGGGCCCGCTCGATATACGTGCCGCGCAACTCGTTCAGGTGACGCTCGTCGCGATAGCCTGGACGCCCTTGGCTCATGTCGACATGGAAGGCGACGTCCGACAGTCCCGCCTCCGCCAGGCTCGCGAGCAGGCCTCGCGTTGCCTTGATGCCGTTGGTGAAGAGCGAGGGCAGCAGTCCCGAGTCGCGGATACGCCTCACGATCGCAACCAGGTCGCTGTGGTTGCGCATGGTCGGATCGCCGCCGGTGACTTGCACGGCCGTGCCCGGTCCGTACCAGTCCCGGATCATCGCGATGCGGCGGAAGATCTCCTCCAGCGGCAGGTCCTTGACGGTTTCGGAGTTCTCCGACAGATAGCAGGCGGAACAGTCGAGGTTGCATCGCTGGGTGATTTCAAGAGCCACGCAGCCGATCGGAAACCGCCGTCCCATCAGCTGGCTGGCATCCCATTGACCGGTGGCAATCATCGCGGCGCGCGCCCGTTCGAGCCGGGTGCGCGCTGCCGCTTTGGGATCGTTCGGGGCTGCCGGTTGCCGCGGCAGAGGTTCGGCCGGGGTCATATGATGATATTCGGCGGGGGTCATATGATGATAGACGTCTCGGCTGGCAGAGGCTGTCGTCCCCATATTCGGTATGGCGCTGCAAAAAGTTTCATCCGCGCGTGTCGCAGGCTCGTCGGCCATGTCGCGAGGGAGGATATCGTCCCTGTCACGGACCCCTGGTCACGAGTTCGCGATAGAAGGAAAATCCTTGGAAGCGGCTTACCGGGAATTCACAGCTTTGATGCTGGATGTTACGGGGGTAACGCATTTGCGCGGCGCCGAAATCACGCCGTAACGGGCAGCGTCCATCCTGTCCGCCTCTTAGGGAAGCGAAAGGCGAGATCCATGAAGCGCATTTGGTTGGTGGCGGGTGTCGTAGCACTGTTCGTATCGCCGCTGCGGGCGCAGGAGCCGAACGGCGTGATCGTCAAACAGGTGCTGTCCAGCACCGTCACGTCGAGCGGGCAGCCGATCGTCTTGCCGCAGAAGGACGCTCAGGTCCTGGTGTCCACCTACGACATTGCGCCCGGCGCCCGGTTGCCGGTGCACAACCACCCCTATCCCCGCTACGCCTATGTCCTCTCGGGGACGCTGCGCGTGACCAACGTCGACACCGGCCAGATCGACGCCTACAAGCCGGGCGATTTCATCCTCGAATCCGTGGGCCAGTGGCACACCGGCGAGAGCGGCGCCGAGCCGGTCCGGCTGCTCGTCATCGATATGGTCGAGAAGGGCCAGGCGAACACGGTGCTGCGCCGGTGAGCACCCGAGCCCGCCCGCTGTCGCTATCCCACTCGTCACCCCGCACTTGATGCGGGGTCCATGGTGCAGCGTCGCGATGGATGCCGGATCGTGAAGCTTGTCCTCGGGCCGGCCTTCCGGACCCGAGGATCCGGCATGACGAGATAGAGAGGGCGTGCTTCTCCCACTCGTCACCCCGGCGGAAGCCGGGGTCCAGCCTGCCCCGGCGAAAGCCGGGGTCCGACTCTCCGCGCCCTCCGCGGTTGCCCTGGATTTTGCTTGAACCTTCGGGGCTTAGGCCGGTGCGGGAACCGTTCCCACGGCTCGACGTTGATAGGTCCGGGGACGCTGCGTCAACGCGGTGTCGGTTATGAAAACAAATAATATGTCCACCGCTTCGGTGGAGGAGACAGACCTAGAGTCCGAACGCCGGATCCTGAACGAGATCAAGGACTGGCGGGTCGAGGGGCGAGCCCAACGGGTTCGGCGACTGCCGGTGCGCACGGCCGTCTGGTTCGCGCGGATTGCGGCCTTCGCCGTGGCCGTGATCGTCATCCTCCTCGCCCTCGCCGCCGTGGTGACGTTCACCTCGACGTCGGTGACCCAGGGCACGCAATCGTCGATCCCCCGGCAGCGGTAGCGCGATGCCGGCAGACGCCCCGGAGGCGCCCCTCGCCCCTCCGGCGCCCACCCGTTGTCCTCATCCTTCGAGACGCTCCCCTGAGGTTTCTCGAACGGGCCGCTCGCTCCTCAGGACGAAGGCCTTTTTTCTCTACTAGAACACCTCATCCTGAGGAGGTCGTCCTCATCCTGAGGAGGTCGTCCTCATCCTGAGGAGGTCGTTCTCATCCTGAGGAGGTCGTTCTGACGACCGTCTCGAAGGATGACGACCGTCTCGAAGGATGACGAGCCCGCCCGCCGTAGCTTCAGCGAAGGCGGGAAGGCGGGACCACGTTGACAATAAAAGCCCAAAAATCCACTGTCCGGGCCTCCATGGATTTTTGAGGCGGCGTGAGCACCACGATCCTCGTCACCGGCGGCGCCGGCTATATCGGCAGCCACACCTGCAAGGCGCTCGCACGACAGGGGTTCACGCCCGTCGTCTACGATTCGCTGGCGCGCGGGCACGACTGGGCCGTGCGCTGGGGACCGCTCGAGACGGGCGACGTCGCCGACCAGGCGCGGCTGGCGGAGGTCTTCCGCCGCCACAAGCCGGCGGCGGTGCTGCATTTTGCCGGGCTGATCTCGGTCGGCGAATCGGTCGAGCAGCCGCTGCTGTATTACCGGGAGAATGTCGGCGGCACCCTGGCGCTGCTGGAGGCGATGCGCGCCGGCGGCGTCGGCAGGCTGGTGTTTTCGAGCTCCGCCGCGGTCTACGGCATCCCCGACCGGGTGCCGATCCCGGAAGAGGCGGCGCTCCGTCCGATCAATCCATACGGCGCCGGCAAGCTCATGGCTGAGCGCCTGATCGCCGACGCCGCGGGGGCCGAGGCGCTGGATTGGGTGGCGTTGCGCTACTTCAACGCCACCGGGGCCGATCCCGAGGGCGAGATCGGCGAGGCGCACGAGCCGGAGACGCATCTGGTCCCCCGGGCATTGATGGCGGCCGCGGGCAAGCTGCCGCGCTTCGAGATCTTCGGCGACGACTACAAGACGCCCGACGGGACCTGCATCCGCGACTACATCCATGTCGCCGACCTCGCCGACGCGCACGTGGCGGCGGTCAGGCACGTGCTCGCCGGCCGCCCGTCGCAGGCGATCAATGTCGGCACCGGCACCGGCCATTCGGTCCGCGAGATCGTCGACGCGGTGAAGCGGGTGACCGGCCGCGACTTCCCCTGCCCGATCGGCCAGCGCCGCGACGGCGATCCCGCCCGGCTCGTGGCCGACGGCCGTCGCGCGGTGGAGGTCCTCGGTTTCCAGCCCCGCCACTCCACCCTCGACCAGATCGTCACCCACGCCTGGACCTGGTTGACGCGCGCTAAGAACCCCTCAAAATAAGGCGCGCCCGCCGCCGCACTCCCACTCGTCACCCCGCACCCTCGGGTCCGGCCATTCGGCCGGCCCGAGGGCATGCTTTCACCGATGCGGGGTCCATGGTTCCGTCGGCACGATGGATGCCGGCTTTCGCCGGCATGACGAAATAGAGAGGGCACGCTTATCCCACTCGTCACCCCGGCGAAAGCCGGGGTCCAGCCTGCCCCGGCGTAAGCCGGGGTCCGATTCGTAAATAAACCACGGAGACACGGAGATCACGGAGGAAAAGATGAGGTGCGGTCTCCTCTCTTGCTCCGTGCTCTCCGTGTCTCCGTGGTTGAATTCTTGAACATGAACCGCGGAGAGCGCGAAGGAGACACGGAAAGCGCTGAGGTTCTTTCATCGTCACCCCGCACTTGATGCTGAAATCGGCTGAAATGATGCTGAAATCGGGGTCAGAGTGGGAATTGTCGCCACTCTTTTCCGTCATGCCCCGCGAAGGCGGGGCATCCATGGTTCCGCGGAACGATGGATTGCCCGGTCAAGCCGGGCAATGACGAGGGATGGAGGTGGCGCGGTCCGGGACGGAGGGAACCGCTCTCTTCACCGCCGCCGCCGCGGCGGCTCCGGCCCCTGCGGCAAGGTCAGCGGCTGCTCGACCGGCCGCCATTCCTTGGCGCGGGCGCGGGCCTCGGCCCATCCGCTGTCGCCCAGTTTTTGCCGCAGCGCCTGCTCGAGGTCGGCGTCCAGGATCAGCGGGCCGTAGAGCCGGCGCAGCGGATTGCTCTCCAGGATGATGAACCATTTGGCGGCCTCGACCGCATCGGCGCCCACGCCGGTGCCGTCGGCGTAGAGCCGGATCGCCTGTTCCTGCGCGCCGGGATCGCCCGAATTGGCCGCCTTCAGGAGCCACTCCGCGGCATTTTTCCGCAAATTGGCCGCGCGCTCGGGGGAGGAATCGTTGCGCGCCCTCTCCAGGTAGCAGGTCCCCAGCTGATACTGGGCGACCTCGAAGCCGTGGCCGCGGTCAGCCAGCGGCTCCAGGAGCGGGATGGCGCGGTCGCACTCCGAGTCCTGCTTGTACTGCAGCGCCTTTTGATAGGGGTCGTCGCGCCGCGGGCCGTCCTCGCGGTCGCGGGAGACGCCGAGCGCGGACAGGTCGCAGCCGGCCAGCAGGATCAGCGACGCGGCGAGCGCGCCAATCCGCAGCCACCGGCGTGCCCGGCATGGGCAATCAGCGGATGCGGCCGCCAACGAAAATCGAGCCGTAGGCCGGCGGGCCGGCGTAATAGCCGGGGTAGTAATACCCGCCCAGATAGTTCGGCACCGCGGCGACGCAGTTGGTCTGGATCGTGGCACCCGTGTTGATCGTCGCCATCTGCTCCGGTGTCGGCGTCACCGTCCCGGTTGCCGTGCCCGGTGGGGGCGGCGGGGCGGGCGGAGTGCCGGACGGCGTGACGGTCCCCGGCGGGGCCGCGACGACGACCGCGCCGGCCGGACACGGCACTTGATAATAGCTGTAGGCCGGCGGCCGATAGTCGGCGCAGCCGGACAGAAGTCCGGCGGCGAGGACGGCCAGGCACGCGAGCTTGTTCATGGGACCTCCGGAAGCGGTCGCAGCGATGATATCACGGGCGAGCCTGCGATGACCCGCTCAGGTGTCCTCGACGTCGCGGACTTCGGTGTTCATCTTCACGTCCTTGCGCCGGCGCTGGGCGATGATCTTGCCGGTCTCGAAATAGTCGCCCGCGACGGCGCGCGCCGCGGCCTGGTCCAGGTCCTCGCTCCACTCACCCAGCGAATAGCCGAACCACGGCGTCTCCGGCTTCAGCGTCGGCAGCCCCAGCTCCTCCCAGATCTCCTTGGCGCGCTCCATGTACTCGCGCTTGGGCAGCGAGATCGGCGGGAAATTCTCCTTCAGGGTCGCATCGATCAGCACCGAGGCGTCCTGGCCGCCGTTGCGCTTGCTGCGCGGCCCGTGACCCTGGTCGCGGTGCTGCAGGATCTGCAGATCGAGCGCCGGGTTGGCGCGGTAGGACATCGCCCACAGCAGCGCATCGGAATTGTCGGGATCGATGTCCTCGTTGACGGCGATGACGTATTTGCCGGCCGCCCGGTGATAGCTGGCGGCGCCGTACAGGGCGCGCCAGATCTCGGTCGGCGGTGTCGCGCGGTCCATGGTCAGCACCAGCACCTTGCGCAGGTTGGTGAGCGGCTCGTGCATCGAGATCTTTTTGACGCCCTGGATGCCGAGATTGTTGCGCAGGTGGCTGAGGAACAGCGGCTCCAGCGCCACGCGCTTGATCAGGCTCGATTCGCTGGGCGTCACCTGCGAGATGATCGAGGTGAGGATCGCGTCCTTGCGGCGCGTGATGCAGGTCACCTCCATGTAGGCGTTGTATTCCTGCAGGTTCACGTGGCCGTGCGATTCGCCGAACGGCGCCTCGGGCTCCAGATACTCGGTCTCGATCAGACCCTCGATGACGATCTCGGCCTCCGCCGGCACCAGCAGGTCGACCGTCTTCGCCCGCACGACGTTGATCGGCGCGCCGACGAGCCCGCCGGCGACGTGCATCTCGTCCATGGTCTCCGGCAGCTTCTGAGCCGAGGTGAACGCGACGCAGGGCGGGCAGCCGAGGATCACCGCCGCTTCGAGCTTCTTGCCGCGGGCGCGCTGCTTCTCCCAGTGGTTGTAGATGCCGGGCCTGAGCTCCAGCGACGGGTTCATGCCGAGCCGCCGCGGCGCTTTCACCTGGCCGCGATAGATGCCCATGTTCTGGACCCCGCTGTCGGGGTCCTTGGTGATGTATTGCGACAAGGTCGTGTAGGGCGAGATGTCCCAGCCCGGGGTCGAGATCGGAACCGGGATGCCGTCGAGGCCCTGGCCGGGCTTGTCGAGGTCGGCGCCGGTGATCACCACCTCATGGCAGGGCGCCTTGTCGACGATGCGCGGCGCGATCGGGTTCGCAACCGCGCGGGTCCAGGTCTGGTTGATCTTGTCGAGATCGCAGCCCATGCCGAGGCGATAGATCTCGCGGTTCGCGGCCAAGGCACCCACCACCACCGGGATGTCGTAGCGGCGGCCCTTGGCATCGGTGACGTTGGTGAACAGGAAAGCCTTGCGGTCGCGCTCGGCGATCCCGCCGCGGAACTGCCACCGCACCAGCGGATGCATTTCCGTGTCCTTGTTGATCTCGCGCTTGACGGTCACCAGCAGGCCGGCCTTGTCCAGCGTCTTCAGGTGGTCGTGGAGGTCGGCATAGCCGCGCCCCGCGGCCGCTGCCTCCGCCGGCTGGTCGCCCGCGTCCCGTTTCGCCTTGGTGGTCATGTTGGTGTCCTTCGAAGTCGGTTATTTGTCGCTGCCGGAGATGTCGCGCTGCCACGGCGCCACGCGGGTTTCGAGCCAGCCGACGAATCCGGTGAGCCCGACGCCGAGCGCCATCAGGATGAAGACCGGCACGAACATGCGCGCGGTGTCGAAATTGTCGCCGGCCTTGAGGATGATCCCGCCGAGGCCGCTGATCGCGGTGAAGAATTCGGCGACGACCATGGCGATGATGGCGCGGCCGACCGCCAGGCGGAGGCCGGCGACGATATAGGGAACCGTGGCGGGCACGATGATCTTCCACATGATCGTCGCGTCCGAGGCGACGAACGCGGTGCCGACCTCGATCAGCGTCTTCGGCACCGCCTTGACGCCGGCCCAGGTGTTGATGGTGATCGGAAAGATCGACAGCACGAAGATGATCGCGATCTTGACCGTGAAGCCGAGCCCGAACCACAGCACGAACAGAGGGATGAGGGCGACCAGCGGCATCGAGTAGAACGCCGTCACGTAGATCCCGATGCCGAACTCGGCCCAGCGGTAGCGCCCGACCAGGAGGCCGAGCGGGATGCCGGCCGCCACCGCCAGGATGTAGCCGGCGAGGAGCGGCTGCATGCTGTCGAGGAAGGCCTTGAAGATCACGCCGCTGGCGATCATGCGCTGGGCGGCGGCGAAGATGGCCGACGGGTACGACGCGAAGATCGGGTTGACGCCGCGGCCGAAGATTTCCCACAGCCCGACCACGATGACGACCGAGACGATCGAGATGACCGCGTTCGGGACGCGCTTCAAGATGGCCCCCCGCCGCTTGACGGAAGGTGTGGCCCGCTCCGCGTCCAGCGCCTCGTCCATGGGTCAGGCCGCTTCCTTGGTTTGGTCGTCGAGCGCCTTCAGCGTCTTCCAGATGTGATAGCGCGTCGCCTGGAACTCGTCGCTGCCGCGGATCGCCACCGCGTCCTGCCGTGGCCGCGGAATCGTGATCTCGACCGTCTCGTGAATGCGGCCGTGCGGCGAGAACACGAACACCCGGTCGGCCAGAAGGACCGCCTCGTCGAGGTCGTGGGTGACGAAGATCACCGTCTTGCGGGTCTTCTCGTGCAGGCTGATCAGCTCGGTCTGCATGGATTCCCGGGTCTGCGCGTCGAGCGCCCCGAAGGGCTCGTCCATCAGCAGGACCTCGGGGTCGATGGCCAGCGCGCGGGCGATGCCGACCCGCTGCTTCATGCCGCCCGAGAGCTGGTCGGGGCGGCGGTCGATCGATGTCTGGAGCCCGACCAGCGCCAGGTTCTTGAGCGCGATCTCGCGCCGCTCCGGGGCCGGAATGCCTTTGACCTCGAGCCCGAACTCGACATTGGCCAGCGCCGTCCGCCATGGCAGCAGCTCGGCGTGCTGGAAGACCATGCCGCGGTCGTGGCCGCAGCGCTCGACCACGCGGCCGCCGACCTGGACGGCGCCGGACGTGGCCTGCTCCAGGCCCATGATGATCCTGAGCATCGTCGTCTTGCCGCAGCCGCTGCGGCCGGTCAGGGCCACGAATTCGCCCTCGCGCACGTCGACCGACACGCCGTCCAGCGCGCGCACGGTCTGCGCCTGGCCGGCGAGCTTCACCTGAAACTCCTTGGCCAGGTCGCGGACCCGGACTTTGACCGCTTGTGGCGCCATGATCAGCGGTCCGACGACAGCTTGACGCGGGTCAGGGCTTCCTCGCGCAGCGATCCGTCGATGTATCTGTCGAGCTCGATGCGCTCCTTCAGCTCGCCGGTTTTCACCAGCTCGTCCTGGAGCCACTCGATCCCTTTGCGCGGGATCTCCGAGGTCGTGGACACGTAATGCTTCTCAGTCGCCTCGTCGAACATGTGCGAGAAGGTCGGATCGCTCACGTCCTTGTCGTCGTCGATCCTCGCGGCAAGCGCGATCGTCTCGTCGCGATGATGCACCGCGTAATCCAGTCCTTCCATGTAAGCGGCAAGGAAGTTGATCAGCGCCTCGCGGTTCTGCTTGATGGTCTCGGCGCGCACCACGATCGTGAAGCGCGGATACTCGGGGACGATGTCGGCCGCCAGGCCCATGACCTTGATGCCGAGCTTGCCGACGATGGGGACGAACTCGGACGAGCTCGCGGTCGCGTCGACCTTGCCGCCGGCCACCGCCTGGACCCGGCCGGCGCTGCCGCCGGCGTTGGCGATCCGGATCGTCTCCGGGTCGACGCCCTTGCGCGCCAGCATGGTCCGCGCCACCAGGTCGGGCGTCGAGCCGGGCGCCGAGACGCCGAACGTCTTGCCCTTGAGGTCGGCCCAGTCGGCGATGTCCTTGCGGACATAGAGCGCGTAAGGCAGCCCGGGGATCGACGAGCCGACGAACCGGATGTCGGCGCCGCCGGCGATCGCCTGCAGCGGCCCGCCCGGGCTGGGCTCGCCCGACTGCAGCTCGCCGGCGAGCAACGCCCGCGTCACGTCGCGGTCGCCGCGCAGGTTCACGTATTCGACGTCGAGCCCGCGCTTGGCGAAGAAGCCCTTCTCCTTGGCCATGTAGATGAAGCCGGCATCGGCCTTGGACTGCAGGATGCCGTGCCGCCATTTCTGCTGGGCCTGGGCGGGCATCGCGGACCAAATCAGGAGCGCGAGGCCGACCGCTAGCGAGACAAAAACGTCACCCCGGCGAAAGCCGGGGTCCAGTTCTGACGTGGACTGGATGCCGGCTTTCGCCGGCATGACGAAAACATCTCCGAGCGAGCCGAGGGCATTCAGGGCGCGCCAATTCATGTGCGGTTCTTTCCGTCTTTGCCCGCCTGGTCGGGCCGGAACTTGGTCTCGGGCTTCAGACCCTTTCGCCGCTGCTCGGCGCTGATCCGCCCGTTCTCCAGATAGCGGCCCTCGACCGCGCGTTTCGCGGACTCATCCCACTCCTTGAGCCAGTCGCCCAGCGAGTAGCCGAACCACGGCGGCTGCGGCCGCAGCGCCGGCAGGCCGAGCTCCTCCCATATACCCTTCGCGCGCTCCATGTATTCCTGCTTCGGCAGCGCCAGCGGCGGCATGTCCGACTTCATGGTCGCGTCCATGAGCAGGGTCGAATCCTCTTCCTGGCCGTGCTCGCGCTTCGGGCCGTGGCCCTGGCCGCGATGCGCCAAGGTCTGCACGTCCTCGACCGGGTTCATCCGGTAGGCCATCGCCCACATCAGCGCGTCGGCGTTGTCGGCATCGATGTCCTCGTTGACCGCGATGCAGATCTTGCCGCAATCGCCCTTGAAATAGGCCGCGCCGTACAGCGCCCGCCAGACTTCGGTGCGTGGGGCGTTTCTCTCCATCGCGATGATGGTGACGCGCAGCAGGCCGGTGAGCGGCTCGTGCAGCGACACGCGCTTGACGCCGCGGATGCCGAGGGCGTCGCGCAGGTGGCTGAGGAACAACGGCTCGTAGGCCACCCGCTTGATGACGCTCGATTCGCTCGGCGCCACCTGGCTGATATAGGACGGGATGACCGGGTTCCGGCGGTGCGTGATCGCCGTGACCCGCATCGGCATGTTGAATTCCTCGAGCGCCACATGGCCGTGGGATTCGCCGAACGGCGCTTCCGGCTCCAGGTACTCGGTGTCGATCAGGCCCTCGATCACCAGCTCCGCCTCGGCGGGGACCAGGAGGTCCACCGTCCGCGCGCGCACGACGTTGATCGGCTGGCCGGCGAGGCCGCCGGCGACGGTGAATTCGTCGACGCCGATCGGCAGCTTCTGCGGCCCCATGAACGCGACATAAGGCGGGCAGCCGAGCACGATGGCGCACGGCATCGTCTTGTCGCCGCGCTTCTGGTGCTTCTGATAGTGCTGATAGCCGCCCGCACCGCCGACGCGCGTCGCCATGCGCACCACGAGGCGGTCCGGCGCCTTCAGCGCCGCCCGGTAGGTGCCCATGTTCTGCACCCCGGTCTCGGGGTCCTTGGTGATCACGTTGGTCGCGGTCAGGGTGGGCGCGCTGTCGAAGCCCGGCGTCGAGATCGGGATCGGCAGGCGGTCGAGGCCGTTGCCTTCGCCCTGCAGTGCCGCCCCTTCGTGGACCACCTCGTGGCACGCCGCCTGGTTGACCAGGCGCGGCGCGATCGGGTTGGCGATCGCGTGATCCCATTTGGCCTGGATCTTCTCGACCGGGGCCCCCATGCCGAGGCTGTAGATCTCGCGGTTGGCGGCGATCGCGCCGACGACGACCGGGATGTCGTATTTGCGGCCGCGCCCGTCGCGGATGTTGGTGAACAGGAACGCCTTGCGCTGGGCCTCGGCCAGCCCGCCGACGAACTGCCAGCGGACCAGCGGATGCAGCTCGGAATCCTTGTCGATCGGGCGGTCGATGGTCAGCAGCAGGTTGCGCGCTTTGAGCGCGTCCAAATGCTCGTGCAGGTCGGGATAGCCGCGCCTGATGTCGGTCATGTAGGCAAGTCCTGGTTAACTAAGAACGCGGGATTACTGGGGCTCGATATTAGCCGCCTTGATGACGTCCCGCCATTTCGCGATATCGCCGGTCAGGACCTCGCGGAACTGCTCCGGCGTCTGCTCCCGGGTCTCGATGCCGTACTCGGCGAATTTGCGCTGAATATCCGGCAGGGCGACGGCCGCCAGGGTGTCCTTGTTCAGGCGGTCGATGATGCCGCGCGGGGTCCGGGCCGGGGCGGCGATGCCGTTCCAGGTGACGACCTGGTAGCGGGGCACGCCGCTTTCCGCGACGGTCGGGATATCGGAAAAGCTCGCCATCCGCGCCGGCAGGGTGATGGCAAGCGCCCTCAGCTGGCCATCGCGCACGAAGTTCAAGGTCGTCGCCGGGCTTTCGAACACCGCCTGCAATTCGTCGCGGTTGAGCGCCGTGATCATCTCGGGCGTGCTCTTGAACGGCACGATGATGACGTCCAGCCCGGCCATCGATTTGAACAACTCGGCCGACAGGTTCTGCGTGCTGCCGATGCTGGTCGCGCCGATATTGAGCGTGCCGGGATGCGTCTTCGCCGCGGCGATGAAGGCGCGCAGGTCATGGAACGGCGAGCCCTTGTTGGCCAGGATGAAGACGCCGAAGAAGCCCATCGGCGCGATGGGGGCGAAGTCGTTGGCCGTGTCGAAGGGCAGCGACTTGAAGAGCGAGGCGCTGATCGCGTTGCCGTTGTTCAAGGCGAGCAAGGTGTAGCCGTCCGGATCGGCCTTCGCCACCGCCTGGGCCGCGGCGATCTGGCCGGCGCCGGGACGGTTGTCGATGATGACCTGCTGGCCGAGCGAGACCGAGAGCTTCTGGGCGACCAGGCGGCACATGACGTCGGCCACACCGCCCGCACCGTAGCCCAGGATGATCTTGATCGGCTTGGTCGGCCAGGCCTGCGCCTGTGCGTCCGCGCCGCCGGCCAGCGCGGGCACACCCAGCGCCAGGCAGGCCGCGAGCAGATACGAGGCGAGTGTCCGCATCCTGGTCTCCGGCTACTGCTGCGGGATGCCGGCGTCTTTGATCACCCTGTCCCATTTGCCGATCTCGCTGGCCAGCCGCTCTTTCGCCTGTTCGGGCGTGCCGCCCTCCGCCTTGATGCCGAGGTCGGCGAATTTCTGCCGCAGATCCGGCTCCTTCAGCGCCGCCAGGATCTCCTTGTTGAGCCGCTCGATGATCGGCTTCGGCGTCTTCCCTGGCGCCGCGATCGCGTTCCAGGAGACGACCTCGAAGCCGGGCACGCCGCTTTCGCCGACGGTCGGCACGTCGGGCAGTCCTTCGAAGCGCTTCGCCGTGCTGACGGCCAGCGGGCGCAGGGCGCCGTCGCGCACGAACCCGATCACCGGTGCCGCGATCTCGAACGCGACCTGGATCTCGTCGCTGGTCAGTGCCGTGACCAGCGACGGCGTGGTCTTGAACGGCACGATGGTCAGGTTGAGGCCGGTGCTGGATTTGAACAGCTGCGCCGTCAGCTCCTGCGTGCTGCCCGGGTTGACGGCGCCGACATTGATCTTCTCCGGATTGGCCTTGGCCGTGGCGATGAGGTCGGCGACGGTCTTCATCGGCGACGCCTTGCCGACCAGGATCAGCACCGGAAACACGCCGACATTCGAGACCGGGGCAAAGTCGTTCAGCGTGTCATACGGCAGGGACCTGAACAGGGCCGCGCTGATCGCGGTCCCGTTGCTCAAGAGAAGGAGCGTGTGGCCGTCCGGATCGGCCGACGCCACCACCTGGCCCGCCACCACGCCGCCGGCCCCCGGCCGGTTGTCGACGATGATCTGCTGGCCGAGCGAGATGCTGAGCTTCTGGGCCAGCAGGCGCGAGGTGATATCCGCGACACCGCCCGGCCCGTACGGAACGATCAGCTTGACCGGCTTGGTCGGATACGTCTGCGCGTGCGCGGCGCACCCGGTCATGGCGGTCAGTGCGATCGCGAGCGCCGCGGCCATGGCGCGGGCGGTTGTCCTGATCATCGGCGTTCTCCCAATTATTTCATTCTGCCTTCGGCGCGCTGGTTCAGAATCTAGTGGATCGACGCCAACAGATGAGTCCCGATCCTTTTTCCCTCGTCACCCCGGACGAGCGAAGCGAGATCCGGGGTCCATCTCGCCCGTGGCAGCATGGACCCCGGCTCGCGCGGCTGCGCCGCTTGGCCGGGGTGACGACTGAGGATGTTCTGCACTGGTATCATCTGTCAGAGTCGCACCACTAGCCCCTCAGAATCTAGCCCCCTCAGAATCTAGGAGGCGCGCAGTCGGGCCGCAACCGGAACACGCTCTGGGCGGTCAGGCTCAGGATCTTCTCGCGGTCGGCGGCGGTGAAGTTCGCCGCCTCGACCACCTTTTTCGGCTCCGGATCGCCGATCGGAAACGGCGCGTCGGAGCCCAGCATGATCCGGCTCGTCCCTGCCTTCTTCGCCAGATATTCCAGGGAATCCGCGTCGAACACGCACGAGTCGTAATACATCGCCTCGAAGCCCTTGCGCGGGTCGGCGTATTTGCCCTGGCCGATCTGGTGATTGCGCGCCAGCCGCCCGAGCGCGAACGGCAGTGCCGCCCCGCCATGCGACAGGATGAACTTCATGCCGGTGAACTTCAGGAGATGTCCCGAGAACAGCAGCCGCGACACCGCGATCGAGGTGTCGGCGACGCGGCCGATCGCGTTCACCAGGTCGTAGTCGTTGAGGCGCGGCTCGCCGCAGATGAACATCGGATGGAGGACCACCGCCGTCCCCAGCTTCGCGGCCGTGCTCCAGAACGGATCGAGCGACGGGTCGTCGAGATTGCCGCCATTGCCCTTCGGCAAGGTGCCGATCATGACGCCGCCGAAGCCTTTCTCCATCGCCTCGGTGAGAACCTCGGCCGCCAGCTTCCCGTCCTGCAGCGGGACCGTGGCCAGCGGGGTGAACCGCGTCTCGTCGCGCAGCTGGTCCCACATGCAGTCGTTGATGAAGCGGCTCCAGGCGAGCCCTTCCGGAACCGGCAGCTCGTAGCCGAAGCTGTCCAGCCAGCCGCCGACCAGCTGATGGTCGATGCCGTTCTTGTCCATCCACGCCCGGCGGTCATTGAGGTCCGACAGCTTCGGCGAGATCGGGCGCGTCGGCTCGGTTCCGGGAAACTGCATGCGCACCCCTTTGTCGTCGCGCAGCAGCTTCACGGCCGGAAATTTCGCGGCGTTCGCGTCGAAGCGCTCGTACAGGCACTTCGGAATGAAATGGGCGTGGATGTCGATGATCAGCTTTGTCATGGGTCGTCCGGTTTTAGCAGTATCGCGTTTCTAATTTCGGGGTGTCGCGGGCGGTGGTGCGGCGAGCTTCGCCTCGATGGCCTGCCAGATGGCGAGATGCGAGATCGGCAGCTCGTTGACCTCGGCGCCGAGCGGCGCCAGCGCGTCGTTGATCGCGTTCGCCACCGCGGCGGGCGCGCCGAGATATCCGGCCTCGCCCGAGCCTTTCTGGCCGAAGGTGGTCAGCGGCGACGGCGTGCAGTGGTCGACGATCGTGACCGGCGGCACTTCCATGGCGCTGGGCATCAGGTAGTCCATGAACGTGCCGCTGGTGAGCTGTCCGTTCTCGTCATAGCTGAACTTTTCGTAGAGCGCGGCGCCGATGCCGTGGGCGATCCCGCCATAGGTCATGCCGTGCACGATATCCGGATTGATCATCACCCCGCAATCGTGCCCGCACACGTATTTCTTGAGCCGCGGCGCCGCCGTGTCGGGATCGATCTCGACATAGACGATGTGGGTCTCGAACGAGTAGCAGGGATAGATCTGAACGCGGCCATCCGCGGTCGGCAGGCCGCCGCCGGTCGGCACCTCCCAGACGAACTTCGCCTGCAGCCCCGGCTCGAGCCCCGCCGGCATCTTGTGGAACTTGCGGTGCGCGATCTCGACCAGCTCGCTCCAGGTGACCTTTTTCGTCGGCACGCCTTTCACGTTGATGTCGCCGCCCTGATATTCCAGATCCTCCTTCGCGCATTCGAAATTATGCGCCGCGATCGACAGCAGCGCGTCCTTGATCGTGCGCGCGGCACCGGCGGCGGCACCACCCAGCATGATCGCCATCCGGCTGCCGACCGGGCTGTTCGACGGCAGCGCGTTCAGCGAGTCGGCGTGGATCACGCGGATCGAGGCGGGATCGCGCTCCAGGACCTCACCGACGACGGTGGAGATCAGGGTCTCGTGGCCCTGGCCCGAGGACGACGTGCCCATGATGCCGGTGATGGCGCCCGACAGGTCGATGCGCACCAGGCACGAATCCATCCACGTCGTGGTGTCGTTCTTGGGATTGAGCAGCGGCTCGAAGGCCGAGTTGCCGCCGCTGGGCTCCAGGCAGGTCGAGATGCCGATGCCGGCGAGCTTGCCGGTGCGCCGCGCCTCGTCGCGGGTGCGCAGCAGGGCCGCGTAATCGGCCGCCGTCAGCGCCTTGTCGAGCACCGTCTGGTAGTCGCCCGAATCATAGGTCGAGCCGCTGGGGATCGTGTACGGGAACTGCTCCTTGCGGATGAGGTTCTTCTGGCGGATCGCGATGCGGTCCATCTTGAGGAACGCGGCGATGCGGTCGACGGTGCGCTCGAGCGCGAAATTGGTCGGCGACTGGCCGAAGCCGCGCACCGCTTCCTGCGGCGTCTTGTTGGTTAGCACGGCCATGATCTCGTATTCGACGGCGGGGACCTGATACGGGCCGCAGATGGCGCTCGCCGGCTTGCCGAGCTGGAACGGCGCCCGCCCGGCATAGGCGCCGACATTGTCAACGGCGCGGATCTTGAGGCCGCGGATCGTCCCGTCGCGGTCGAACGCCGCCTGCATGTCGAAGAAGCGGTCGGGGCCGTGCATGTCGCCGCCGCGCATGTTCTCCAACCGGTCCTCGACGAAGCGCACCGGCACGCCGAGCTTCCGGGCAAGGTAGCCGCACAGCACGGTGTGCTTGATGCCGCGCTTGACGCCATAGCTGCCGCCGACGTCGACGTCGTAATGCACGCGCACGGCGTTGCCGGGCAGGCGGAGTGCCCGCGCCGTCTGGTCGGGGTATTTCGGCATCTGGATCGACGCCCAGATGTCGAGGATCTCGGTGCCGGGATCCCACGCCGCGGTCACCGCGAAGGTCTCGATCGGCACGGTGGCGTTGCGGCCCCAGATGGCGCGGAATTTCAGCTGATGATCGGCCCTTGCGAAGGCGTCGCTCACCGGCCCCCAGACGAAGTGCTTGTGCAGAATCACGTTCGAGCCGTGCGCCGGATGGACCAGCGCGCTGCCGGGCTTGATCGCCGCCTCCGGCTCCATCACATGCGGCAGCGGGTCGTAATCGACCTCGACCAGCTCGGCGGCGTCTTCGGCCAGCGCCCGGCTGTCGGCGACCACCGCCGCCACCCACTCGCCGGCATAACGCACCGTCTCCTGCGCCAGCGCCCACCGCGTCACCTTCGGTGCATCGACGCCGATCATCAGGGACTCGGTGGCGGTGCAGAACTCCTCGCCGGTCAGCACGTACAGCACGCCGGGCGCCTGCCGCGCCGCTTTGGTATCGATCGACCGGATGCGGGCACTGGGATAAGGCGACGCGACGATGGCGACATGCTTGACGCCCGCCGGCGCGATATCGGCGGCAAAGCGGCCGCGCCCGGTCACGAAGCGCGGGTCCTCCTTGGTGCGGCGCTTGGCGCCGATGTAGCGGAATCCGTAGGGGCTCTTGGCGTCGGCCATCGTCACTTGGCTCCCTCGGCGATCCGCCGCGCGGCGAGCTGGACCGCATCGACGATCTGCTGATAGCCGGTGCAGCGGCAGAGATTGCCGCCGATGGCATCGCGGATCTCGTCTTCGCTCGGGCGCGGATTGTGGTCGAGCAGCGCCTGGGCCGCGATCAACATGCCGGATGTGCAGTAGCCGCATTGCATCGCATGCGTCTCGCAGAAGCTGTCCTGCAGCGCGCTCAGGCTGCCGTCGGGCTTGGTGAGCCCTTCGACCGTGGTGATCCGATGCCCGTCCGCCTGCACGGCATACATGAGGCAGGAGCGCACCGGCTCGCCGTCCAGCATGATCGAACAGGCGCCGCAGATCCCGTGCTCGCAGCCGACATGCGTGCCGGTCAGCCGCAGCTCGTCGCGCAGCCAGTCGACCAGCGACGTCCGCGCCGGCACCTGGCCGGTCCGCGCGCGGCCGTTGACCTCGACCGCGATCGGATAAAGCGTCTCGCTCATGCCGTGCCTCGCGCCTGCGCGTAGGCGGAGGTCAGCACGCGCCCCGCCAGGATTTTTGCCAGGTGGCGGCGATACGCCGCGTTGGCATGGGTGTCGCTGCCCGGCTCGAGCTGCTTGGCGGCGTGCTCGGTGACGCTCAGCACCACATCCCGCTCGAGCCGTGAGCCCACAAGCTCGCCGGCGAGCTTCGGAAACGCGAGCGGGGTCGGGCCGGCGCCGCCGATCCCGAACGCCGCGCGGGTGCAGGTTCCGCTGCCGTCGACCGCGACCTGTGCCGCCGCCGCGACGATGGCGAAGTCGCCGTGGCGGCGGCTGACTTCGGTGAACGCCGAGCCGACGCGCGCTCCCGACCACAGCGGCCACTGAACCTCCTCGAGGCACTCATCCGGCCGGACGGCGGTCATCATCGGCCCGGAGAAGAACTGGTCCGCGGTGATGGTGCGCCGGCCGCCCTGGCTGCGGAGCAGCAGCTTCGCGTTCAGCACCGCGGCGGCCAGCGGCAGCTCCGCCGAGGGGTCGGCGTGCACGAGGCTGCCGCCGACGGTGCCGCGGTTGCGGGTCTGGACATGGCCGACCCAGTGCAGCGCCTGGCGCAGCAGCGGCAGGTGGGTGCCAAGCTTTTCGTCCCGGTCGATCACGCACTGCCGCGTGCCAGCGCCGATCCGGACGGCATCGATGTCGACCGTGATGAATTTCAGGTCGGGAATTTCATTGATGTCGATCAGCCAGCTCGGGCGCAGCAGCCGGAAGGCCAGCATCGGGACCAGGCTCTGGCCGCCGGCGATGAGCTTGGCGGTATCGCCGTGCTGGTGCAGCAGCGCGCATGCCTCGTCGACCGAGCGTGCTCTGGCGTATTCGAACGGCGGTGACTTCAAGGGCGTTCAGCCTGTCCCGGGGGCCCGCGGCGCCGGCGCGTTAACGTTGAAAACCTGCTCATTTTCAAAATGTTAAACGAGGTGTCGGGCCGGAGCCTACCCTACAGTCTGATCATTTTATGCGCGCTTTCGCCATCCTCCCCAAAGACCGGTAAAATGCGCGCTAATCATAGTGCACCGACAACGGCCTCGACGCAAAACGTGCCGCTAGCGTATGACGCGCCCATAGAGATGCCATGACCTCCGTGTTGAAATTCTTTCAGGGCCGCTTCGGCCGGGTCGCGCTGCTCGACTCGGATCACGATCTCGTCACGCATGCCCATCCCCAATGCCATGTCTTGATCAAGGCCGATGGCGACGATACGTCGTTCCAGGTCGGGGAGCGGCTGCATCGCCTCACCCGCGATAGCATGATCCTGGTGAACGCCTGGGAGCCGCATGCCAAGCTGCACCGGGACCAGCGCGGCCGTTCGACGGTCCTGGCGCTGTACATCGAGCCCGAGTGGCTGGCCGGCCTCGACAGCAAGCTGAGCGTCGCCGGATTGCGCGGCTTCTTTTCCGCTCCAAGCGTGCCGATCCCCGCCGATGTCCGGCGCCACGCCGACCGGCTGATCGGCGAGATGTACGAAGGGACTCCCGACGCCGAGCGCGAGGCAAAATGGGAGAGCGCGCTCTTCGAGCTGATGATGTCGGTGATCTACGCCTTCTCCGCTTGGCGCCAGCCCCGCGAGATCACCCGCGCAAATCTGCGCCGGCCGTCGGATCCGCGCATCAACCGCGCCATACGCTTCATGCATGAAAATCTTGGCGGCTTTTCCTTTGACGAGGTCGCGCGCCACAGCCATTTGTCGCGGCCGCACTTCTTCTATCTTTTCAAGCATTGCATGTCCCTGTCGCCCGCGATCTTCCTGAATGCGTTGCGCATGGAAGCGGCCTTCGCGCAGCTGACCCGCCCGAGCACCGCGATCATCACGGTCGCGGAGCGGCTGGGCTTTTCCGAGCCCCATCATTTCACGCGCTTTTTCCGCCACAATCTCGGCATTCCGCCGAGCGAATACCGCAACACGGTCGAGCTCTTCCACTGAGCCGTTCCGTGTCATCGGTCGTCACGAGGAAACGCAAATGAAGCTGCCCCCGCTCTGCGCCGCCGTGCTGGCCCTCGGGACGCTCGCCGGCCCCGCATTCGCGCAATCCTGGCCGAGCAAGCCGGTCCGCGTGATCGTGCCGTTCACCGCCGGAAGCGCCACCGATATCATGGCGCGCACCATCACCCAGCGGATTGCCGAGCAGATTGGGCATCCCTTCGTTGTCGACAACCGCCCCGGGGCCGGTGGGACGATCGGCGTGGGGCTGGTCGCCAAGGCCGATCCGGACGGCCAGACCCTGCTCGTGCACTCCTCGTCGTACACGATCACGCCGACCACCTATCCCGGGACGACCTACGACACCGAGCGCGACCTGGCCGGCGTGACGCCGCTGGCGCTGCTGCCGCAGGTGCTGGTGATCGCGCCGGCGAAGGGCCTGACATCGGTCGCGGACCTGGTACGCGAGGCCAAGGCCAAGCCGGGGGTGCTGAACTATGCATCGGCCGGCGTCGGGACGGCGACGCAGCTCAATGCCGAGCGCTTCCGGCTGGGCGCCGGGATCGACGCGGTGCACGTGCCCTTCAAGGGGACGCCCGAAGCGCTCACCGAGGTGATGACCGGCCGCGTCGATTACTACTTCTGCCCGGTGAACGCGGTGCTGCCGCTGATCGCCGACGGCAAGCTGCTGGCGCTGGCCATGGGCAGCTCGCGGCGCTCGGCGGCTCTGCCCGATCTGCCGACGACGCTCGAGGCGGGCGTGCCCAACTCCGACTACAACTTCTGGGTGGGGATGTTCGTGCCGGCCAAGACGCCGCGCGAGATCGTCGACCGCCTGTATCGGGAGACGGCCAAGGCGCAGGAGGCGCCCGAGGTGCGCGAGAGCATGGCGAAGCTCGGCGCCGAGCCGATGCTGATCGAGCCCAAGAAGTTCGACGAGTACATCCACAACGAGATCAAGACCAACGCCGTGCTGGTCAAGGCGGCGGGCATCGCGCCGAATTGACGGCGCGGAAGTCAACAGACCTCGAATTCAAAAACGCGTCATTGCGAGGAGCGCAGCGACGAAGCAATCCAGGACACTTTCCCAAGAAAGCCCTGGATTGCTTCGCGGAGCCTGTCCTCGGGCCCGCCTACGGCGGGACCCGTGGGCTCGCAACGACGGCGGTGGTTTGTCGGCTTATACAAATTTTTGTATAATCTGCCGATGAAAGCGCGGCGTTTTGACAGCGTATGGGAGGCGATAGAGGATACCCGCCACGCCGCTGCAAGCCTGCGTGCGCGCTCCGCCCTGATGATCGAGCTCTCGGAATTGATCCGGCGCTCCGCCTGGACGCAGCGGCAGGCCGCCGCCAAGTTCGGCGTAACGCAGCCCCGGATTTCGGACCTTGTGCGCGGCCGGATCGATCTGTTTTCTCTCGACATGCTCGTCGACATGGCCGCCGCCGGCGGCCTTAAGCCACGGATTACCGTCAAGCGCGCTGCGTGAGGCGGTGCGACTGCCGCAAGACGTTCGACGAGTACATCCACAACGAGATCAAGACCAACGCCGTGCTGGTCAGGGCGGCCGGCATCGCGCCGAATTGACGGCTACAAGACGTTACCAGACAAGAAATGTTCCCGGTCTGTTTGTCAGCTGTGCCTTCCGATCCTCAATGGCCCCGTACACCCAATACTCCTGATCCAAGTCATAGATGATGTAACGATCATCGATCGAGCCGAGCAGTGCGAGAGAATGTGTCATACATCCCAGTGCCACCACGGTCGCCTGCGTGCCGTCAGATGATATCGTCGGCTCCGGCTGCGGCTCAGTTGGAATCTCCGCCACAACTTTTGGTCCAGATCCAGGTTTCGTGACGATGAGCTGGCGTCTTTGTTTCACAGAGGCCTGCGCCCCGCCCAGAAGTTCAATATCTGATACGCCGCGTGGGCGGCCGCATAGAATGCAATCGGCACCAATTGCAATGCCATTTTCGCTGTAGCGAATTCTCAGATCGCCTGTTTCTGGTCGTCCTTCGCGCTGGCCGGTAACGGGGCTTAACCGCCCAAAGATCGGATCAAGGCTCCAGAACGTTTCGCGCCCGTCGCGTGGTCGCTGTCCAAACAGCACCCGATCGCCGTTGTCCGACCACGCCAAGCCGAGGAGGGTCGAAGAGCCACTGGGCTCACTAAGATGGAGCGGGAAGCTGCGGGTTTCGAACGTGCTAAGGGTCGCCACATAAACAGCGTCCGGATCGCCCGGGCGCGGCGTCCACGCAATCTTCGTTTCGTCTGGCGAGAACACGAAATCTGAAGAGTATTTGGGAACCGACCTTAACTGCCGCTCCTCTTCGGTCGTAACATTGTATAGCCAGTAAGTGGGCTGGCCGCGGGACGGCTCGTCCAGAAAATAGAACAACCACTCTCTGCGCGGCGACATTTTGAAGTCGTACAGCGTATGAGCTGCGTGACTACCGATCTGGGTCTGCTGATTCGATCCAAGGCGGAGCCGGAATATCCCATCATGCGAGCTGGCGCCGTATATGACCGCATTGCTATTGATCCAACTGCGATCGGTGAATGCGTCCTTTTCGGTCGCAGAGGCAACGGCTTTTCCACACGACTGCCCATTCGCGTGAGTCGCTGCGAATGCGGCAAGCACGATCGCGACGCGGGGCAAGGCGGTCATAATGCCTGACCTCATTCTGCGGCTTCCTTAACCACGCGGGAGACACCGTACAGCTTCTCGGCCGCGGGGAGATCGAGCACGACGTCGTCGGGCACTTTCTTGCCGCGCTCATGCACATCGATGGAGAGGAGCACGCCGCTGGCCGGGCAGTAGAACGCCGTCACCGCCAGGTCGCGATGCAGCGCGATCCGATGCTCCGCCGGCAGCCTGGTCATCGTCCGCGCCACCGCCCCGCGGCGCCAGCGCGTGCTGTTGGTCGACAGGATGTAGCCGGCCTTGCTCACCACATGGGTGCCGCGCGCGTCGCGGGCGAGGAACAGGTTCTCGCCGAGCGAGGCGAACGGCTCCGCTGCGCAGAACTTCGCCGGATTTTTCGCGAACTTGCCGACGCGCTGCAGGCGGAGCTTCCGGCGCAGGCCCTCGCTCGTCTTCGCGTCGGGCCGGCCGCGTTTGAGCACGATCCCGTAGATCTTGCGGGCGGCCTCCGGCGAGACGGCGCCCCGCGCCTCGTCAGCGGCGACCGCCGCCGGTTCGCGATCCAGCGGATCACCCCAGCCGCCGCCGCCCTGCCATGACACCGCGAAGACGTCGCGGTTGGTCATCGGCATCAGGCCCGGCTTGGGCCCGAAATGCTCCCATGTTCCCGTCTTCCGCGGCCGGCCGTTCTTGATGGCGCCGCGGCCCATCGACTGGCGGACCGTCGAGCCGGGCCAGCCGCCACCCAGGCCCGCGTCGTTCGGCACTTCGGCGCCATGGGTCATGATCAGCGCATAGGCGCGCTCGATGCCGCCCAGGGTCAGCGCCACTTCGCCGCTGAGGCCGCCGCGGAACCGGCCGGCGCCGGCGGTGTCGCGCGCCAGCCGCCGATGGAGATAGAAGAGCGGCGACACCTGCTCGTTGCGCTCGACATCGGCGACCGAGGAGACCGGCGAGACGATCGGTCCGCCGGCGTCGACGCCGTCCTTGGACGCGAATGCGCCGCCGCCGCCGCAGATCGGGTCCATCAGATGCAGCCCGAACGGCTCGCCGTACTGGTTGACGCCGCCGAGGTTGAACGTCGCCATGCAGCCGTCGGTGATCGCCTGTGCGCGGTGGCGATACTTCGCCGACGTGGCGAGCAGCTTGTTGAGCGCCAACGTCGTCGCGTTGCACACCACCCAGATCGCTTCGACGGTCGCGGCCCCCACGGGGGCCGGGAACTGCGCCGTGCAGATCAGCCCGTCCGGCGCCACGATCTCGACCGGCGTCAGCGCGCCCTGGTTCCACTGCATGTCATAGGCGAGGATCGGCAGGACGCCGCCGGCGACGCCGCCGCGCAGGCCGGCGCGCGTCGCGTTGACGAAGCCCGGCGCCTGCTTGCTCGAGCCGCTGAAATCCAGCGTGATCCGGTCGCCCTCTTTCTTGAGCTTCACGTCGATTTTGTACAGCGCGTTGGTGTGGCCGTCGTGCTCGAGGAAATCAGCGGCGTGGAACTCGCCGTCCGGCAGCTCGCGCAAACGGGCGCGCATCTTGGCTTCCGACGATTCGATCATCCGGTGCATGGCCTGGGTCACGACGTCGGCGCCGTAGCGCTGGACGATCTCCGCGAAGCGGCTGCGCGCGACATTGATCGTGGCGATGAAGGCGCGGATATCGAGCCCGAGCTGGTCGGGCAGGCGGGAGGCGGTGAGGATCATCTCAAGCACGTCCTCGCGCACCTCGCCGCGGTCGACCAGCTTCACGCACGGGATGCGGAAGCCTTCCTGGTAGACGTCCTTGGCCTTCGGGCACCAGCTCGCGAAGTCCATGCCGCCGACGTCGGTCTGGTGCGCCTGCACGCCGGCCCAGGCGATGATCTGGCCGCCGGCGTAGATCGGCCCCAGCATCTGCACGTCGTTCTGGTGCAACGCGCCGATGAACGGGTCGTTGCCGACGAACATGTCGCCATCGCTGACCTTGAGCTCCGGCTTGCCGCTGATGTGCTTGATCACCGTCGTGCAGACCGGCGCCTGGAACGACACCTGGAAGCCCATCGACGCCGGCGACCCATCGGGGAGATAGAGGCCGGTGAAGAAATCCGAGGCTTCGGTCACCGTCGGCGAGCCCGAGACGCTTTGCAGCGCGATGCGCATTTCTTCCGTGATCGCCACCAGGCGATTGCGCAGCACCTCGAACGCGACGGAGTTGAGGGCCGCCGTCATGCCGGTCTCACATGCAGATTGCCGAAGCGGTCGGCGGTGGCCTTGGCCTTCGGCGGCACCACGACGCTTTGGCCGGGGAATTCGATGATCGCCGGGCCGTCGACGCTGGCCTCTGGCTCGGGGTAGGTCGTCTTGTAGATCGCGGTCTCGAGAGGCGCCTTGGGATCGCGGAAGATCACCTTGCGCGTCTTCACGAATTGGAGCACCTCGCCCTTGGTGGCGGCCGTCGGGGGCGGCAGCGCGCCGACGCCGACCGCGCGCACCGACAGGAGCTCATAGCCGGCCTTCGAGAACGCAGCACCGCGGCCGAACAGGGTTTCGTACTGCGCTTCGAACCGCGCCACCGCCTTGCGGTACGCGTCGAGGTCGAACGCCTCGCGGTCGAGCGGCACGTCGAGATGATGCGTCTGGCCGCGATAGCGGATCGAGATCAGCCGCTCGACGCGCACCTTGCCCTGGGCGGCGGCGAGCGCCAGGTCAAGGTTCCGCCGCACCTCGGCGGAGATGGCGGTGAGTGCCGTGCTGATCCGCGCCAGATGCGCCGCGGACGGTGCCGCGCCGGGGCGGATGCGCGCGTAGGCGGCCTGCTCGGCGGTGAATCCCAGATCGGAGTTGCCGGTGCCGAACGCCGACTGGGCGGTGGCGGCGGCCGGCACGATGAAGCCGTCGAGCCCGAGCTCCTCGCACAGCACCCAGGCGTGCGACGGCCCGGCGCCGCCGTTCGCGATCAGCGCGAAGTCGCGTGGATCGTAGCCGCGCTCGACGGTCATGCGCCGCAGGAGATCGGCCATCCGGTTGTCGAGCACCTCGCGGATGCCCCAGGCAGCTTCGGCGAGCCCGAGGCCGAGCGGCTTGGCGATGCGGTCGTGGATCGCGCGCCGCGCCGCCTCGATGTCGAGCATCATGCGGCCGCCAAGGAAATTGTCGGGGTCGAGCACGCCCAGCACCAGGTCGGCGTCGGTCGCGGTCGGCAGGGTCCCGCCGCGGCCGTAGCAGGCCGGCCCCGGCGTGGCGCCGGCGCTCTGCGGCCCGACCCGGAGTTCGCCGAACTGCACCGCCGCGATGCTGCCGCCGCCGGCGCCGATCGAATCGACGTCGATCGAGTGCACGCGGATGTCGGCACCGGCGACCGAGATCTCGGAGCGCATGATCGCCTTGCCGCCGGCGACCACCCCGACGTCGAAGCTGGTGCCGCCGATGTCGGTGGTCAGCAGGTTCTTGAGCCCGATCTGCTCGCCGATGGCCTGCGAGCCCATGACACCGGCCGCGGGCCCGGAGAACAGCGCGAAGGCCGGCCGGTCGCTCAGCACGGTGGTCGGCAGCACGCCGCCGGCGCAGGTCATCATCAGCACCGGCACGCGCATCCCCGCCTGGCGCAGCCGGGTTTCGAGAGCGGAGAGGTACCGCCCGGCGAGCGGGCCAAGGGCCGCATTGGCCGCCGTGGTCGACATGCGCGCGTATTCGCCGACCGCCGGCGAGATCTCGTGCGAGACGCTGACGAACGCGTCGGGCAGCTCGGCCTTGACCAGCGCGCGCAGGCGCTTCTCGTGCACGGGATTCTGCGTCGACCACAAGGTGCAGACGGCGATCGCGTCGATGCCGCGTGGTTTCAGTTTCTTCAGCGCCGCGCGCGCCTGTTTCTCGTTGAGCGGGACGACGACCTTGCCGGTGGCATCGAGGCGCTCTTCGATCTCGACGACGAGGTCGCGCGGCACCAGCGGCGGCACGCGGTTGCGCAAATAGGCATCCGTATATTCGACCTCGTTCAGGTCGGAGGTCTGGCGGCGGAGACGCCCGATCTCGAGCGTGTCGCCGAAGCCTTTGGTGGTGAGGATGGCGGTCTTCGCCGCATTGCCGGTCAACAGCGCGTTCAGGCCCACGGTCGTGCCGTGGCCGAAGCGCTCGATCTCGGCGCAGAACCGCTCGAAGCTCAGGCCGTAGGCGTCGGCGGCCAGCGTGATCGCGTCGAGGACGCCGCCCAGCACGTCGGGCGTCGTCGGCGTCTTGAACACGCGTGTGTGGCCGTCGCTCGCCGAGACCCAGAGATCGGTGAACGTCCCGCCGACATCGGTGCCGATGAAGAAGCCCATTACCGGATCTCAGCGGCCGATCGGTGCCGGTCACCCCCACCCCAGCCCTCCCCCCTCAAGGGGGAGGGAGTCGGAATTTGCGGCGCGACACCTTTCCCTCCCCCCTTGCGGGGGAGGGAAAGGGTGGGGGGTGACCCGGGCACGCTACTCCGCGACGCGCGCCATCGATTTGGCGGGGACGGGCGCCAGGCCCAGCATCTGCCGCGCCTCGGCTGGCGTCGCCGGCTCGGCGCCGAGCTCGCGGATGATGCGCACCGTTCGTGCCACCAGCTGCTCGTTCGTCGCCAGCTCGCCCTTGCGATAGTAGTTGTTGTCCTCGAGCCCGACGCGGACGTGGCCGCCGAGCAGGATCGCGTGGGTCGTCGCCGGCAACTGGGCGGTGCTGATGCCGCTGACGCAGAAGATCGACTCCTTGGGCAGGTGGTCGACCATGTGCTGCAGGATCTTCGGCGTGTACGGATAGCCGCCTTGGAAGCCCATGGCCCCCAGCACCATGTTCACGTAGTAGGGCTTCTTGTCGAAGCCGGCCTCGATCAGCCGCGTCGTGTCCTGCAGGATATGGGCGAGGCTGAACACCTCCCATTCCGGTTTGACACCCTTGTCTTTGAATTTCTGTGCCATCTGGGTGCAGCGGTCGGGCTCGGTGACCATCAGGAGCTTGCGGTTGTTGAACAGCGCCATGATGGTGTGGCAGTCGAACGTCACCATCTCGCATAGCGGCGCGTCGGCACCCTTGAGGCGCTCCTCGAAGATGATCTCTTCCAGGCCGGGGCGCAGCTCGCGCGTCATGTCGCCGTTCACGCCGCCGCCGGTTGAGTTGTTGATGACGATGTCGCAGCGCTCGCGGATCAGCTTGTTGATGGCGCCGTACACCTCTGAGCTGCACGTCGCCTCGTCGTCGGGGCGCCGTGCATGCACGGCGACGACGCTCGCCCCTTCGTTATAGGAGCGGTACACGGATTCCGCGATCTCGAGCGGCTGGGTGGGCAGGTGGGGATTCTGTTTCTTCGACGCCATGCCGCCGGTGGGGGCGACGGTGACGATGACCTTGGGGGCGACCATGCGAGTCCTCCTTCCGGTTTCGACGCCTGTTGCGGCGATCCGCTCTCGAACGCGGATGATTGGGTTCGGACTTTTTATTCCGAACATGTTCATCTTCGAACGCGGTGGCGCCGGAAGTCAAGAATGCGCCCGCTTGTTATGATCCGCCATGGCCGATGATGTTGAACAGAGCGTGGCGCAGCATTACACGCACGGGTCGCTCGAACGGGCGATCCTCGACGCGCTGACACAGTCCAGGAAAGACCCTGATCGCCTGACGCCACAGGACCTGACGCCGGTGGACGAGTTCCACATCGGCGGCCGGCAGGCGACGGCCGAGTTCGCGGTGCAGCTGGGGTTTGCGCCGGGAGCCCACCTTCTCGATATCGGGTCGGGCCTCGGTGGCGCGTCGCGCTATTTCGCGCACGAGCACGCCTCTCGGGTGAGCGGCATCGACCTCACCGACGAATACGTGCGCGTCGCGGCGTCTCTGGCGCGGCGCGTCGGCCTCGCGGACAGGGTCGACTACCGGCAGGGAAGCGCCACGGCGCTGCCGTTCCCGGACGGCGCGTTCGATGGCGCCTACATGCTGCATGTCGGGATGAACATCGAGGACAAGCCGCGGGCGTTCGGCGAGGTCCGGCGTGTGCTGAAACGTGGCGCGGCTTTCGGCATTTACGACGTGATGCGCGAGGCCGATGGCGCGCTCGGCTTCCCGGTTCCGTGGGCCTCAGGCGCCGCCACGAGTTTTGTCGAGACGGCCGCCACCTATCGCCGGCTTCTCGAAAGCGCCGGTTTCGATGTCTTGAAGGAGCGCAGCCGCCGTTCCTTCGCGGTCGAGTCCTTCCGCCAGATCCGCGCCCGTGCCGCGGCGAGTGGCGGGCCGCCGCCGCTCGGCCTGCATATCCTGATGGGTCCGTCGGCGCGGCAGAAGACCGCCAACATGATCGACAACCTCGAGCGCGGGATCATCTCGCCGACCGAGATGATCGCCCGGGCGGTTTAGCGGCCTCCCATTTTTCGACTGGTGAGTGCAACCTAGCCGAGTTCCGCTTTGCGGCAGTTTGCGGACTAAGTCGAACGGCACGGCAAGTCGGAGAAGTGCCATGAGGCGACATGGGACAGCCTCGTGCGGAGACTGTGCCTAAACCCGCCCACGTCGTTACCAAGGACGACGGCGCCATGCACTAGGCGTGACGGGAATAATTGGCGGGACAGGCGCATCGTTGCCGATGCCGTGCGGCAGCAGATAAGGCGCAGCAGACTTTGCTGGGAATCCATATCGCTTCAGAACGAGACGATGCCACTTTCCGACCTCACCTTTCGGAGGAGCGAACCCGTCATCGATCCTCCTATGATGATGCCTTGCCAAAAACTCGGCGCACCACGGTGTAGAAGGTCGGTGTGAATATCAGGCCGAACAGGGTAACGCCGAGCATGCCGAAGAACACGGCCGTGCCGAGCGACTGACGCATCTCG
>WNFI01654311.1_pt2 | contig 58860 bp, 53 predicted proteins | sample 5400471 | NCBI WGS metagenome assembly WNFI01 (sample SAMN13153348, study PRJNA577476) | soil metagenome | isolation source: 100 cm saprolite on Douglas fir-dominated hillslope | place: USA:California | collected 2013-09-17
GCAGGTCGGATGGCCAGAAACTACTCGTCGGCGTCACCCTAACTGCATTCTTCGGTGCGAAATCAGACATAGGTACGAACTGGTTTCAAGCGAAGCGTTCTTGTTCCAAGTCTAGCCGTGTTAGACCCACAAAGGCACTCAGAATCGAAGCACAGTGAACTTGTTAGCTCTAAGTGAGCCTGGCTGGGGCAGTGTAGCGACGAGTAGGGCACTTGATGCTGCGTTTCTCTTGAGGCAGCAATTTCTGACTTTCGCTGATCAGAGTGAGCATCGCTCCCAATCGTTTGTGGGGGACTACCTCACCTTGATGGGTTTGCGTGAGTTTGTCGAACTCTCGATATCCGAGCTCCCGGCCCTCGTATTTTATTTTGATACGACCATCCGGGTAATCGATCACAGTCACGCGTTTGCCGGCGAGCCGTTGGTTCTCGCGGATCGGATCCACGAGATACAAGACTTTGTCGTACTGCAGAGTCAGCGCCGCGGAGAGCGATCGTTGCTCTTGCCACGTGAAGGTGTCGTCGAGATTTTCGTAATCCATCAGAGGACGATGAACATTGACCGGCAGCGCGGGTGGCTTGGAAAATCTCGCGTTATAGCTCTGTAGGAAGTGTTCAATCCACGCATTGGCATCGGCGATCGTTCTATTTGGGACGCATATCGCGCCTAGAATGTACTCAAAGTACTTAGATATTTTCGAGCAGAAACCGAAGATATTGCGACCGGCTACGGCGATCGGCTGCGGCGGCCTGGTCGATCCGCTGCTTGAGGCTCAGCGGCAAAATAAAGGTCACCGTGGTTCCCACCGTCAGCGCCTTTGCAACGCTTCCACCCTGGGAAAGCCGGTCTGCGAGGGGTAGGGGGCTCAGTGGCCTAGCGCTGGGTGGCGAGCGCACGGCGTACCGTCTCCGGTCGTCGTTGTGGTGAGGGAGACGCCTGCGGCTCGGCGGCGGGGATCGCAATCGCTCGCTCCGCTCGCTTATCGCGATCTACCGCCGCCAAGAGCGGATGCGCCTTGCCGCCCATCAGGTCGTCCAGGGTTGCGCGCCGTTCGACGTCATCGCGGGTCCACTCTCGGAAGATCTGCCAGGCTATGCCGTAAAGGCGCAGCTGGGCACGCGTGAAGGGCTTGCCGTAAGGGTCCCACATCTGACCATTGCGAAAGCTGAACCCCTCCCAGTCGGCCGGCAGCACCTGGCCCTCCAAGTACAGAGCAAAGAGCTTCCAAGCACTTCTCCCAGGTTCTCTTGTACCAGCCTTCCAGTGTCGTGCGGTTTTGAGGTCTACCTCGCACCAGGTGGCAATGAGATCGGCTGGAAACCCGTAGCACAAGTCTTTGAAAGATTGGCGGTATTCGACCATCACAGCAGCACCTGGCAGGTTGGCGGCGTGCTACTGGTCACTGCGACGATTAGGGTCCGAATTGTTCGGAGCGCGTCGTGGGTCTTGGCTGAAATGCCGCGATGCATGAATCCTACCGGCTACGAATCGCGCGCGCAACTATCCCATCAAGTAGGTAAACCCCGCGCGCGTGGCTCCCTGCATCTGCTCGAGATAGCGTGGACCACAAATATTCTGTGAGCCTGCTGCGCCTCTTAGGTCCTCTCAGACACGCCAGGCGCGACGCGGTGAGATAGTCCGATGTCGCTCGGACCAGGCGTTCGCGCTTGGAGATTGCCGCAAACCTGACCAGGCTCAAACCCTAGCACACTTCGCATAATGTATATTATGTTAAATTCTGGTTCTAAGGTACTCTGGTAATCGGTTCTCGCTCATACGGGTAGCGCTTCCGCTAGTACGCGCTGGCGGAATTTCGGCGGCAGATCGCCGGGCGTCACGAGATCGACTGACACCCCGAGTAGCTCTTCCAGTTCGGCTTGCAAGCCGCCCAAGTCAAATAGGGTTGCGCCAGGCAAAGCATCAACCAGCAAGTCAAGGTCGCTGTCGTCCCGATCGGTGCCGCGCACGACTGACCCGAATACGCGCGGGTTTGTAGTACGAAAGCGTCCCATTGCCTCGCGCACGGCGGTACGTTTAAGGGCAAGAGCGGCGGATGGTTTCATGGAGATCTGTCTCGACCAGTTAACGTTCAGCGATTCACGGGTCACTCGCAGCAGGAGGCTCAGGCGAGTGATACCGGCTCTAACCAGACTCGGCACCTTGGCGCGTCCGCGGTGATTATACTCGCCACGGCCCTCCCCTATTACCCCTTGCCAGCTGCGGTTGCATTTCTCATCGCGTCACTACCTGGTGGTGAATCCGATCGTGCGATCAATAGCATACATTAGCGTCAGGGAAACCAGCGTGGTGCAAACCAGAACGTAGCCCAGAGTATCGAAATGCAATACATAGCCCCCTGGGGCCTGTACGACGATCAGGCCCGCGATTACGGCGGCGACACCGCCCGATACTTGCTGTAACGAAGCGCTGATAGACATGTAGGAGCCGCGATCGGACGGCTTCGGCAAGGCAGACATGAGCGCGGACGCCGAAATCATCCGCGAAAATATTCCGATCTGTAGCCCCACGATGACCGCGGCGAGCACCCACAACGGGCTGACGCGCAGATGCGTGTAGATCACCACCATCACAATGGTCACCGCACAGCCAAAAGCGAACACCTTGAACTTACCCAAAGCATCGGTGGCTCGTCCTATGAGCGGCCCGGATACGATGGAGAACGCGCCCGTGATCACGTACACCAGCGGCAACTTTTCGATCGGCAGCCCGACGTTGTGCACCATGAATACGCTCATGAAGGGCATCAACATGAAACCGCCCACGCTCAGCAATCCCGTCGTGGCGAACCCCTGCAGGTAAAGGGGATTCGATAAGGTCTGAACCAAGTGATGCAAGGGGCTGCGATCGGGATGATGCTTCAAGTGCTCGTCGACCGGACGCAGGAAAAACTGAATCAATCCGCCCACCAAGGCACCAACGGCGACGATCATGAAGAAGGGTGTGTTCCATCCCCAGCGGGTGGACAGCAACAAGGCCAGAGGAATTCCCAGAACGCTACTGGCGGCGAATGCCGTCTGAATCACTCCCATCACGCGACCGCGCATCTCCAGCGGAAAGACATCGGTAACGATCGCGAAAGAGACTGACCCCACCACACCCGCAAACAGACCCGTGACCATCCTGGCGAGGAGCAGCAAGTGATAGTTAGAGGCCAGCCCGCAAAGCAAAGTACCCGCCACGAAACCCGAGTAAAAAAACAGCAGCAGTTTCTTGCGATCGAAGCGGTCGGCAAAGCCCGCCGTGAGCAGTCCGGACAATCCGGCGCTGAAGGCGTAACTCGACACGACCAGTCCGAACTGTGATGCGGTAATTTCCAATTTTGGTATGACGAACGCGCCCAATGGGGCCATCAGCATGAAATCGAGTACTATCGTGAACTGCAAGAAGGCCAGAACGGCCACGACGAACTTTTGATAACGCGAGAAGATACCGGGAGACTTTTTCGCGGCCTCGTTGGATAACCGTAAGTGGACGGGCTACTCATGTACGCTCGCCCATGCGGTCGCAACCGCCCAATCCCGTGGTTTGCTTGAATTGTTCGCGCTCTTCGGGAGTCATCGCTTCCCATCTGCGCCAGTGGCGGCGTTGATGCCAGCCGCCGCGTCCCCGGAAACCGCCGAACAAGATGCGGCTCAGAACCAGCAGCCCCAATGCATGTGGATAGTCCATCGAGCGGCTGCCGATGAATACGGCGGGTATTACCGCGTTCCAAAGCAGCATGACCATCAAACCGAGAAAGGCCGCAGCCAGCAGCATCAAGAGCGGCTTACCCCAATACCTCACTCCGTACCTCATCTGTCTTCTCCTCAAAGATCCAATTCGTCGTACACCGTCTGCAACCGCCTGCGCAGATACAAGACCGCGTAGCGCTTTCGGGCCAGCAACGTGTTGATTCCCACGCCGCTTTGCAATGCAATTTCCTTGAAGCGGCGGCCCTCGAGCTCATGCGCGACAAAGACCTCGCGCTGATCGGTCGGCAGTTCGTCAAGCGCTTGTTGCAACACCTCCAGGATCACCGATCTCGCGTACACCGCCTCAGGACCTGCATCGAGCGCCGGCAGCGCAAGATCGAGCTGGTACTCGCTCGCCGCGTCCTGCGAATCGTCAATCATTTCAATCGTCGACCGCTCTCTCTTTTTGCGAAATCGGTCGATGATGCGGTTTCGCGCGACACGAAAGAGCCAAGCGCTTACTTGCTCGATCGGCTCGGGAAGGCGATAAGCCTCAACAAACTCCTGCAACACGTCCTGCAATATGTCTTCGGCGTCGCTCGGGTCCCGAACCCGGCGTCGAATGAAAGACCCAAGCCTCGAGCGCTCGCGCACCACAGCGGCCGTGATCTCGCTGTTTCTCTCGATCATGAGCGGCGCGGCGGCGATTCCATCTGGCACGGTTAAAGCTGGCTATCTCATGTCGACAGCCAGGCGACCCCTACCCTTCTCGAATGTCCCTGGCTCATACAATAGGTCTTCGCATTTTGCGGCTGCTGCCTCATATGGGTGATGACGTTTCAGGGCCAGGAATATTGTAAGGTTAGACGGCAGCGCCGCGAGTACCTTCAGCACACCACGGAACGGGTCACACACTAACGCCCCGCGGCACTCCAAAACGATGGAAGCAAAAGGCTCGGTGCCTTAATATGGACGTGGCCATCGTTTAGACAATTAGAGCAAACCGCTCTGAAACCGGCTTCTCAAATAGGCATCGACGTACATGCCCAGCACGACACTGTTGTTCGGGGAACTTAGCTCCCCGTCCGTCAAGCACTCCACTCTCTCGCCAAAAACGTGGACGTGCGTTGGGGCTTTGGCAATTCCACTATGGGCCACGTGGCCATCGCTTGCGATACAGACCTTGGTAATTCCGCCGTTTGAGTCTCTGGCGGTCATGTTCCTCTTCGGCTGGGCTGTTTTGACCTGCCTCCGTCGTTCGGACGGCGTCGACATGGAGGAATCGTCACTCAAGCGATCGTGGCTCCCGGCTGTCGTCTATGGGATCGCTCTTGCCGGCGGGGACGCGTCCTTCATCCTGGCCACCCATCGCATTCCGGCGGCTCAGGCGAATCTAATCTCGTATCTGTGGCCGGTCATGATCGTGGTTTTTGGCGCCGTGATTGGACTGTTTCGCCTGCGTCCGCGGCAGATCATCGGCCTCGGCTTGGGATTCTCGGGTGCGGTGATTCTCATGTGGGATGGCCGGATCTCGATGTCAATCAGCGGTATTGCGCTTGCGCTGCTGAGCGGTGCCTGTTGGGCGGCCTATTGCATTTTTCGGCTTACCTGGAAGCTGCCGGCCAGAAATGTGCTCGCCCGAGGCAGCGTGATTTCGGCAATTATTTGTGTCTTTCTTCACGCCCTTTTAGAGCCAACCGTTATTCCAAACCTCGGGGCCTTGGCAGCGACGGCTGTGGCCGGCATGATACCGCTCGCACTCGGTAACTTCGTGTGGGACGAAGGGTTTAGGCGGGGCGACGGCCACCTACTTGCGGTAATGGCTTACGCAACACCCCTCTGCAGTGCGCTCCTCTTGGCGTCACTGGGCGCGGCTTTGCTGACCTGGAATCTGTTGGCTGGCGCCGTCGTGATTGTGCTGGCTGGCGTTCTTTCGCGAACTAGCCCCTAGACAACGATCGCTGTCTGACTCGGCGACATCAAGGAAGCGGTGTTACGCGCGCCAAGCCCCGATAAGCATGGATTACTCTACCGCCGCATCAACCATGCGATGATCGAAAGAACCACGCTCACGATCAGCATGGTCGTGATCGGAAAAAAGAACTTGAATCCCGGCCGATCAATGACGATGTCACCGGGCAGACGAAACAAATGCATCTTTTTGAGCCACGGCCAGAGTAGCCCTGCAACGACCAAAACTGTCCCGAGTGCCACTAGAAGGCGATTCATACGTGCCACTCTGCGATAAAAGTCGGCGCCAATCAAACGCATGAATTCCCGCAGAACCTCAGCAACGCGCCATCGACAAAACGACGCAGGAGATACGATCTCTCGCAGAAGCGCGTGGCCGCTCGTGCCGGCGACTATATGCGATACTCACGGCACAACTGTGCCCACACAACGAGTATCACATGAGTGACGTCGCTCATTCCAACGAACGCCGACGGGTCTTGACCGGCGCGGGAGCCGCACTGCTGATGGGCGCGCTGGGCGGTTGTGGCCTGCCGGTGCCCGCGACCCGGGTAGCGCTGCCTGCCGGCCGGTTGCAATTGCCGCCGCTGCATGCAGACATCGATCGAGTCACGGCGATTACCGTCTGTACCCGCCCGTTCCGGCCCGAGGGACCGCGTCTCGACGTCGAGCGTCTCGGGGACCAGACAATCGTTCATAACTACGGTCACGGCGGCAGCGGCTGGTCACTCTCGTGGGGATCGAGCGCCATCGCGACGGACAAGGCGCTGGCCACGGGTGAGCGCGAGATAGCAGTGCTTGGCTGCGGCGCGCTCGGCCTCACCTCCGGGCTGCTGCTCCAACGCGCCGGCGCCCGCGTGACGATCTATGCCAAAGACCTGCCGCCGAATGTGCGCTCGTCCCTGGCAACCGGGGTCTGGTCGCCGGACTCGAGAATCTGTCTCGAGCAACACGCGACCCCGCCATTCAAGCGACTGTGGGAGAGCATGGCACGACGCTCCTGGCAAACCTATCAGACCCTGCTCGGGCTGCCCGGCGAGCCGGTGGAGTACTTCGACGACTACTACGTGTCCGATGAGGGAGCGAGCGCTTCCGGCCGCGATTCGCCCACCGATGGACGGCCGCCGTTTGCGAAGCTGGAGAAGGATCTCCTCGGAGACTTGGCGCCACGTCCCAAGGACTTTCCGCCCCGCAGCCATCCGTTCGGCGCGCGAACGGTGCGCGGCACGTCGCGGATGATGTTCAATATCAATGCCTATGCACGCATGCTGGTGTCGGACTTCCTCGCCGGCGGCGGCAAGATCGAGGTCGTCGAGTTCCACGGCCCGGCGGATCTCCGTGCGCTGCGCCAGAAGACCCTCATCAACGCCACCGGCTACGGCGCGCGTGCGCTCTTCGGCGATGAGTCCGTGGTACCGGTGCGCGGTCAACTGGCGCGCATGATCCCGCAGCCCGACATCCGCTACGGCCTCGTCTACCGGAACGTGAGTTTCGTCCCGCGGCGCGACGGCTTGGTGTTCCAAGCCATGGGCGAGAACGATTACTACGGATACGGTGATGACACAACGGTGGCCGACCGGGCGGAAGCCGAGCGTGCCGTGAGAACCATCGCCTCGCTGTACGCGTGACGGGCCACCGTTGGCAACCTGTTCGATCCCTTCGACTTCGATCACCGTCGCGACTAAGCGCCTTCTTCGATCGTCCAATAAATAACTTTACATATTAGTTGTAATACATTGAATTAAATATAATTATTAGATTCGTATTTCGCGAGAGCCACTAAATCCCGCGTCGAGAGCTCGGATTGAAGGCCGTGAACAACTTCCTACTCCAAGACCGTAAATCCTGGCAATATAAGGCCTTGCCCTCTTTTCATCACATGAATTAGAGTTTGACCATAATTCGGTTTTTAGGGATGTTGGCACCATGGCTACACAAGCTCGATCGATTGCCTCACTGACTATCTCCTTCGGCCTGGTGGCCATCCCGGTCAAGCTCTACTCGGCCACGGTTTCCTCGGAACGAATTTTCTTCAATCTGCTGCGCCAAAAAGATGGCTCGCGGGTGAAGCAGCAATACATAGCAGTCAATGACGGAAAGCCGGTTGAACGATCGGAGATGGTCAAGGGCTATGAGTTCGCCAAGGACCAATACGTCATGTTCACTCCCGAGGAATTGAAAGCGCTCGAGGACACGACGACACACGCGATCGATATCGGCCAGTTCGTGCCGCTCGACTCCGTGGATCCGCTGTATTTTGACGGCACCTATTATTTGGCGCCGGACAAGGGCGGCGCCAAGCCCTACACCTTGCTCACCACGGCGCTTCGCAAAGCTCAGCAATGCGCCCTCGGCCGCTGGATTTCCCGTGGTAAGGAGCACATCGTCATCATCAGGGCTTTGGAAGATGGACTGGCGATGCACCAGCTGCATTTCAAGGCGGAGGTTCGCAGCCTCAAGGACCTCGGGATCGAGGCGGCACCGGTGTCGGAGCCCGAACTCAAACTCGCGCGGCAACTCATCGACCAGTTGGGCGCAAAGCGCTTTGACCCGAACGAATATGCTGACGAGCACCGTGCAAGGGTGGAAGCCGCGATTCAGAGGAAGGTCGACGGCAAGGAGGTTTCGCTCGCGGAGGGTCCCGTGTCGACCAAGGGTGGCAACGTCATCGACTTGATGGAAGCTCTGCGCGCAAGCATCGATGCCCGGGGATCGAAGGCCCCTGATCTTAAGGAACGGAAGGCGCCCAAACGTGCAGCAGCCCAAGCATCTTCGCGCAAAACCGCTCGACGATGAGATGCATGCCTATAACACGAAGGATCTCGAGCGGCTTTTCGGATTGCCCGCGTCCGCCGTTCGTTCGCTGACGCGCGCCGGACACATCACCCCGATCAAACGCGGCCGGCGGCTCCACTACTCGTTTCAAGATCTCCTCATGCTGCGCACCGCGAGTGCGCTGCGGTCGGCGAACATCTCCGCGAATCGAATCAATCGCACGCTGCAAACGCTGCGCGCTACCCTGCCCGCAGGCGCCGCATTGAACCAACGCTCGCTCACTGCGCTGGGCAATCAAATCGCCATTCGCGAAGGCAAGATGACCTGGGAATCCGACTCGGGCCAGTATGTGTTGGCGCTTGATTTAGGCGAGGAGAAAGGCGGTTTGCATGTGATCCCACGCCTTGGGTCTCCGTCGCAGTCGGCCGGTTCCGCCGACGAACACTACACCCGAGCCTTTGCGCTGGAGGAAACGGATCCGGACGGGGCGCGAGCCGCGTACGAAGCCTGCCTCAAGACCGACCCGCATCATTTGGAGGCGAGGATCAATTTAGGGCGGCTGCTGCACATCGCCGGCCGTCTCGAGGAAGCGGAACGCGTTTACCGATCTGCCGACAAGTCGGAGCCCCTGCTGGTTTTCAACCTCGCGGTCCTGCTGGAGGATTTGGATCGAGAGCGCGACGCCATCGTCGCGTATCGCGAAGCCCTGGCGCTCGATCCGCAATTGGCCGACGCGCATTTCAATCTGGCGCGGCTCTATGAACGCGCTCGCGATCCCAAGGCATCACTGCGGCATCTGCTCGCTTACCGGCGCATGATCGATCGACAAGGCACCTGATCTTGGCAAAGCCGGCACTCTCCGTCTATCGCGCGAAGCGCGATTTTTCCAAGACCGATGAGCCCTCCGGTCAATCACAGGTGGCGCCCTCGCCGCGCTTGCGGTTCGTCATCCAAAAGCACGCGGCGCGCCGATTGCACTATGACCTCCGGCTGGAATTCGACGGGGTGTTCAAGTCCTGGGCCGTGACTCGAGGCCCTTCCCTCGATCCTGCGGATAAGCGCCTGGCAGTGGAAGTCGAAGATCACCCTCTGGACTACGGGGATTTCGAGGGCACGATTCCCCGAGGTGAGTACGGCGGCGGCACGGTGCAGCTGTGGGACCGCGGCTATTGGAGTCCGGAAGGCGGCAAATCGCCGCAAGAAGCGTTCGACAGCGGCGATTTGAAATTCACCCTGGATGGAGAACGGCTGCACGGCAGCTGGGTCTTGGTGCGGATGCGCGGGGATCGCTACGGCGGCAAGAGAACCAATTGGCTGTTGATCAAACACCGCGATGCCAGCGCAAAGCCCGGCGACGCCGATGAATTACTCAAGGAGGATCGCTCCGTCGCGTCGGGGCGAACGCTCAAGGAAATTGCCGACGGCATCGGCAAGCAACCAAAACCGTTCATGCTGGCCACATCAAAGGCGGCGCGGGCAGATGCCGTGTGGACTACAAAGCCGCCCGCCAAACCCTCCCCGCCCGCCCGTCCCGAGCCCATGATCGCCAGCAAAATGCCGAATTTTGTGGAGCCACAGCTGGCCAAACTCGTCGATCGGCCGCCCGAGGGATCGGGTTGGGCGCACGAAGTGAAGCTCGATGGGTATCGCGCGCAGGTACGAGTGTCCGACGGCGAGAGCAAGATCCGCACCCGTACCGGTCTTGATTGGACTGATCGTTTCACCGCCATCTCCGAAGATGCCCGGGTGCTCCCCGACTGCCTGATTGACGGAGAGGTCGTGGCGCTCGATGAGCGAAATCTACCCAGTTTTGGCGCGCTGCAGGCTGCACTGTCGGAGGACAAATCTGAAGATCTCGTGTTCTTCGCGTTTGATCTACTGTTTGAGGGACGGGAGGACTTGCGCACGCTGGCTCTGGCAGATCGAAAGGCTCGCTTGGAGACGCTGTTGAAGGCGCGCTGCATCAGCCACCGGCTGCACTTCGTCGCGCATATCGTATCGAGCGCGCAGGCCGTCTATGAATCCGCCTGCAAGATGGGACTCGAAGGCATCGTCTCGAAACAATTGGTTGCGCCCTATCGTTCAGGCCGCTCAGGAAGTTGGCTCAAGACCAAATGCCGTGCCGGACAGGAAGTGGTGATCGGCGGGTGGACCACGGAAGGCGGAACGGTCCGCTCGTTACTCGCGGGAGTTTACCGCGGCGATGAGTTCGTTTACGTCGGCCGCATCGGTACGGGATACGGACGCGAGGTCTCGAAGTCACTGCTGCCGCACCTCAAAAAATTGACGCGCGCGAAGAGCCCATTCCAAGGTGACACCGCTCCGCTCAAGGAAAAAAACGTTCGCTGGGTCGAGCCCTCTCTCGTCGTCGAAATCGAATTCGCCGGCTGGACCGATACGGGCAACATTCGTCAGGCCTCTTTCAAGGGTCTACGTGAAGATAAGTCGGCCCGCGACGTCGTCGCGGAAATTCCAGCGCAGACAGCGACCGTCGACATCCCATCAAGGGAGGCGCAGAAACCGATGATCAACAAACGATCCGGCGGGAAAAAGCCCTCGGGCCCATCGAATGTGACCCCCGCCAAGAGTCCCGGCCCTGTAGTCGTCATGGGGGTGACGATTTCAAAACCCGATAAAGCACTCTGGCCGGACGCGGGCGACGGTGCGCCCGTGACCAAGGCCGACCTCGCACGATATTACGAGGATATTGGCGATTGGATGCTGCCGCATCTGAAGGGCCGCCCCTGCTCTCTCGTCCGACTGCCTGACGGAGTGGGCACCGAGCAATTCTTTCAGCGTCACGCGACGGCCGGCATGTCGGACCTTCTCACCTCCGTGAAAGTCAGAGGCGACAAGGCGCCCTACGTGCAAATCGATCGGGTCGAGGCCTTGATTGCGGCCGCACAGGTTGCCACATTGGAAATCCATCCCTGGAATTGCGCGCCCGGCAATCCAGAGGTCGCCGGTCGACTGGTCTTCGATTTGGACCCCGCGCCGGATGTGAATTTCGAAGCGGTCATCACGGCCGCCATCGAAATCCGCGATCGGCTCAAAGCAACCGGCCTTGAGTCCTTCTGCAAGACCACAGGGGGCAAGGGCCTCCATGTCGTGACCCCGCTGACGGCAGGCAAGAGCGCCGTTCAGTGGCCCGTGGCCAAGAATTTCGCGCACATCATTTGCGCGCAAATGGCTCACGATAGTCCGACGAAATATCTCGACAACATGTCGAAGAGCCAGCGCGTCGGCAAGATCTTCCTCGACTATCTGCGCAACGACCGGCTGTCGACGGCGGTGGCGGTATTGTCGCCGCGGGCGCGCGACGGGGCCCCTGTTTCAATGCCTGTTTTGTGGAAGGACGTTCGCCGTGGCTTGGATCCGAAGAAATTCACGCTGAGGAGCGCCCCCACATTGCTGCGCAAGGCAAAACCTTGGGAGGGGTATGCGGAAGCGGCGCAGTCGCTGGCGGATGCCATTCGTTCGGTTACTGGGACGCCCACGGCAAGAGCACGGCGCACCTAAGTAGAGACTGCTATCAGGCAGGTCATGACCAATTACCGGCGCGGGCGAACGTCCGGTATTGGGCAGCTCAATCCGGAAAATTGCCACACAGCATGCTGTATCACGCTAGGACGACGGATAAGGCACGCCGTCCTTATGCACGAACCTCCCGTCGGCATTGGAACTCATCATGTCGATATCGGAGCAAGTCGTGAGGTCGTGCGGGTTCCGAGAGCCCACCTCCAGATAGACGGCCATCGCGGAGGACTTGTTGACCAGGTGGTGGCCATTGCCGGTGCCTTTTGGAAACGTCGCGCAATCACCCGCCTGCAACACCGTCTCGCCGTCGTCTTCGATGAGCGTCAATTCGCCTTCAAGCAGATAGACGAACTCGTCTTCGTGGCTGTGCCAATGGCGCTGACTGGACCAGCCGCTGGGCGGCAACGTCATCAGATTCACGCCGAAATCGCGAAGCCCACCCGCGTCGCCCAAGCGCCGCCGTGTACGCGCAGCACAGGGTGCATCGAATGGTGAGGGATAGCCTGAACCCTTACGCGCGGGTACGGACCTGGTGTCGATTTTTGGCATGCATTGCTCCTTATTTCGGTCCCATGAACCCCATAAACTCAAATGACAATCGGCTTAGTCCGAAATCTCCCGCCCTATAGCAATGTAAATGTCTTGCCCCGAGGAAGTCGATATCGCGAGAAATCGGCCACCTCGACGGTCATGATCTCCGTAATCCCCGTCTCGACTGCAAGCCAATAGAGTGACGCATCGGCGAGATCCATCTCGCGCTTGCCGGCTTCGCTGTATCGACGCATCCACTTGACGATATTGCCAAGATTCACCGGCTCAACCAGATAAACGGTCGCTCCGCCGAGCTCAATCCATTTGAGCATTTCAAACCGCTGCGGTATTTCGAGCAGATACGATGCCTCTACAATGCAGGGCAAGGTCGTGAGTAGCCGCAGTCCACTCGCGGCGAGATCCTTCACCATCAAATCGAATCGGTTGTGATGACGGTCATCCACCGCGAAAAGCGCGATCAGAGGCCCCGAATCAATCAGACAGCTTCGCACGTAGCTTTGCCTTCATGCTCGCGGAGACATTTACTGAGGCCTCCCGATTCCCCATCGGCCGGTTGCTGCGCACGTTGCGCAACAAGTCCGCCGGATTCTTGAGTCCCAGTACCTGTGCGAGCGCGTCTTTGACGAATTCAGATTTCGTAATTCCCAGACGACGCGATTCCTGCTCCACGCGGCTCTCGAGTGCGGGATCTAGTCTAACGCTCATGGCCATGTGCACGCTCCAAAGCTGATGTAATACCGCAATACTGTAATACACCGATGGGAATCTGTCCATGCCACACGTTTTTTCGTGGCAATTCACCGTCGCTGATGCAACCGATTGCCAGCCGTCCGGCTGAAGTCGATCAACCCGCGTATCCTTCGATGCATGCACCCGCGCGCGACACTGGCCGCCACCATCCTCGGCTCGAGCCTCGCTTTCATTGACGGCTCGGTCGTCAACGTCGCCCTACCCGCGCTGGCACACGATCTCAAGGTCAACCCTGCCAATTTGACCTGGGCGATCAATGCTTACTTGTTGCCGCTGGGCGTATTGATCTTGATCGGCGGCGCGTTGGGCGATCATTTCGGTCGGCGCCGCTTGTTTCAAATTGGGCTCTCGATTTTTGCTTTGGCCTCGCTGGCTTGTGCTGCGGCACCTTCCCTTGCCTGGCTCCTGGCCGCTCGCGGCCTGCAAGGATTGGGGGCCTCGCTGCTGATGCCCAACAGCCTCGCCATACTCGGCGGCGCATTCGCCGGCGAGGCGCGGGGCCGCGCCATCGGCACCTGGGCCGCAACCGGTGCTCTGGCCGGCGCCTTGGGACCCATCCTTGGCGGATGGGTTGTCGATACGGCCGGATGGCGGGCGATTTTTCTTCTCAATCTACCGATCGCGGCAGGTGCAGGGTATTTAGCATGGAAATATGTCGAGGAGCGCAAGGAATCGAACGGCGCCGCGCCGCTCGACGCCGCCGGCGCCGGCCTCGCGACCGTCGCGCTGGGGTTGCTCACCTGGGCGCTGACGAAGGCGGCGGAGTCCCGTGAGGCGTATTCGTCATCGGAGGCGGCGGCGGTCGCCGGAATTCTTCTACTCGGAGCATTCGTCTGGCGTGAGGGCAAACTAGGAGACCGCGCCATCATGCCGCTGGCGATGTTCGCCGCCCCCACCTTTGTCGGGCTCACGCTGCTCACGTTCTTTCTCTACGGCAGCCTGGGCGGTCTGCTGGTCCTGTTGCCGTTCTTTCTGATCAAGATCGAAGGTTGGTTGGCGATCGCCGCGGGTGCGGCCCTGTTACCGGTGCCGGTCTTGATCGGTGTCGGATCGCGGTTGATGGGCCGGCTGGCGGCGCGCTACGGCGAACGAGTCCCGCTGACCATCGGGTCCGCACTCGTCGCGATTGGACTTGCCCTCTATGGCAGGATCGGAACTCACGGTGCCAACTATTGGCAGGATATCTTTCCGCCCACTTTTCTGGTTGCCCTTGGGATGGGCGCATGCGTCGCACCTCTGACGACCGCCGTAATGACCTCGGTCGACGCAAACCACGTGGGTTTGGCCTCGGGGTTCAACAGCGCCGTGGCCCGCATCGCCGGCTTGATCGCGACAGCGCTGCTGGGATTCGTATTCGCGCGGCAGGAATCCAATGAGTCCTTCATGGTTGGATTTCGCGCGGCCGCGCTGATCGGCGCCGCATCGGCCGCGTTGGCGGCCGGCTCCGCACTGTTCCTGATCCGTCCCGGAGCCGCGCACGTTCGTTGACCGGCGTTCAGGTGCTTTCCGCGATGACCTTCAACACCGCCTGCGCCACGCGCTCATCGATCTCCGCTGCGTGCTGTAGATGCACCGGGTAGCGGATCAAGGCCTGCATCTTACCGTCGGCGAGGTGCATCTGAACCTGCGGCGCGGCGTCGCTCACGGAGCTCGATGCGGTAGTTCGCTCGATCTCCTTTGTCTGGCGGACGATTTCTTCGGTGTAATTGCCCAAGACGGCGCTCATCGCCGCCAGCAATTTATCCTTCAATGCGGCGTAGTCTTTGACGGCGGGCAGGATCAGCGTCGTCTCGTGCCAGGACAGATTCACGCCGGGAATTTGCTTGAACAATCCGCCTGACGCTTGGAATACGATCAGATTGGCAAATGCGACGACCCTCCCGGTGGGCCCCAAGGGTCCTTGTTGATTGAGTTCCATGAGATGCATTCGCACCAACCCTAAGTCGATCACTTCGCCGACGACGGTGCCGATCTGTATCCGGTCTCCGACCCGAATTCCATACTTTCCGATCAGGAAGAAATACCCGACGACGGAGACGAGCACGCTTTGCATGGCAACGGCAAGGCCGGCGGTGATTAGGCCCGCAAAGGTAGCGAAGGTGCTGATTTCGCTGACGAAGCTTAAGCCCACGACCCCAATGACGATGGTCCAGAGAACGATCGTTCGCACCAGCAGTAATTGATACCGGCGGCGCGGCTCACGCGCATAGCGAAGGACTGCGTGCCTCCATACTTCGGCAAGCACGAACACGATCGCCAATATGCCCGCTACGATTCCCAATCGAACCGCCAGCGCCGTCAAGGCATCGTGATATTGCCGTTCAGCGGAATCCCGCCAATTGCCGAGGTTGTGCTGGTACTGCTGGAGCAGTACCCGTTCCTTGGTCAACGGGATGAGAATTTCGGACGTTTGCTTGAACAGCCACGCCAAGGTATCGAATTCATTGCGCAGATCTTTCAATGTCCCGCTGCTGGAGTTGTCCGCCTGGGCGGCGAGCACATCGCCGCGGGCCGCGTAAGTCTTCAATTGTTTGAGAGGCTGCGCGCTGATCCTCTCGAAGGTCTCCGCCAGCGCGGCCGTATGTCGGCTGATGAGATCGATGGTGTCGATCTTGTTCCGCTGCCGCAGTACTTCGGTAGCGAGGTCCCATATCCCGTAACGCGCCGGTGCCGCCCTGTTGCTGCCGGTGCTGGCCGGAGGCGCTGAGCTCGAGTTGGTGGTGGGTGATGATGCGGTGACCGATGGCGCGGCCGTGGGATTGACGCTCGAGCTGGGTATGGTCGCCGCGATGGCGTCGATTTGTGCCTTCAGGGCATTCGCGCCCGCCGCTTTGGGGTCATTGGTATTGACGAACTCCGTCATCGTGTCGAGCAGATTCTTCCTCGCACTGACCATCGCGAGCTCGCCCTGCAGCTCGGCCAGAGTCGCTTCGATGTTTTGTCTGTCCTTTCCAGAAGCGGCCAGCTTGTGCGGGGCGGCATCGATCTCCTGCTGAATCGACTGGTGCTGCGCGTCCAATTGATTTTGCTGTTGAGTGAGCGACTGCGGGGAGGAGGCATCGGCGCCGCTCTGCCCCGCACTCGCCTCGCTGCTGAGGAGTTCCGCGTTCGCCCGGGCGATTTCGAACGCCAACCCCACCACCTTGTCGGCCGTCTGTCGATTGGCGAACAGGATCAAGAGATCACTCGGCTGAGTCGCATTTTGCTGCTGAGTTCCGAGCGTCCGATACCAGTCGACGGTTTCGTCCAAGATTTGGACGACCTGTTCGCCGGTCAATACCGATACGCGGGCGGTTGGTACACCGCCGGTTGATGGGTCATTCGGTTCCGCCGCCTCAACCCTTCCAATGCAGAAGCTGGCGACGGCAAGCAGGACGAATAGGGATCGGGGACGCATGACCAATGCTACCCCAAGTAGCCGATGGCCGCGCCGTCCGGCGATCAGTGAGGCGCTCGAGCGCCCGCACTACCGGCCGGCGCAGTACAACGGATTGCTAATGGGCCAGTTGGAAATTCGTGGACACCGCCCAGCCTTCATTGCCGAGTTCGTCGGTGACCTTCCACCACACGCCCATTTTGTCGCCGGTCGGATAGAGCATCATCCCGGGATCGAGGTTGCGCACGACCTTGGATTTCAAGTTTGATTCCGCGTACAGCTTGCCGGGTTTGGACATCAAGACCGACTGCTGCACATTGTCGGCCTTGGCATCCGGGGCGGCGTTCTTCAAGTCGCCGACCAGTTTCACGTAGGCGTCGAGATAGGCCATGGTGACCACTTGGCCGATTTCCGTATTGGCGTAGCTGCTGGCGCCGCCGGCCGCGAACCCGCCGAAGAAGCCACCGCCGCCGCCGCCCATCCAGCCCAAGTCGGTTTTCTTGGCATGGCCCTGCTCCAGCGCCACCTGCTCCGTGGAGCGCACGTCGGTCAACGTCAACACGACGTCTGCCGTCTTGCTCTTGAGGCTGACGCCGCCCGCCAAGGCGCCGACGCCATGCGGCAGCAAACCGCCGAGCATGCCGCCGATATTGGTGCCGCCTGAGTTGCGATTTTGATTGGCGATGTCGGGAACGAGCACATAATCGGCCGCCTTCATTTGACCCTTGCCGATATTCGATCCGACGCGTTCCTCGCCACCGGCTGCCAGCGCCCTTTCCGCCTGGGCCGCCTGCAATCCCTTGCCGCGATCAACCAAGGTAAAACACTTGGACTGCGAGACGAAGACTTTGATCAGAGCCGCGGGCGAATCCAAGTTGAGCGCGGTCCACCACTGATTTTGCGGTTCGGTTACCGCCAAGGTGCCGATCTTCTTGTCACAGACGGGGATCTGGGGCGGCGGCGCGTCGGCGGCAAGCGTGGCCGTCGCCAGCGTGGCCCCTCCGGAGGTCAACAAGAGTGCGACGCAATAGCGAGCAGTGGTGGAAGAGGCTTTCATTTTAATTCCCCCTTGGATTGAGCCCCGAGACTGACGCACCATCCCCTGGGGGTTTACGCCCCCGGCAAAACCAGGATGCTGATGATTGCTTTTGTAAAAAATACCATAGCGTGCCGCGCGGCGCGACGAGCTAGGGGAACATTTGTCAGAACTGCGGCCTGAGGGTGCGTTGGGATCGCGAGCAGTGGGGGGAGTTAAAGTATCACGTCTCTTAACATCGGTATGTTATTGTTTAAGCGGATTAATATATGGGGTAGGCCTATCGGGAGCCGCGCGGCGTGTAAGAGAACTTCTGCCCGGCGATGGTGGCTGCATACATGAGTCCACCCTTCGCGATGGTGAATACCGCCATGCCGTTCTCATAGTGGCCGGTTGCTCTCGCGTTCTTCTCGCCGCCGCTTGCCTCCGCAGAAGTGCCGCTGGTGCCCGCGCTCGCGGATGCGGCTGCGGTGATGGCGACCGCGCTGGCGCCGGCGGCAAACTCGAAGGTACCCGATTCGAATTCATCCAGAGCGCGCTTGTCCTCGAAGAAGATGATCTGGCTGTAGGCTTTACCGCCTGCCTGGAATCCCACACTGACCTGACCCATCGTGGTGTCGCCGACGTAGCGTCCATGCGCGTAGACACGACCCTTGCCCAATGCTCCACCCACGAAGAAACCACCTTCCCCGACCGTCGGGAATACGGCGTACCCATAGCTCTTATGGAAGAACGAAGAACTCTCGCCCGCATTTCTGAATAGATTGATCGTGTCGGAATAATCATTGGCGTGAGCCATGCCGGCGATCAGCAATACTGCGGGTGCGAGCCCGAGAGCCCGGGAGAATAATTTCATATGAGCGTCCCTGATCCGATGTTGAGCACTATTATCGCGCTTCGAGCAGCTCGGGGTGGTGGAAAATCCCCTCTCTTCGCGTAGGCGTTCGCCTATGGAACGGCCCAAAACTCGCCCAGCGTTCAACGCCGAATCATGCGGTTCATCAGATGCTCGATCGCCGCGTGAAGGTCGCTGCATTGACCCGTGTGTACGGGCGATGTCTGTACGATGGTGCTTCTGGGAGAGACCAACCAATGAAAGCGTTCGCGCGCGGACAGTTTGCCGATGGGCCCGGCATCCGCCCCACCCGCGCAGATCGCGGGAATGGTCGCTAGAGTGCTCCGGACGAGTTCGAGGTCCACGCCGGCGTCCAGTGCCAGCAGCGCTGCTTCGTCGAGCTCGATGCTTGCCTGCAGAACCCGCTCGATGTCGCAGGACAGAATGATTCCGGCATTGACGAACTCGCCGCGCTCGACGCGCGGGACGACCCGCACGATGGCGTAGTCATAGGTGCGAAGATCGTGCACGGATCGCCTCCTGTACGAAGACATCGGACGATTGCATGCGGAGGATGAAATAATTCAGATAGGCCTCTCGCTGTGCGTGTATGCCTGCAAACCCCGGATCGTCCGCCAGCCAGGAGTCGGGGATCAATTGCACTATGCTCGCGAACTTGTCCGCCGTGAACAGCGATGCCATCTGTGCGTCGACCGAGCCTAAGGCGCTCGCATACTTGAGCAACACGTGATCCTTGATCAACGTGAACGGCTTCGTGGCGTGCTGATCGCGGCTGTTCCACGCGTGATGAAAATACAGGGACGCCCCGTGATCGATGAGCCAAAGCCGGCGGTGCCAGATCAGCATATTGACGTTGCGCGCGGTCCGATCCACGTTGCACACGAAAGCATCGAACCAGACGATGGCCGACGCCAGCTCCGCGTCGGGTACGAGGACCAGCGGATCGAAGGTGACGGAGCCGGGCAAATAGTCCAAGGCGATATTCAAACCCGCGCTTGCATCGATGAGACTATGGATTTCGTCGTCGGGTTCGGTGCGCGCCAGCTCCGCAGGGAGTTCGACGAAGACGATTTCCGGCACCGGCAGGCCCGCCGCCCGTCCGATTTCACCCGCAAGCAGCTCTGCAATCAGGGCCTTGGGCCCCTGCCCCGCGCCCCGAAACTTGAGCACGTACAAACCATCATCGTCGGCTTCGATGATTGCCGGCAGCGACCCTCCCTCGCGCAGCGGTGTCACGTATCGGCTGGCGGTAACGGTTCTCAGCTTCATTCTGCCGCCAGCTTACCGGATCCGCAGATGCCGTATCGAAGGCCGGATTCAGTTGAGCGTCGACCGCCTCAGTCAGCGCATCCGACGAGCCGGCGGCGAACCTGCCTGCGCGAACCCAACGCCGACTGAATCGCCATGGCGATTTCATATTGATTGCAAGGCTTCGCCAGTCTTTGTATTCCGAGCGACATGGCATCCCCGGGAAGCTCCGCGTACCCGGTCGCCAAGATGACGGGAAGCTTGGGATGACTTTCTTGAAGGTTTCTTGCGAGTTGCAACCCCGTCATTGCCGGCATGGCATGGTCGGTAATGACCACGTCGATCTCGATACCGGACGCGAGCTTGGCAATCGCTTCCGCGCCCGAATGCGCCTCGATGGGGGTGTGCCCAAGATCCTCGATCATGGCTGACATTCCCGTCATCACCAACTGGTCATCGTCGACAATGAGCACCGTGCATGGCCCCAAGTAGGGCGCCGGGATGGGCAACGGAACGTCCCCGTCGGCCGTCTGTGTGACGGTGTTTGCCATCGGCAGGCACAACTCGATGGTCGTGCCCACATTGGGCTTACTGTGGATGCGCAGCTGACCCCCGGATTGCGCAGCCAGTCCATGCACCATGGACAAACCGAGTCCCGTTCCCTTGCCGGGTCCCTTGGTGGTGAAAAACGGCTCGGTGGCCTTGGCGAGCGTCATCTCATCCATGCCGATTCCGTTATCGGCAATCCTGATGCGCACATAGTCGCCGGGCTGGAGTGAGGCATCCGTGTCGTCCGCAGATGGCGAGTACCTGCTCGCCGAAATCGTCAGGGTGCCCCCGTTCGGCATGGCGTCGCGCGCGTTCAGCGCCACGTTGAGCAGCGCCAGCTCCAGCTGATTGGCATCCACGAGCGCCGCCGGCAGCGTACCCTCAAACTCCGTCCGCAACTCGACGCCGTGTCCCAACGCGCGCTCGAGCAATTCCTGCATTCCGCTCACCAGCAGCAGCACATCGACGGCTTCCGGTTTCAGCTCTTGCCGGCGAGAAAAAGCCAACAGGCGCTGGGTCAGCGCGGCGCCTCTTTGGGCGCCCTGCACGGCGTTTTGCAACAGGCGGTGGCTGCGCGGATCGTCCGGCAGCCGCTTCTCGAGCAAGGTGAGGCTGCCCAGGACCGCCATCAGCAGATTGTTGAAGTCGTGCGCCACGCCGCCCGTCAGTTGCCCGATGGTGTCCATCTTCTGCGCTTCGAACAGTTGCGCGAGCGCGGTTTCGCGCTCGCGCGTCCGTTCCTTGATCCGTAGTTCCAGTTGCTCGTTGAACCGCTGCAACTCCGAAGTTCGTTCGGCGACGCGCTGCTCGAGCTCGGCATTGAAGCGCTCGAGTTGACGGGTCTTGCGGTACAGATCGACGAACACCTTGACCTTGGCGCGCAGCAGCTCGGGAACCACCGGAACCGGCACGTAATCGACACCGCCGAGCTGATAGCCCCGCAGCTGATCCGGGTAAGCCATCATGACGGCGGAGACGAATATGATGGCCGTCTTCTCGAAGCGGGGATGCTCTCGAATCATGGCTGCGAGCTCGAAGCCGTCGAGATCCGGCATGCACACGTCGATGAGCACCAGCGCGATTTCATTCTTGAGCAGACACTCGAACGCCTGGCTCGCCGACGACGCTTTCAGAAGGTTCTCGCCGATCTCCGCCAAAATCGCTTCGTGGCTCAGCAATTTGGCCTGCTGGTCGTCAACCAGCAGAATGTTCACTCGTTCGGGCGTATTCATGCGATCGCCGCCTCAACGGTGCAGCCACATACGCAGCGCCGATAGCAGTTGTTCGACATTCACCGGCTTCGCGAGGTAGTCGGACGCCCCCGCGTCCAGGCACTTTTCGCGGTCTCCCTTCATGGCCTTTGCCGTCAGCGCCAAGATGGGCAGGCGCCGAAACTTGGGCGTGGCGCGAATCGCGTGGATGGTTTCATACCCGTCCATGCCCGGCATCATGATGTCCATCAGCACGATCGCCACATCCGAGCGTGAGTTCAGCACGGCGAGCGCCTCGCGGCCGGTCGTGGCCGTCAGCACTTCCATGCCGCGCCGCTCGAGCACGCTGCTCAATGCGAAAATATTGCGCGTATCGTCATCCACAAGGAGCACGGTGCGCTTCATCAGATCCTCATCGGAGCTGTGCAAACGCTGCAGCATGCTTTGTTTCGCCGGCGGAAGATCGGCCACGACCCGGTGCAGGAACAGCGATGTTTCGTCCAGCAATCGTTCCGGCGATTCGACGCCCTTCACCACCACGCTGCGCGCCATGCTGCGCAATTGTGCGTCCTCGTCCGCGGACAGCTCGCGGCCCGTGAAAACCACCACGGGCACGTCGCGCAATGCCGCGTCGTCGCGAATCTTCTCCAGCACTTCGAACCCCGACATATCGGGCAACTTCAAATCCAGCACCACGCAATCGGGGGGTCTTTCATGCAACTCGGCCAGTGCTGCTTCTCCGGTTGCCGCAGCCGTGATTTCGATGTCGGTAGACTGCAGCAACGCCGACACGCCCATGCGTTCGGCCTCGTCATCCTCGACCAGGAGCAGACGCTTGCGGCGCGGAGCGGCATAGTCCTTGATCCGCGCGAACGCATCTTCCAGGCCGTCCGGGGTCGTGGGCTTTTGCACGTGCGCAAACGCGCCGCGCGCCAGCCCATGATGGCGGTCTTCGTCCAGGGTGACGATCTGAACCGGAATATGCCGGGTCGCCGGATCCTGCTTGAGTTGACTCAACACCGTCCAACCCAGCATATCCGGCAGGAAAATGTCGAGCGAGATGGCGGTCGGACGGTGTGCACGCGCAAGCTCCAGCGCCTCGGCGCCGCGCTGCGCGACTATCGCCTTGAATCCTTGGCTCTGGGCGGTCGCCATCATGAGGCGCGCAAAATGCGCGTCATCCTCGACGATGAGCACGACGCTGTCGCCTGCACTCAGCGCATTGCGATCATCCAGAATTTGTTCAATCTGCCGATCCGGCATGCGCAGTGATGCCGCTTGCGCGGACGCGCCGTGCTCGGCCGCGTCCGCGGCGCTGAAGGATGCCGCCTTCGACGCCGTGCCGCCCGAATAGGTCAGCGGCAGGAACAGCGTAAACACGCTGCCCCTGCCCGGGGTGCTGCGCAACTGGATTTCTCCGCCCAGGAGATTCGCCAGTTCGCGGCTGATGGCAAGTCCGAGGCCGGTTCCGCCGTATTTGCGGCTGGTGCCGGCGTCCGCCTGCTGAAAGGCCTCGAAGATGATGCGCTGTTTCTCCGGCAGGATACCTATCCCGGTGTCGGACACTTCGAACGACACCACGGTGGGCGCATGCCGCAGAGAGGGATGATCCGCGTTCCAGCCGCTTGCCGCGGGCGATACCACGAGCTTCACCCCGCCTTCGGCCGTGAACTTGAACGCGTTGGACAGCAGATTCTTCAGCACCTGCTGCAAGCGCTTCGAATCGGTGACGATGCTGCGGTCCAGTTTCGGTGAAACCACCACCTCGAATTGCAGCCGCCTGTTTTCGGCCTCGTGGCGGAAGGGCCGCGCAATCATCTCCAGCAGGTTGCTGAAGTACACTTCTTCGGCGTCCACGGAGACGGTGCCGGACTCGATCTTCGACAAATCCAAAATGTCGCTGATGAGATTGAGCAAATCGGTGCCTGCGCCATGGATGGTGCGCGCGAACTCCACTTGCTTGTTGGTCAAATTGCCTTCCGGATTCTCCGTCAGCTGCTGGCCCAGGATCAAAATACTGTTGAGCGGCGTGCGCAGCTCATGGGACATATTGGCGAGGAATATCGATTTGTACTTCGACGTCAGCGCGAGTTCCGTCGCCTTCTCTTCGACCGCCCGCCGTGCCTGCTCGATTTCCTGGTTCTTGGCTTCGACCTCGACGTTGCGGTCGGCCAATTGCTGCGCTTTCTGCTCCAGCTGCTCGTTCGTCTGTTGCAGCTCACGCTGCTGGGTCTGCAGCTCGGTGGCCAGCTGTTGCGACTGCTTCAGCAAGCCTTCGGTCTGCATGGTCGCTTCGATGGAATTCAGCACGATGCCGATGGACAGGGTCAGCTGATCGAGAAACGACAGCTGCAGCGCCGTGAATTCTCCGAGCGACGCGAGTTCGATGACCGCTTTGACGTCGCCTTCGAACAACACCGGCAGCACGATGACGTGACGCGGCGGCGTCCTGAACAAACCTGAGCGGATGGGCACGACGTTGCTGGGAATTTCGGTGATGAGCATGCGCCGCGCATCGCGCGCGCATTGGCCTATGAGTCCCTCCCCCAGCTGCAGCAGCTGGGCATAACCGTTCGCGGCATCGTCCGCATAAGCCGCCAGCAGCTTGAGACCCTGCGTCGCGCCGTCGGCTTCGACCTGGTAGATGACTCCGTGCTGCGCCTCCACCAGCGGCGCCAATTCCGAGAGCATCATCCGGCCCACGGTCGCCAGATCGCGTTGCCCCTGCAGCATGTTGGTGAATCGCGCGAGATTGGTCTTGAGCCAATCCTGCTCCGTGTTGTGATCCGTGGTCAGGCGCAGATTCCCGATCATCGTGTTGATGTTGTCTTTGAGCTCCGCTACCTCGCCGCGCGCCTCGACTTGCACGGAGCGGGTCAAGTCTCCCTTGGTGACCGCAGTGGCGACCTCGGCGATGGCGCGCACCTGAGTGGTCAGGTTCGCCGCCAGCAAATTCACGTTGCCCGTCAAATCCTTCCAGGTTCCCGCCGCGCCGGGCACGTTGGCCTGCCCGCCGAGCCGGCCTTCGACCCCCACCTCGCGCGCCACCGTGGTCACCTGGTCGGCGAACGTCGCGAGCGTGTCGGTCATGTTGTTGATGGTTTCCGCCAGCGCGGCGACCTCACCCTTGGAGGCCACGGTGAGATTCTGCTTCAGATCGCCGTTCGCGACCGCCGTCACGACTTTCACGATGCCGCGCACCTGCTCGGTCAAGTTGGCCGCCATGACATTCACGGTGTCCGTGAGATCTTTCCAGGTTCCCGCAACCCCCGGCACTTGCGCCTGACCGCCGAGCCGCCCTTCGGTGCCGACCTCGCGCGCCACCCGCGTCACCTCGCCGGCGAAACCATTCAGCTGGTCCACCATGGTGTTGATCGTGTTCTTGAGCTCGAGAATTTCGCCCTTCACGTCCACCGTGATCTTGCGCGACAAATCGCCCCGCGCCACCGCCGTGGTGACCTCCGCGATGTTGCGCACCTGAGTGGTGAGATTCGCCGCCAATAGATTCACGTTATCGGTGAGGTCCTTCCAGGTCCCGGCCACCCCGGGGACCACGGCTTGCCCGCCCAAGCGGCCGTCGGTGCCCACCTCGCGCGCCACGCGGGTCACTTCACCGGCGAACGAACGCAGCTGGTCCACCATCGTGTTCAGCGTTTCCTTCAGCAGCAGGATTTCACCGCGCACGTCGACGGTGATCTTGCGCGACAGGTCGCCGGTCGCAATGGCGGTCGCGACCTCCGCGATATTGCGCACCTGAGCCGTGAGATTGCCCGCCATGGAATTGACGTTGTCGGTGAGATCCTTCCAAGTGCCTGCGACTCCGGGTACCTGGGCCTGTCCGCCGAGCTTGCCTTCCGTGCCCACCTCGCGCGCCACGCGCGTCACTTCTCCGGCAAAACCGTTGAGCTGATCCACCATGGTATTGATGGTGTTTTTGAGCTCGAGGATTTCGCCCTTCACGTCCACCGTGATCTTGCGCGACAAGTCGCCGCGCGCCACCGCCGTGGTGACCTCGGCGATGTTGCGAACCTGGCCGGTGAGATTCGATGCCATGGAGTTGACGTTCTCGGTCAGATCCTTCCACGTGCCCGCGACCCCGGGTACGTTCGCCTGCCCGCCCAGCTTGCCTTCGGTACCCACCTCACGCGCGACCCGCGTGACCTCCGACGCAAAGCGGTTGAGCTGGTCGACCATCGTATTCAGGGTTTCTTTCAGCTGCCGGATCTCGCCGCGCACGTCCACCGTGATCTTGCGCGACAAGTCGCCGTTGGCGATGGCGGTCGAGACTTCCGCGATGTTGCGCACCTGCGCCGTGAGGTTGCCCGCCATGGAGTTGACGGAATCGGTCAGATCCTTCCACGTGCCCGCGACCCCGGGGACCTGTGCCTGGCCGCCGAGACGGCCCTCGGTGCCGACTTCGCGCGCGACGCGCGTCACCTCGCCGGCGAACGAACGCAGTTGATCCACCATCGTATTCAGTGTCTCTTTCAACAGCAGGATTTCGCCCGACACCGTCACGGTGATTTTCTTCGACAGGTCGCCCTGCGCCACGGCCGTGGCGACCTCCGCGATATTGCGAACTTGGCCGGTCAAATTGGAGGCCATCGAATTCACGGAGTCCGTGAGATCCTTCCACGTGCCCGCCACGCCCTTGAGCTGCGCCTGGCCGCCGAGCTTGCCCTCGGTGCCCACCTCGCGCGCCACGCGCGTCACCTCGCCCGCGAACGCGTTCAGCTGGTCCACCATGGTGTTGATGGTGTCCTTGAGCTCGAGGATCTCGCCGTTCACGTCCACGGTGATCTTCTTCGACAGATCGCCGTTGGCCACCGCCGTGGTGACCTCCGCGATGTTGCGCACCTGACCCGTGAGGTTCGATGCCATGGAATTGACGTTCTCGGTCAAATCCTTCCAAGTACCGGCCACGCCGCGCACGTTCGCCTGGCCGCCCAGACGGCCCTCGGTGCCCACCTCGCGCGCCACGCGCGTCACTTCCGAGGCAAAGGCATTCAGCTGGTCCACCATGGTATTGATGGTTTCCTTGAGCTGCAGGATCTCGCCGGACACGGTCACGGTGATCTTTTTCGCCAGATTTCCGTTCGCGATGGCGGTCGACACCTCGGCGATGTTGCGCACCTGCGCCGTGAGATTCGACGCCATCGAATTCACGTTGTCGGTCAAATCCTTCCACGTGCCGGCCACGCCCGGCACTTGCGCCTGGCCGCCCAGCCGCCCTTCGGTGCCCACTTCGCGCGCCACGCGCGTCACCTCGCCGGCGAAGGCGTTCAGCTGGTCCACCATGGTGTTCATGGTCTGCTTGAGCTCGAGGATTTCCCCCGAGACATCCACGGTGATCTTGTGCGACAAGTCGCCGCGCGCGACGGCCGTGGTCACCTGGGCGATGTTGCGGACTTGCGCGGTGAGATTCCCGCACATGGCGTTCACCGAATCGGTGAGGTCCTTCCAGGTTCCCGCCACTCCGGGTACCAGCGCCTGGCCGCCCAACTTGCCTTCCGTCCCCACTTCGCGCGCCACGCGCGTGACCTCGGAGGCGAAGGAACGCAGCTGATCCACCATGGTGTTGATGGCTTCCTTCAATTGCAGGATCTCGCCGCGCACGTCCACCGTGATCTTTTTCGACAGGTCGCCGTTGGCCACGGCGATCGTCACTTCCGCGATGTTGCGTACCTGCGCCGTCAGGTTCGACGCCATCGAGTTCACGCTTTCCGTGAGATCCTTCCAGACGCCGGTGACCTCGCGCACCTGCGCCTGGCCGCCCAGCTTGCCGTCGGTGCCCACCTCGCGCGCCACGCGCGTCACTTCGGAGGTGAACACACTGAGCTGCTTGATCATGGTATTGACGATGTTGGCGGACCGCAGAAACTCGCCCTTCAACGCGCGCCCATCCACATCCAATGGCACGGTTTGCAGCAGATCGCCGCGCGCCACCGCCGTCACCGTTCGCGTGACCGCAGTCGTGGGCCACAACAAGTCATCGATCAGGGTGTTGACCGACGATTCCATGTCAGCCCATGCGCCGTCCGACAGGCCGAAGCGTACTCGCGTGCGGGTCTTGCCCTGGCGGCCCACTACTTCACCGACCTGTTCGAGCTGTTGTGCGATCCGCTGATTCGCGGCAATGATGGTGTTGAATGCGTCGCAGATCTTGCCCGCGACCCCGACCTGCGAACCGGGCAGGCGCACGGAAAAATTGCCCGCCTGCATCGCGCGGAGCACATCGAGCAACTGATTCAGATTGAGTTCCGGACCGCTTTCCGAGGCGCTTGCGGCGTGCCCGTTATTCTTTCTCCGGCGGGCGACGCTTGCGTTTACATCCATGACTAATCTCCACGCGAATCGCGCGAAATGTGTGACGTTCTCAGGCGGGCATCCCGTCCAAATGTTGGCAAACGCGACATGAAAAGTCCATTGTCGACACGCCAAGACGCGGTGCGTTGTAATTTTTACAAGCCGCGCTGCTGCGCCGCAGCGACAGAGGGCCTTATAACGATGGGTACCTTCGATATGCGTACTCGCTATTCGACTCCCGGCATTCCCGAGCCTAGTTTAGTGGCGGCCCCTAAACCTTTGGCCTCCGAACCCGTGGCGGCGACCGCGGCAACGAGACCCTCACTCCCACGAACCGGAGTTCGTCATGGCGGAAATCGCCCAACAGGCCCATTCCCGCCTCTCGGTCCGCCCGTCTCCCTGGAGCGAGCTGTTCCGCAAAGATGACTGGTGGGCGATTTGGATAGGCTTGGGGCTGGTGGCGGTGGCCGTCGCATTGTTCGCGAACGGCGGCAGCATCAAGTGGATCGCCGTCGCTCCGCAAAAATGGACCCATCTTGCGAATGCCGCAGCGCAGCTGCAGACGCATGGTACGCAATATGCGGCGCTGTTCGTGCTATGGGCGGTGTCCTTGGGTGTAGGAGCCGCGGCGCTCGGGATCAAGCTGACCCGATTCCTGCCCGCGTTCCTGGCTCTCTACCTGGTGGCGGGTGCGATTTATTTTCTGGGCCTCTGGGATCAAGCGGCTCACTATAATTTAGAGCCGCCGCTGGTCGCTCTCGGTCTCGGCTTGCTCGTTTCCAACACCGTCGGTGTGCCCGGTTGGCTCGAGCCGGGTTTGCGGGTCGAGTTCTACATCAAGACCGGCATCGTGCTGCTGGGAGCGAGTCTGCCGCTGACGCTGATCGCCTGGGCGGGGCCGGTGGCGATCGTGCAGGCCGCCATCGTCTCCTTGGTCACCTTTGGCGTCATCTATTACAGCGCAGTGCGTCTGGGGCTCGACCGTCGACTGGCGGCGACCTTGGGCACGGGCGGCGCGGTTTGCGGTGTATCGGGAGCCATCGCCATCGGCGGCGCCGTGGGTGCCAAAAAGGATCAGGTGTCCGTCGCGATCTCGCTGGTCGTCGTATGGGCCATCGTGATGATTTTCGTTCTCCCGCTGGTCGCACGCAGTCTGCACCTGTCCACGGGGGTCGCCGGCGCGTGGATCGGCACCTCGGAATTTGCGGATGCGGCCGGTCTCGCGGCCGCGCAGACCTACGGCGGATACGCGGGTAATGTGCCCGGTATCGCCGGCCACGCCGATGCCGCCGTCAGCGCGTTCACGCTCATGAAGGTCATCGGCCGCGATGTCTGGATCGGAGTGTGGGCCTTCGTTCTGTCGCTGATCGCGACCACGCGATGGGAGCGAACCCCAGTTCAAAGCAAGTCGGATGCCGGCGAAATCTGGCGGCGCTTCCCGAAGTTCGTGCTGGGATTCCTGGCGGCCTCCGCCGTCATCACGCTCGTATCAAAAGGGGCGGACTATGCGGCATACAAGAAAGACGTGCTGCCGGGACTCGTAGCCCCGTTGCAGGCGCTTCGCACCTGGACATTCACCTTTGCCTTTCTCAGCATCGGTCTCACCACGCGCGTTCGTGAGTTCGTGTCGGTGGGCGCGCGCCCGTTCTACGCATTCAGCATCGGCGTGGCGGTCAATGTGGTGCTGGGATTCGTGCTCTCGACTCAGGTCTTCAGCGACTTCTGGAATCGGCTCGGCCAATGAGATCGGTGCGTCCGGATTCCTGCGCCGACTGCCGCCATTTCAACGGGCGGCCCCTCGATGTCGAGGCGGCGCTTCCGGGGCTGTCCAGTTTGAGCTCCGCGTACGCCGCAGTGCGTTCGAACGACGGCATTTGCGCCGTGCATGATCGCTACGTTGCTGCCTCGAGCGTGTGCGCCGCGTTCGAACGCAGCTAGTACTCGAAGCCGCCGTCCCGCTGGAATAAAGCTGCGGAGGCGATGCTGCGATCTCGCGATCATCAGGGACTTGATTATCAGGGGCTTAAAGCGCTTCGACCTCTACCAGGCAATCGTAAAACGTCGGCGCTCGTCCCATATCGGTGAGCGTGTCGCTGCTCGTGAGCTCGTTGGCGTTCTTGCCGTCACGGGCAAACTTTTTCCACCAAACCGACAAGGCCACGACGACTCCCGGGCGGGCACGATCGGTGACTCTGGCGCGCAGCTCGACACTGCCGCGGTCATTGAAGACCCGCACATAGCGATCCGCGATCACGCCCCGCCGGGCAGCGTCGTCCGGATGGATGTCCAGCCAGGGTTCGCCTTCGGAGGCACGCAGGCTCTGCACATTGACGAAGGAGCTATTGAGGAAATTTCGCGCCGGCGGCGAAATCATCGCCAGCGGATAGCGGCTCGCAGCGGCGCTTCGCGTGTCTTCCTGGGGCGCGATGTAGTCGGGCAAGGGATCCAAACCAAGCCCCTCGGCCCGGGCGGAGAAAAACTCTACTTTGCCGGAGGGCGTGTCAAAGCCACCGTCCGCAAAGCGCGCGACCCCCTTCGCGACCCCCACTCGCTTCCATCCCGCGGCGCGCACGGCGTTGAAATCCCAGTCCTTCGCCACCGCAGCTTGAGCAATGGCCTCGTCGGAGTCATTGAAGCACGGCTCCGTAAACCCCATGGCCCCGGCCAGCGAGCGAAATATTTCCGTGTTGGGTTTGCATTCACCCAAGGGAGCGATCGCGGGATTGTTGGCCACCATGTAGTAGTGGCCGTACGGCTTCACCACGTCGAGATGCTCGAGCTGGGTGGTGGCGGGCAGCAGGATATCCGCATAGTCCGCCGTGTCGGTCTGGAAATGCTCCAGCACGACGGTGAACAGGTCCTCACGGGCGAACCCCTGCACCACGCGCGTGGAATCGGGCGCGACGGCGACGGGATTCGAGTTGTAGACGATGAGGGCCCGGATCGGCGCGGCAGGGTCCAGCAGCGCATGCCCGATGGTCGACATGTTGATGGTTCGCGGCCGGCGTCCGCCCAGAAGATCGGGGCGCTCCAAGGCCTGTTTATCGACATTGAAATTGCCCGACGTAGACAGGAATATTCCGCCCGCCGCGTCGCGAAATGCGCCCACGAGCGCGGGCAGGCACGCGATATTGCGCATCCCCATGCCGCCGCCCCGAGCACGCTGCATGCCGTAATTCGCGCGGATCAGCGCGGGCCGGACGGTGCCATAGAGGTGAGCGAGCGAATCGATTTCACCGGCGGTGATGCCGCAAATCGAGGCGACCCTCTCCGGATCGTAGGAGCGCACCCGCTCGCGCAGGCCCTCGAACCCCAGAGTGTGGCGATCCACGTAGTCGCGATCGATGAGACCGTCGCGGATCAGCACATGCATGAGCCCGAGCGCCAGCGCGGAATCCGTTCCGGGCAACAGTGCAATGTGCCTGTGGCACTTCTCCGCCGTGAGCGACCGGTAGGGATCGATTGCGACCAGGGTTGCGCCGCGCCGCTTGGCCTCTTGCGCGCGCGCCCAGAAGTGCACGCTCGAGGTGATGGCATTCGAGCCCCAGAAGATGATCAGCTTGGCCTCGTCGGCCAATTCCACGTCGACCCCGATACGGCTGCCGAGAGTGATTTCGTGACCGGCGGTGCCCGCCGAAGCGCAGATGGTGCGGTCCAAGAAGCTCGCGCCGAGCTTGTGGAAGAATCGCATGGACATGGAGTCGCCCTGCACCAGACCCATGGTTCCCGCGTAGCTATAGGGGAGAATCTGCTCGGGATCCTCGGCTGCAATCGGCGTGAGACGGCGTGCGATGGTGGCAATCGCCTCCTCCCAGCCGATCCGCTCGAACCGCCCCTCGCCCTTCTTGCCGATACGGCGCATCGGGTGTAGCAGGCGATCAGGATGGTAGGTGCGCTCGGTGTAGCGGGCCACCTTGGTACACAGCACTCCGGCGGTGGGCGCGTGCTTGCCTGAGCCTGTGACCTTGACGGCGATGCCGTCCCGGACATGCACGTCGAGCGCGCAGGTGTCCGGGCAGTCATGAGGACACGCGCCCTTGACCACGGTCACGGCGGACGGTGTTGCGTTGTTTCCTGCCACGTCGCGGCTTCCGATCATGTGGCGTATCCCGTGTCGAGAATGCGATCCATGAACTTCTCGCATTGCGCGAGTTGCTCGAGAGTGACGAATTCGTTCGGCCGATGCGCCTGCGCGATGTCGCCCGGCCCGCAGATGACGGACGGGACCCCCATCTTCTGGAAGAGACCCGCTTCGGTGCCGTAAGACACCTTGCCTACCTGGCTGTTTCTCGACAGTTGCATTGCCCACTGAACGATGGCATCGGTCTCCGCGGCAGCAAGCCCCACGGTCTCGCTGACCCACTCCAGATCGATGCCTGATTTGTCATCCACCTTCTGCATCTCGCGCGCCAAGTCTTGCGCGTAGGCACGGATTTCCTGATACACGGCATCGGGCGGGGTATTGGGCAAGGTGCGCATGTCGAATTGGAACACACAGTCCTTGGGGATGACATTGGCGGCGATGCCCCCATGAATGAGTCCGGTCGACAGCGTGGAATACGGCACCGTGAACCCATAGTCGCGCGTTTCGATCTGCGCGAGGCGGTCGGCGATCTGACGGACGAACACCACCAGCCGCGCCGCGTATTCGATGGCGTTCACCCCGTGGGTGACATAACTGGAATGCGCCTCGCGTCCATGCACCGAGCAGCGGAATCGATTCATGCTCTTGTGGGCGATGATGGGTTGCATCGAGGTGGGTTCCCCCACCAGGCAGCCGGCCGGCCGGATGTTGTTCTCTTCCAGGTCGCGAATCAGTCCGCGCACTCCGATGCAACCGACTTCTTCGTCATAGCTCAGCGAATAATGCAGCGGCGCATCGAGACGATTGTCGTTGAGGGCGGCGACGAATTTCGGCGCCTGGGCGAGAATGATGCCGATGAATCCCTTCATGTCCGCCGAGCCGCGCGCAAACAGTTTGCCGTCTTGCTCGACCGCGACGAACGGGTCCGTGTCCCAATTCTGACCGTCCACCGGCACGACGTCGGTATGGCCCGAGAGAATCAACCCCGGCTTCTTCGAGTCGCCCAAGGTGGCGAACAAATTGGCCTTCTTGCCGGTCGCGTCGTGAGTGAGCCGGGTGACCGCGCCGAAGCCATGCAGGTAATCGCGCACCCATTCGATCAACCCGAGGTTGGAATCGCGCGACACGGTCTTGAAGCCGATCAGCCGCTCGATCATGGCGCGGGACGCCGCGCTCGGATGGGTTGGATGCAACTCGGGCTCGAGGACTGCGTTCATGACAATCGCTCACTGTCAAACGCATACTGTACATCAGCGCCGCGCACGCCGGTTGAAGCTAGCGTACAAATTCATTATAATGACCTAATGTCTCAAGACCTCCATTCGCTCACCTCGCTGCCAGGAAATTGAGCACCTCAACCCTTCAGCGGAACCGCATCGGGTGACATCGATCGATATGCCGCTCAATCGGTCCCGGGAGCGCGTGGCCTCTTCTTCCCACCCTATCTCGCCGGCGGCGAACAGGGGGCACTGTGGAATCCCCGCTTGCAGGGCGCCCTCTTCGGACTCAGCCTGCGGCATTCCCGCGCCGACATCGCGCGCAGCTTCCTTGAAGGCGTGTTCTTTGAAATCAAGCGGTGCATCGAGGTGCTGGCGGAAACGGCGCCGGTCGATGCCGTCATGGTCAGCGGCAACCTGGTGCACTCGCCGGCCAGCACACAGATGCTCTCGGATATTTTGCACCGCGCGGTCGGCACCGTCCCCGACAAGTCCCCCGCCGCCATCGGCGCCGCCATGCTGGCGCGGCGACGTCGCGGATATGGAAGCCGAATGCCGCGCCTACGATGCGGCGCTGGCAGATGGCGGCGGTATCGATCTGTGCGTCCTCGGGCTGGGGGGCAACGGCCATGTCGCGTTCAATGAGCCCGGGTCCCCCTGGGACTTGGGTACCCACGTCGTCCATTGTCGCTTGCCACGCGCGCCGCTCACGAGCGCCAAGCGCAAACCCCCTGGAGAATCCCCGCCCGGGGCGTGACCATGGGAATCAAGACACTGCTGCAGTCGCGCCACGTCCTGTTGCTCATCGCCGGAGAACGCAAAGAGGCGGCACGCGCGGCCGTTTACGCCGCCGGCGTCGCGGACGTGAGCTGGCCGGTGACGAGCCTGCTCACGCATGCCGACCTCACCGTCATTGAGCTTTGCGCGCCCGCTGAGCGTCGATGACCTCGACCGCTTCGACGAACAGCGTCTGTTCCTCCCGGGCCTCTTTGAGTCCGTAGACCTCGTCGAGCAGGTCATACAGCGAACGTTTGTCGGATCCGTTCAAATACCCCGCAAGATCGGGCGCCAGGATCTTCGGAATGACCGACGATTCCCAGATCATCGGCTGCTTGTTCAACAGGCGCAGCCGTGAAACCTCCCAGACCGTCGCGGCGGCCGGCAGGCCCAAGCGCTTGGCCTCTTCCTCGGTAGAGGCCCGCGCCTCGCAGCTCAAAACCCGCGTTTGCAATTTGGAACGGGCGTCCAGGTGCAGGCCGTTGCGCAGCCCACCGATTTTGGTGGTCTCCGCCTTGACTCGCGGCCGCGCGACAAAGGTGCCGCGTCCCTGCTCGCGCCGAACCACGGCTTGAGAAGACAGCTCGGACAGAGCGCGCCGCACCGTGACCAGGCTGACTCCCGCCAAGGCGGACAACTGTGCTTCGGTGGGCAGTTGATCGCCCTCTCGCAATTTCTGCTCGTCGATGTATTGCAGGACGAAGGCGATGGTTTTCTCGTACAGCGATTTCACGGCGCGAATTCTACGTTGATTCGCGCGAAACGCGATGGTCTTGGCCACAGGCGCGGAACCTCCCCTTGGATTGAGTATGTTATTGCAATGATGCGCAGCGGCCTCATAACCCAACAGGAATTTCGCGATGAGTTTGCGCGGATCGCCGCCGCGATGGATTCGCATGGCGCGCGTGAATGGCGATCCTTGCGGGATTCGACGATCTCCGCGCGGCTGCTCTACTACCAATCCCGCGCCTGGGCCGCCCGATTGCGCCGTCAAGACGATTTCTATCAGGAATCCGCGCTGTTGTGGCTGGAGGCAGATACGCTCATCCGGCGCGAATCCAAAGGGCGCAAGAGTCTCGATGATTTCTGCAAATTGTTTTATGGCGCCCAGAGCACGCCTCCCAAGGTCGTGCCTTATGACTTCGATGCCGTGGTCAAGGCGCTCAACACGGTACACGCCTACGATTGGGCGGGATTCTGGCGCGAGCGTCTCGATCGTTTGCGGCCCGGCGCGCCCTTGGAGGGATTGCAGGCGGCGGGGTGGTCGCTCGCGCTCACCTCTAATCCGTCCAGCATGCACCTCGCGCATGAAGCCGATGACAAGGATTTGGACTTGCACTACTCCTTGGGGTTCTACGTCGATGATGAGGGAGCCACCATCGGCGACATCGTGCCCAGATCTCCGGCAGATCTGGCCGGGGTTTCGCCCGGCTCCCACCTCATCGCGATCAACGGCTACAAATGGTCCAAGGAACTCCTGAGGATCTCCTCGGGAAAATTGCCCACCCGCGCGCGGCTCCCTAAGTCATCGCCGCGGGCGCCACTACTCGAGCTATTCGCCGGCGCAGATGCGCTATGCTTCCACCCCATGACCGGAGTGCCGCGCGTTTTTGGTTGTGTTGAAGCCGGAGGCACCAAGTTTGTCGTTGCCATCGGCAACGACCGCGGCGAAATCCTCGCGCACGAGCGCTTCCCCACCGCTGATCCGACCTCGACGCTCGCGGCCACGCAGACATTCCTGCGGCAACGGAGTCAGGCGCTCGGGACGCTTGCGGCGATCGGCGTCGGCTCTTTCGGTCCCGTGGAACTCGACAAGACCTCCGCCCAATACGGTTTCATCGGCAAGACCCCGAAGCCGGGATGGCGCGGCACCGATATTGCGGGCACTCTCGCGCGGGAATTCTCCTGCCCGGTCGGTTTCGATACCGACGTCAACGCGGCAGCTCTGGCCGAACATCGCTGGGGGGCGGCGCGAGACGTCAATAGCCTCGTGTATCTCACCATCGGTACCGGAATCGGCGGTGGCGTGCTGGTCGATGGGGTGCCGATTCACGGGCTGATGCATCCGGAAGTCGGCCATATCTACCCGCGACGGCATCCTCTCGACCTGGAGTTCGGCGGCGTGTGCCCGTTTCATGGCGACTGTCTGGAAGGAGTTGCCGCGGGTCCGGCCATCATCGCCCGCACGGGAGCGTCGCTGGAACGGCTCGATGAATCTCATCCGCAATGGGAAATCGAGGCCGACTATCTCGGGCAATTGTGCGCACAACTGGTCATGACCGTATCGCCGCAACGAATCATCATGGGCGGCGGCGTCATGAGTCAGACGCGCCTGCTGCCGCTCATTCGTCCTCGCTTAAGCCACTGGCTGGGCGGCTACATCGATCGCAGCGAATTCCTCGACGGCGGCGATCGCTATGTCGTCGCCCCCGAGCTCGGCGACCGCGCCGGCGTGCTCGGTGCCTTGGTGCTGGCCATGGATGCCGCTAAGGCAGCAGCACCAACATCCGCTTCAGCGCGAAATGCCGATAGCTCTGCAGGGTCAGCGCCTCGATCTCCTGCCAGTCGCAGTTCGAGCTGACATCGAGGGCGATCCCGCCGTTATGGCCGATGTACGGCCGCCTGCCAAATGACTCCCCGCGCGAATTGACCGCTGCCGATGCTACAGTGGGAGATGGCAAATCACGAGCGATCCTCTATGAAGCAGCCGCTCCTGCTCCTGTCCGGACTCCTGTGCGATGAAACCATTTGGGCCGATATCCCGGAGCGCCTGGGGGATACGGCGGACGTCCGCATCATTTCGTTTCGCGGACTATCCTCGATACCCGCCATGGCCGAGCACGTGTTGGCGATGGCGCCCGAGCGTTTCGCCGTGGCTGGACATTCCATGGGTGGGCGGGTCGCGCTCGAGGTGCTGCGTTCGGCGCCTCGGCGGGTTTCCGGCCTCGCCCTGCTCAACACCGGCGTGCACACGGTTCGTGACGGCGAGCCGCAGAGCCGCGGCCGTTTGCTGCGGCTGGCGTACGAGCGCGGCATGTCGGCGCTCGCGGCCGAATGGCTGCCGCCGATGTTGGCCGCCGGCAGCGGCCGAACCGCGGAACTCATGCCGCGCTTGACTGCGATGGTCGAGCGCTCGACCCCCGATTCGTATGCCGGTCAGATCAACGCGCTGTTGAATAGACCGGAAGCGTTGTCGGTGTTGCCGACGATCAGCGTACCCACCCTGTTGCTCAGCGGCAGCGAGGATACGTGGTCGCCGATTTCGCAGCACGAGACGATGCGGCGCAGGATTCCGCATGCGACCTTGTTCGAGATCCATGGAGCCGGCCACATGGCGCCGATCGAACGGCCCGACGCGGTGGCCTTGGCGCTGCGAGAATGGCTGGCCGAGATCTAGCGCACCTGCCGGTATCGCGCGTCGATACTCGCCTACACCCCTCCTCCGTTCTGGTTATACTTTTCGGCAAGATCGTCTATGCCGCAAGTTCCTTGCCTTGACCGCCAAACCGATTTGAATGCAAACTGAGTCGTGCGCCGGCATACAGGGAAGGTACAACCACGGTCACCCGATCCATCTTCGGGGTTGGCCGTCGCGCTGACGTCCTTGCTGTCGATCCGACTCGTTGCCGTCCTGATAGGTTGCGGGGCATTTCTCGGTGCAGCCTCGGCCGACGCCGCCGCAAAATGCAAAATTAGCAAAATGGTCGATCTGCCGATCACCATGAACAGCTTGCGCCCTACGATCGACGTGAAAATCAACAATAGGGATGCGAAGCTCGTTTTGGACAGCGGCGCGTTTTACAGCATGATCAGTTCCGCCACGGCTGCGGAGTTCAACCTCAGAACGATGCCGGGGCCGATGGGGCTAAAGGTCATCGGGGTCGGCGGTACCGCCGACGTTCGGGTCGCCACCGTGAAGGAATTCTCGATATTCGGCGTCACCCTCAAGAACGTCGAGTTTTTGGTGGGCGGCAGCGATGTAGGTAACGCGGGACTGCTCGGCCAGAATCTTCTGGAAAAATTCGATGTCGAATATGACCTGGCTACCGGCGCGATTCGCTTATTTCATACGGAAGATTGCAATCATGCTCTCCTGGCGTATTGGCTGGCGCCGGACCAATCTTATTCTTCCATGCCGATTGACTACATCGACCCCTTGCACCCTCAAACCATTGGCGTTGCTTACGTCAATGGCAAGCAAATTCGTGTTGCATTCGATACCGGCGCCTTCACGTCGGTACTCTCACTCAAGGCAGCCGAGCGCGCGGGCGTCAAACCGGACTCGCCGGGTGTAGTGGCTTCGGGGTACACCAGGGGAATCGGCCGCGGGATGACCAAGGAATACATCGCGACATTTGCGAGCTTCAAGATAGGCGACGCAGAGGAAATCAAGAATGCCCGGCTGCGTATTGCGGATATCGGCGTGGACAACGCCGACATGCTGTTGGGCGCGGATTTTTTCGTATCACATCGAATTTTCGTGGCGAACAAGGAGCATAGATTATTCTTATCGTATAACGGCGGCCCGGTATTCGATCTGTCGCAAACCCGTGCGGCCTCGTCCGAGGGTAGCCCCGAAGATCAATCCTCCGCGCGAACCGGCGATGCGCGAACCGGCGACGCGAAACAAGCCGACAATTCCGACGCATCCCCGGCGCACGCCGCGGAGCTTGCGCGCCGCGGCTCGGCACTGGCGGCGCGGCGTGACTTTGGCCCCGCGTTGGCTGATCTTTCGAATGCGATCCAGTTATCGCCGAATGAGCCTGAATATTATTATCAGCGTGCCAACGCCTATCGGGCGAACGGTCAGGCGGATCTTGCGCTGACGGATTATGACCACGTGCTCATGCTCAAACAGGACTTCCTACCCGCGTACATTCCACGCGCCGAAATCAAGCTCGCGAAGAAAGATACGCCCGGGGCGATCGCGGATCTGGAAGCCGTCGACCGGTTGGCGCCGAAACAAGCGGACTTGCGCTTCATGCTGGCTGAACTTTATGAGCGGATGGACCGATTGCCGGCAGCGATCGAGCAATTCTCCCTGTGGATTCAAAACCACCCTGACGATTCGCGCATGCTGGCGGCCACGGCCGGACGTTGCTTGAGCAGCGCCCTGCAAAACCAGGACTTACCCACTGCGTTGAGCGACTGCAACACGGCGATGCACCGGGCGGACAAAAAGAACGAGAACTACTCGTTCTTGTTCGTGAGTCGCGGCTTGGTGCGTCTGCGTCAAGGCGATAATGACAAGGCGATTGCTGATTTCAACGATGCGCTGGAGATAATGCCGAAAAATGCGCGCGCATTGTATGCGCGGGCGGTCGCCGAATCACGCAAGAATAAAAAGAAGGAAAGCGAGACCGACCTCGAAGCCGCCAGGCAGATCGCACCGCAGGTTGCCGAAAAGTTCGAACGCCACGGGATCGTTCCGTAGCCGAGCCGTCCGATGGCGCTACCCCGTAAGTCTGGCATCGAGCCGCGGAAACACCCGACGGGCATTGCCTTCGAATATCTTGTAGCGGTCGGCGTCGCTCAAGCCAAGCGCATCCACATAGCGCTTGGTGTCGTCGAAATACTGTCCGGTCTCGGGGTCGATGCCGCGCACCGCGCCCACCATCTCCGAGCCGAAAATGATGTTGTCGACCGGGATGACCTTGAGCAAGAGCTCGATGCCCGGCCGATGATAGACGCAGGTATCGAAGAACACGTTCTTGAGCAAGTAGTCCCCGAGCCGCGGGCGCTTCAAGTCCTGGGCTAGCCCGCGATATCGGCCCCAATGATAGGGAACCGCCCCACCGCCATGCGGGATGATGAATCTTAGGCGCGGAAAGTCGGCGAATAAGTCGCTGGTCAGGAATTGCATGAACGCGGTGGTATCGGCGTTGATGTAATGCGCGCCGGTGGCATGGAAGTTCGGGTTGCAAGAGGAGCTCACATGCACCATGGCCGGAACGTCGAGCTCCACCATTTTCTCGTACAGGGGATACCAGTGCCGATCGGTGAGCGGCGGCGAGGTCCAATGGCCTCCGGACGGATCCGGATTCAGATTGCATCCGACGAATCCCAGCTCCTTGACGCAGCGCTCGAGCTCGGCGGCGCCGTTCACGGGTGCCACCCCCGGGGATTGGGGCAATTGACAGACGCCGATGAAGTTGTCGGGATACAGCGAAACTACGCGATGGATCAGGTCGTTGCAAGCCTGCGTCCAGCGCCGGCTGGTCGTTTCATTGCCGATGTGGTGCGCCATGGCGGATGCGCGCGGCGAGAAAATCGTCAAGTCCGTGCCGCGGGCGCGCTGCAGTTTCAGCTGCGCGTTCTCCAGAAAATCGTCAAGTCCGTGCCGCGGGCGCGCTGCAGTTTCAGCTGCGCGTTCTCCAAGCTGTCGCGAATCTGGTCGTCGCTGATCTTGGGCAAAGCGGACAGCGGGATGTCGATGCCGCCTTTGAATCCCGCGATCTGCTCCTCGCGGAAGGTCTGCAGCCCCGCCGGCGCCGTGGTGTAGTGACCGTGGCAATCGATGATCATGTGCAAGCCCTCCCCTCACTGCGCCCAGTACATACGCGTTGGGTTATCCACCAGGATGCGTTGACGCATCGCGGGATCCGGGCAGATTTCCCCGAACAGATCTACGAGCTCGCCATCATTGGGCATGTCCTTGGTGATGTTCGGGTGCGGCCAGTCCGTGCCCCAGAGAATGCGCTGCGAATCCACCCCGATCAGGGCACGCGCGAACGGCACGGCGTCTCGAAACGGGCGCTTGCCCACGGACACGCGTTCCGAGCCGCAGACCTTGATCCAGGCCAGCGGGTTGCTGCCGTAGAGATCGAGCAATAGCTGAAACGGACGTTGCCCGAGGCCGTCGGCCGCCTTGACGCGCCCCATGTGGTCGATGATGAAGGGCACGTCGATTCGGCGCAAAAGATCGGCTTGCGTCACGATGTCCTCGGCGTCGAAATGCAGCACGACATGCCACCCCATCGGCTTGATGCGCGCGACCAGGCGATGGAAGACGTCGAGGTCGGGGACACCGCCCAAGTGCTTGACGAAATTGAAGCGAATACCGCGAATGCCGCCCTCGTGGAGGCGCCGCAATTCACGGTCCGTCACGGCGTCGTCGACACAGGCGACGCCTCGATAGGCGCCCTGACTCGAGGCAATGGCGTCCAAGGTCACCGCCATGTCCGTGCCATGGCAACTCGCGTGGACGATGACCGCGCGGGACACGCCGAGTTGGGCGTGCAGCGCGCGCAGATTGTCGACGGGGGCATCGGGAGGCGTATAGCTGCGGTCCGGCGCGTAAGGAAATCTGCTCGCCGGTCCGAAGACATGACAGTGCGCATCGCAGGCGCCGGGCGGCAGGCTCAGGGCGGGTTTGACCGGATTCGGATCGGGCGGCAGACAGCTCTTCAGCGGATTCTTTGCGGCCTCGATCATTTCAGCAGCTCTCTCTGCAATGCTGCCTCGTCGTCGAAATACCGGAGGCCGGCCTTGGCGAGCGGTTCGCGCATGCCATACACGTCGAGACCCAGTTCCCCCGTCGCCAGCCGCCTGCGAGTCCCCGCCTCCTTCGCTTCGCGCGCGGCCGCGGCTGCGGCGACTTTGGCCGCTTGCAGCCTGGGCACGATGACCACACCGTCGTCGTCAGCCACCACCACGTCGCCCGGGTGCACCAGGGCTCCGGCACAGATGATCGGCGTATTGACCGACCCGATGGTGGCCTTCACCGTGCCTTTGGCATGAACGGCCTTCGACCACACGGGAAAGCCCATGTCGCGCAGATCCCCGGTATCGCGGCAACCGGCGTCGATGACGAGACCGACGGCGCCGCGCGCGCGAAATGAGGTCGCGAGTAAATCGCCGAACATGCCGTCCGTGTTCTCGGAGGATGTGCCGAGCACGGCCACATCGCCGGGCTTCAGCATCTCAGCGGCGACATGCAGCATCCAGTTGTCGCCGGGATGCGCAAAAATGGTCACCGCCGTGCCGCAGGCGGCTGCGCCCGGATAGATGGGACGCATGTAGGTATTGAGCAATCCCACGCGTCCCATGGCTTCGTGGATGGTCGCGACGCCATGTTTCGCAAGCTCCGCCACGCTTGCAGCGTCGGCGCGCGACACATGCTTAACCGCTATTCCGGACTGTCCGATCATGGGATCACCCTTTCGCGTCAATGGATTGTGGTACGAAAACTTCACCGCGCATGATGAGCCGAGCCGTTCGCAGCAGCGCCGCCCGCAGCACTTCCGCCGGGTTTTCGGGGTTCATGGTCAGAATCACGCTGAATTCGCCGCTGGGATGTTCCACCGAAATGGTCTTGCGCGTACCCGGCGGCACCGACGCATAGCGATTCGCGACGCTGCCGGGCATGACCGCCGCGGTTGCAACGGTGACCGCGCCCAGAACCCCCACCGCCGAATGACAGTCACGCGGTATGAAAGTACGCGTGCATATCTGTCCGCCCGCCGCGGGTTTGGCCACCAAGCACATTTTTGGCACGACCTTCTTGGCTATGTCGCCCAGATTCATCGCGGGGCCCGCCTGCAGGCGAATCGATTCGATCTTCTGCTCGAGCGCGGCGTTTGCGTTGAGCTCGTCGCGGGTCTCGTAACCCGTCACTCCCAGCGCCTCGGCCGCCATCACCACCACGGGCATCCCATTGTCGATGCAGGTGACATCGACGCCGTCGAACCGATCCACGAGGCGTCCGGTGGGCAGCAGCGAACCGCATACGGAACCCGCCGTCTCCAGAAAACTGATATTGATGGGCGCGGCCGTGCCCGGCACGCCATCGATGCGGGCCTCACCCGAGTATTCGACCCTGCCCCCAGGCGTGCGCACCTCGATATCGCTCAAGGTTCCCGTGTTGCGCGTCAGCACCCGCAGTCTCGTGACGTCGCCCGAGGCCTGCACCAGTCCGGTCTCGATCCCGAATGGGACGACCGCCGCCAGCATGTTGCCGCAATTCGGCGTCGTATCGACCAGCGCTTCCTTGATGGACACTTGGGCAAACAGGAATTCCAAGTCGATGCCCGCGCTCTGGCCGCGCCGTACCATGCCCACCTTGCTGGTCAAGGGATCGGCGCCGCCCATTCCGTCGATCTGGCGCACATCGGGCGAGCCCATCACGGACAAGAGCGCCGCGTCGCGCTGCGCAATGTCCTTGGGCAAATCACTCTCCAGGAAGAACGGACCGCGCGAAGTTCCGCCGCGCATGAATAGACAGGGAATGGATCGCTGCATGCTCTTGGGTCCGTTGCCGGTAGATTTAGTCGTTCCCGCAAGTAGTTAACCGTACCGATTATCACGTATACTATCAAGGAATGAACGATATACCTGATATAGCAAACAGGCATGGATCATGAGGCCGAGCGGCACATGGATCTGAAACAGCTCGAATATTTTCGCCACGTCGCGGAACTCGGCAGCTTCACGCGCGCCGCCTCGTTTCTCTCCGTGGTGCAGCCGGCGCTGAGCCGCCAGGTCCGTCAGCTCGAAGTCGAACTCGGCCAGAACCTCTTCGAGCGCAATGGACGCGGCGTGGCGCTTACCGATGCCGGCACCCGCCTGCTCGAGCACACTCGCGGCATCCTGCTGCAAGTAGGCCGAGCCCGCCAGGAGCTCGAGGATCAGAAGAACGGCGACTCAGGCCATTTCGTGCTGGGGTTGCCGCCGAGTCTGGGACGCAGCGTCACGGTTCCTTTGGTGAAGGCCTTCGGCCGACTGCTGCCCAACGCCAGTCTGGCCACGGTCGAAGGCCTCTCCGCCTACATGCTCGAGTGGTTGAACGTCGGCCGAGTCGACTGTGCGTTGGTCTACAACGCGCCCGCCTCGCCCACCGTCGATCTGCAGCCGCTGCTCGATGATCAGCTGTTTCTCATTGCGCCCCTCTCGCCCAAGCCGGCACGCAAGGCGCGCAAGTCCATCACGCTCGCCGAGCTCGCCGATCATCCGCTCATCATTCCGAGCCGACCCCATTCCATCCGCATGTCGGTGGAGAATGCGCTGGCAAGCGTCGACCGCAAGATCCGTGTGGCGCACGAAATCGAATGCATTCCCGCGGTCATCGATTTGGTAAGGCAAGGCCACGGTTTTGGAGTTCTGCCCTTGAACGCAGTGAAATCCACCCAGTGGGGCGACCAACTGCGGGTCGTGCCCATACTCGCACCCGTCCTCAAGACGTCGCTTTCCATTGCGATCTCGGCGCAGCGGCCCAAGGGCCCCCTCATGCGCAAGGCGATCGACGTGATTCGCGATATCGTGCGCCAAGAAATACTCGGCGCAGAGCTCCCGACATGACCAAGCCGCGCGACTACGACAGCATTCCCGGCACATATGTCTATGACGCCGAACGCGGCCGCATCGGCTACGCGTTGAACATGTTCTGCATGTCGCTCAACAAGGAGGAGAATCGCAAACGCTTCAAGGAGAACGAGGCCGCATATCTCGATCGCTTCGCGCTCAATGCCGAGCAGCGCCGCACGGTGCTGGAGCGCGACTGGTTGGGAATGCTGCGAGTCGGGGGGAATATCTACTACACCATCAAGATTGCGTTTTGCGACGGACTTAACTTCCAGGATGTGGCCGGCATGATGTCCGGGGTACCGAAGGAGACGTATGCACAGATGATGTTGGCGGGCGGGCGCAGCCCCGAGGGCAACCGCTACAAGGACCAGACTCCGGCGGAGACCAAGCATGGCTAAAATCGTCGCGGGCATCGCCACATCGCATGTGCCGGCCATCGGAGTTGCGATGGATCGGGGTATGACGGGCACTCCTTATTGGGACCCGCTGTTCAAGGGTTATGAGCCGGCGCGGGAGTGGCTTGCCAAACTCGCGCCGGACGTCGCCATCATCGTCTACAACGACCATGCATCGGCATTCTCGCTGGAGATCATTCCCACCTTCCTGATCGGGGTGGGCGATAAATTTCCCATCGCGGATGAGGGCTTTGGCCCGCGTCCGGTGCCGGCCGTACTGGGACATCCCGTGCTCGCCTGGCACCTCGCGGAGTCGCTGATCCTCGATGAGTTCGACATGACCATCGCGAACGAAATGCCGGTTGACCATGGTCTCACGGTGCCGCTGTCGGTCACCTGCGGCCAGGCGGCGGCGTGGCCGTTTCCCGTCATTCCAATTTGCGTCAACGTGGTGCAATACCCTCCGCCCACCGGCGCTCGTTGCTTCAAACTGGGGATGGCGATTCGCCGCGCCGTGGAACAATTCGATCAGAACTTGAGGGTGGTCATTTACGGAACCGGCGGCATGTCGCACCAGCTGCAGGGCGAGCGCGCCGGATTGATCAATCGGCAATTCGACACGGCATTTCTCGATGGGATGACCCGCGACCCGCTGGCGCTCACCCGAATCACCCACACGGAGTACATGCGCGAAGCCGGCTCGGAAGGCGTCGAAATGGTGATGTGGCACGTGATGCGCGGCGCACTCGACGAAAACGTCGCCGAGATCTATCGTCACTATCACGTTCCGGCATCCAACACGGCCGCGGGCCTGTTGATTCTGGAAAACAGGAGTCCGGCATGAAGGTCTGTCTCGCGGGGCACGGCGCCTTCGGCATCAAGCACCTCGAAGCGATGGCGAAGATTCCCGGAATCGAAGTCGCTTCTCTGGCGGGATCGAATATCGAATCGGCGCGCGAAGTCGCGCAACAGTGGAAAATTCCGCATTGGACTGCCGATCTCGGGGAAAGCCTCGCGCAGCCCGGTATTGAGGCGGTGATCTTGACCACCCCCACGCAATTGCATGCGGCGCAGGGTGAGCAGTGCATGCGCGCCGGCAAGCACGTCATGATCGAGATCCCCATGGCCGACTCGGTCGCGGATTCGGAACGGCTGGTGCGCGTGCAGAGTGAAACGGGCGTGGTCGCCATGGCCGGGCATACGCGCCGCTTCAATCCCAGCCATCAATGGGTCCACAACCGCATTATTGCCGGTGAACTCAAAATCCTGCAGATGGACGTGCAAACCTATTTCTTTCGGCGTACCAACACCAACGCGCTCGGCAAACCGCGCAGTTGGACCGATCACCTGCTGTGGCACCACGCCTGCCACACCGTCGATTTGTTCGCGTACCAGACCGGCGAGAATGCATCCCAGGAATATGCCCTGCAGGGGCCGAAACATCCGGTTCTGGGCATTGCCATGGATATGAGCATCGGATTGAAAGTCTCATCGGGCGCCCTCTGTACGCTCTCGCTGTCGTTCAACAATGACGGCCCCTTGGGCACGTTCTTCCGCTACATCTGCGACAACGGGACGTACATCGCGCGCTACGATGAACTGCTGGACGGCAAGAACAACCCCATCGACGTGTCGAAGGTTGATGTCTCGACGAACGGCATCGAACTGCAGGATCGGGAATTTTTCGCCGCGATTCGCGAGAACCGCGAACCGAATGCCAGCCTCGCGCAATGCCTGCCCGCCATGCAGACATTGGGACGCCTCGAGCATCAATTAAACAGCGCCCCGCCGTAGGCGCTCGCGGGATCGCCGAGCCACCGCACATTTTGGTTGAGTCGGCGAAACTTACCGGTACACTGCTCACCCAAATTCTTTTCCGTGTCGAGCGCCGTACGGGCGCGTGCGGCCACCGAGTGCGCGAGGATCGATTTGACAACGAACTTGGAACTCAATATCAACCCCCCGGCCGACGCGCCCCAGCCGGTCATCGATATTCGCTATGGACAGATGGGTCTGGTCCAGGTACGCATCCGAACCACGGACCCCGGCGCCATCCTGGACGAGTTGACCGGGCGCACCGCCACCGCGCCGCAGTTCTTTCGCCGAACGGCCGTATGCCTCGATCTCGGCGCGCTCAAGAGCGCGCCTGACGTCGCCGAGGTTCGAACCGTGATGGACGCAATCCGCCGCGCCGGCATGCTGGTGATCGGATTGGCCGGGGACGCCGCGGACATGGAAGCGGTCTCGAACGGCCTCAGCCTTCCGGTGCTGTCGGGTTTTCGGGCGCCGCACCAGCCGGTTGCGGACGTTCCGCCCGCCCAACCGGCAGCAGCGCCGGCGGAGCCGGTGGCTTCGGTCCTCGCCACTCTGATTCAGGATCAGACCGTGCGTTCCGGGCAGCGCATCTATGCCCGCAATCGCGATCTCATCGTCACGGCCGGGATCGGTGCCGGCGCCGAGGTCATGGCGGACGGCTGCCTCCATATTTACGGCTCGCTACGCGGGCGCGCGATGGCAGGGGCGCGCGGTCAGCTCACCGCGCGGGTGTTCTGCCAGGAATTTCATGCTGAGCTCGTTTCGATCGCCGGCGTGTTTCGCGTTTTCGAGACGATTCCCGGCGAGCTTGCCGGCAATCCCGTGCAGGCCTGGCTGGCAGGCGAGGAGCTGCATTTCGCCCGCGTCGGCGCCTGAGACGGAGCCGCCGCGATCATTTTCAATCACCGTCACCCGAGCTGAATTGCGCTCATTCGGGCGCAGGACCTCGCCGCAAACATTTCATAGGAGATTCCCGCATTGGCAGAAATTATCGTCGTGACCTCAGGTAAAGGCGGAGTTGGAAAAACCACCACGTCCGCCAGCATTGCATGCGGACTCGCGCAGCGTGGCAAGCGTGTCGCCGTGGTCGACTTTGACATCGGACTGCGCAACCTCGATCTGATCATGGGGTGCGAGCGGCGCGTCGTGTACGACTTCGTGAACGTCATTCAAGGCGACTGCGGCCTCAAGCAGGCGCTGATCAAGGACAAGCGCATCGACACGCTCTACGTACTGGCGGCGTCGCAGACCCGCGACAAGGATGCGCTCACCAGCGAGGGCGTACGCCGCGTGCTCGATGAGCTCGCGGCAGACGGCTTCGAGTACATCGTCTGCGACTCACCCGCCGGCATCGAAAAGGGCGCGCATCTCGCGATGTACTTTGCGGATCGCGCGGTCGTCGTGGTCAACCCGGAGGTCTCGTCGGTCCGCGACTCGGATCGCATCCTGGGCCTCCTGGCCAGCAAGACGCAGCGCGCCGAGCAGGGCAACGGCGGCGTGAAAGAACATCTGCTGCTCACCCGCTACAACCCGCGTCGAGTCGCGAGCGGCGAGATGATGAGCGTCGATGACGTCAAGGAGATTCTCGGCCTCGACGTCATCGGCGTTGTGCCCGAGTCACCCGATGTACTGTCCGCTTCCAACGCCGGCGCGCCCGTCATTCTCAACGCCGAGAGCGACGCGTCGCGCGCCTACGAGGACGCCGTGGCCCGGCTGCTGGGCGAAACGCTGCCATTGCGCTTTGTCGAGGAGCCCAAGAGGAGTTTCTTCGCGCGCATGTTTGGAGGCTGACATGGGGTTACTTGCTCTGTTTCGCAAAGCGCCATCGACAGCCAGCGTCGCAAAGGAGAGGCTGCGCATCATCGTCGCGCAGGAACGCAGTGCACGCGGGAGCCCGGACTACCTGCCGCTGTTACGCCGCGAATTGCTGGAGGTGATCCACAAGTATGTGAACGTGGATCCGTCGGCGGTCCAGATCAACCTAGGTCACGAGGACGGTCACGAGGTGCTCGAACTGTCGGTCTCACTTCCGGAAACGCAGCGTGGCAAGTAGCCGCCACGCGGCTATTGGCCCCGCACTCCATCTGTGGGTCGCGGTAGCGGCGGCGGCACTGCCGGTCAACGGCGAGCGCGCACAGGCCGGTGAGCTATGTCCCAAGGGGTGGTGGGCGGATGTCATGGTCGGTTCATACCACATTCACCCCTATCGACACTTCGATGACTTCAATCCCGGCGCCGGTATCGAGTGTTCAGTCACGTCGCAATGGGCGGCCTCGTTCGGCTATTTTCGCAACTCCTTGGACCGGCCAACGTTCTACGGTGGCGCGATCTATGCACCGGAATTCGCCCACTGGGGGTGGTTCCGGTTAGGCGCGATGGGCGGGATCATCTCCGGCTATAACTACGGGAATATTGGTCTGGGAAGGAATAATCGAACGGGGCCGGTGCTTGCCCCGACGGCAATCACCCGGTTTGGGCGATTCGGTGCGAACTTCATCTTGATCCCGCCGATCCACGCGGACAATCTACCGTTCACCGTCGGCCTTCAGGTGAAATACCAATTCCGCTAGGCCACACGCAAGGTTGATCGCTCAGGGCTGGGCACCGGCCTTTTTGCCCGGCAGCGCATGAACCGGCTTTGCAAGCTCTCGTGTACCTCCGGCGATACCGCGCCGATCCGGATCCACTCGAGCGCCATCGCATCCCAATCTCCATCATCCACATGACTTCCCTGCCCCATTCCCTGCACCAGCCTCTGTACCTGGTACTCCCGGCGGAGCGCTTCGTCCTCGGGCGGCGTCGGGATGTCGCTGTGAATTTCGGAGCGAATGCATAGGACTCTCAGCGCCCGCTCACAGGCCGCGCCGCCGGCGTCAGACACCGAGCCAGCTTTCGCCAATTTCTCGGTGACCGCCTGAAGCCCGCCTTTTGGCCAGTGCTGAACGCCGGCGATGAAGGTCTCGGCGGCTTGCTTCAGCGTCTCGCGCTCGGACGCCTCGGCATTTCGCACCGCCGCCCATTCGTATGCCCGTATGTGCCGGCCGGCCTCGAACAGATTCGTGAAAGATTGCTCTGCATCGCGCATGTGCTGCTGGGCCATTTGAGCCGCGCACAGATCGAGAGCGCGCCCGAACCGATCCTGTAACCCACGCGCTTCCGTCCTCGGCATTTCATCGAGCGCCTCAAACGCGGAACGCAACTCGGGAATTCTCGCACCTTCCTCGAGCAGGGCCGCCCCCGACAACGCGGCGACGCGCTCCGCCTCTTCGCACAGCGCAACGGCTTTTACCTTGGCGGCTTCCAGCCGCGCCGTGTATTCCGCATGAGCCTGCTGGCGTTTCTGATAAAACGCGTCGCACAGCTCGCGAAATTCATTCCACAATGTCTGATCCTGATCGCGCGGTGCCGGACCGGTTTCCTTCCACAGGATTTGCAGCCGCTTCACGCCGTCGATGGCCTCGCGGCTGTCTTCTTGAGCGAGCAAATGCCGCGCTCGTTTGATGAGAGACTGCTTATCCGCGACATTGCGCTCATGCCACGCATCGAGCCTTGCCTGGAGCCGGTCCGTCGACCCCTCGAAATCTCCCTGAACCGCCCGAGCGGCTTCGCGGTCCACCGGGAAATACTGACGCCACTCCTGCCGCGCCTCACGCAACACGCTCGCCAGCAGGCGCCAGTCCGGATTGTCCACACTCTGAGCCGTTTCAAATGCCGTCAGCCGTTCGACCAACGCCATGCGGTGTTCCAGATTCTGCTGCCGCAACCTCGCCTGCGCTTCGAAATATTCACGACAGGGTTGATACGCCGCTTGTGAGGCTCGGTGAAACCGCTCCCAATCCTCCGATGCGTCGCTCACGATCCCTTTGCTGATCGTTCGCCATTCCTGCTGCAACGACTTGATGCGCTCGGAAAGGACTTTCGGTTCTTCCGTCGAACCGACAAGCGCCTCCATCTCCTCGATCAGCTCGATGCGCTTGGGCGCGACGGCATAGTCCTTCCACCCCTTGAGCTCATTCAACTTGTCATCGAGCTGCTGTAAATGCCGCGTGAGATACACCGGCACTTCAGCCGCGGCCGGCAGTTTCTCTTCGATCGCGCGGCGCAGCCCCGCCGCCTGTTGCGTGTTGCCGTCGCTCAGTGCGCCATTGGCCTTCCGGATCAAACCGCCGATCTGGCGAAAGACCTGCTCCTCCGCCGCCCGCTTTGCCGCGCGTGCGGTCTCCTCGGCCTCGCGGAGTGCAGCCTCCTCTTTGCGACGATGTGCTTCGGCGTCGGCCTGTGCCGAGGCCGCCTCCTGCGCCGCCTGACGCTCGCGCTTGCGTGCGTCATGAGCGGCCTGCTGCGCGGCCTTTTGGGCGGCTTCCTCCGCAATCTGCCTCAGGTGTGCCGCGATGACTTCCCGGCAACGATCGATCGCCTGGTTGCCGCGCTGTTCGATATCCGCATCCGCATGCGCGGCAAGCGAGCGCCAGCGCGTATTGAGTTGCTCGAAGGCCGCTGTGTAAAGGGTGTCATAGGTCCGATGGCTGTGCCGTTCCAGCGATGCGCAGAGCGCGCTGACCTCGCCCGCAATCTCCGCCGCCTTTCGATGCTCAGCGTTCAATGCATCGCACTTCTGCTTGAGGATCTTGTAGACGTTCTTGTCCTTGCTGCCGACCTGTTTGAGAAGCTGTCTGAGCTGAGCGGGATCTTCGAGGCGTTGCGCTGCCAACCGCCGTAACCGGCTGCTTGGACTTTCCACGACGAGCTGCGCGACTTGAATCGGATCATCGATGCAGGCAAGGGCCTGCGGCAGGCGACCGGTGTCCTTGCACAGCGCCGCCACGGAGAACATCACCGACCGACTCTCCGCTTGACGGCAGAAAGCGGCGAAATCGATGGACTTCTCGTCAATGAGCTCTGCCAAACGCGCCTGTGCAGCCTGCTGCAGAACGGCAGGAACATCGGCAGAAGCGCTGTCGGCCAAGCCGGACAATCCGGCAAGCTTCCGCAGAGCGTCTCCGTCAGGCAGCTTGTGAATGGCCGCGACGCGCAAAGCCTCTTCATCGGTGCCCAGTGCCGTACCAAGGAGGAGATCCGGAGATCCCGCCTTCAGCGTCGCGATTCGCTCTTCCAGGGTGGGCGGCGATGGCGGTGTCCTGGCAAAAAAGCGCGAAAACAGCTTCATCGAGCCAGCCTGCACGCCCTGACGCCCGGCTGAGCCACGACCGAGTTGTCCGACAAGTATCTAAATAACATTCGGAAAAAGCCTTTTATCGCCAGCGATCATTGGCAAATTATACCGGTGTCACTGACTTACGCGCGCCTATCGTCAACCGCTGACCGCTGCCGGGCCGCGGCCGCAGTTTCAAACGGAAGGGTTCTCGAAAGGCAGTCCGACGTAGTTCTCAGCGACGCTGGTGAGCGCGGCGGACGACCCGGTCAAATAGTCGAGTTCCGCCAGCTGCAGCCGGTGGCTGAAGGGATCTTCGGAGAATTTATGCGTGATCGAGGTGAACCACCACGAAAAGCGCACCGCCTTCCAGATGCGCCGCAAGCATTGTGCGGAGTAGCTATCGATCGGCTCCTCGCGGCCGGTCCGGTAGTATTCCACCAACGCCCGATACAGCACGCGAACGTCCGCGGCTGCGAGATTCAAGCCCTTGGCTCCGGTGGGAGGCACGATGTGCGCGGCGTCGCCCACCAGGAATAGCCGGCCGAATCTCAAAGGCTCCACCACGAAACTGCGCAGCGGCGCGATGCTCTTTTCAATCGATGGTCCGGTGATCACCGCCTCGGCGACCGATACGGGCAGACGCCGGCGCAACTCGTCCCAGAAGCGCACATCCGTCCACGCCTCCAATTTCTCGTCCAGCCCACATTGCACGTAGTAGCGGCTGCGGTGCAGCGAACGCATGCTGCATAGAGCGAATCCGCGTTCATGATTCGAGTAAATCAATTCGTGCGCGGCCGGCGGAACGTCGGCCAGAATCCCGAGCCAACCAAAAGGGTAGATGCGCTCGAAGCTCTGCATGGCCTGTGTCGGGATGCTTCGCCGGCAGACGCCGTGATATCCGTCGCAGCCGGCGACGAAATCGCAGGTCAGTTCATGCGTGCGCCCGCCGTGCGAGTAGCGTACGGTGGGTTGCGCGCGGTCGAAGCCTTCGACGCTCACATCGTGCGCCTCGAATATCAATCGTCCGCCTGCCGCGATGCGGGTCTCCATGAGATCCTTGGTGACTTCGGTTTGACCATAAACGGAGACGCCGTTGCCGGTCAGGCCCTTCAAGTCGACGCGAAAAGATTTCCCGGCGAACCCGAGAGCGAACCCGTCGTGGACCAGGCGCTCCGTCAGCATCCGCTCGCCGACGTTCGCCAGCACGAGCAAGTCCACCGTCCCCTGCTCCAGGACGCCGGCGCGGATGCGCCCGGCGACATACTCGCGACTCTGGCGTTCGAGGATGACGCTGTCGACGCCGTGTTGGTGCAGCAGTTGCGACAGCAGAAGTCCCGATGGGCCGGCGCCGATGATTGCTACCTGAGTGCGGGCCACGGCGCGCCTCCGATGGAGTTCTCCCGGAGCCTAGCAGCGCCGCAGGCGCCTTATTGCACAATTCGGATGCGCGCTGGTACTTATCCGCCAAGGTGACGGCGGCGAAAATCAACGGGGCTGACCCCGCTGTGACGCCGAAAAAATCGGGAGAAGTAGGCGGGATCCTTGAATCCGAGTTCGCCGGCGATGCCGCTCACCGAACTCGCGGCGTACACCAAGCGGCGCCGAGCCTCCAATGCCAGCCGTTGTTGAATCAAATCGAAGGCCGTGCTGCCGGCTAGACGGCGGCACAACCGGTTCAGACTGGTTTCGGACAGGGACAGATGCCGTGCGTAGCGTTCCACCGGCCAATGCTTGAGGTATTGCGATTCGATCAAGTGGCGGAAGCGCCGCAGTCGTTCCGCGTCGCGGCTGCTGTGGATTTCGGGACTGCCGTGCGCGGCGGTGCCGAGCGCCAGAACCCACAACACGCAGCATGCCAGCCAGCTTCCGACCGGAGCGGCCCCACTGTCGGGTTGTGCAAACTCATACGCCAGCCGTTCGAGCAACAGCCCTGCGCGCAGGGCGAGCTGCGGGTCCTCGCGCAGGTCGATCGCACGCGGCATGGAGAACAATGTTTCGATAGGCCATTGGTGTACGGCGGCCGCCATGCTCAATACGCGGGAGAGATCAACCGTCAGCACAGACCCAAGAGTATCGGCGCGAAATCGGAAACTGTGGACGGTCCCGGCGGGAATGATCATGACGGCGGGCCCGGCCAGAGCGGCGCGCGAATCGTCCAGAGTAACGGTGACGGGACCGGCGGTCACCAAGACGCATTGACTGAGCAGGGTGTGCCGATGAGTGCCGATCCTCCACAGGTACTTGCGGCTGCGCGACTGAATGTCTTCGATGTGCACGCCGTCGGTTTGAGCCGTCGCCGGCGCTTCGCCGTACAGCGAGAAGCTCGGGATATTACGGCGGTTGGATCGCATCGGGCTCACTCAAGGTTGAAGCGCCACGTCACTCACCAATAATACTTCGCACGCGCCGGCTCCGGTGTCGTCGCGTACCAGCGAGGTCTTGATCCACATGCCGTCGTCGCGCACGCCGTCCACCAACTCGCCGGACAAGGTGACGACCTGACCCGGCCGCAGCCGCGACAATTGTCGTGCAACCATCTTGTTTTGCGGGATCACATGCGTATTGGCGCTATGGGTGATGATCGAATCCTTGGGTAGCGGTGAGCTTTGCCGCGCGCGCCAGTAGTAGAACCGATTGGACTGCGAAATATCGATCGCGCGCAGGATTCGATTATCCGACATGGGTCCCCAGCCCAGGGCCAGATCCTCGGGGACCAAGTCCGCCAGGGCGTCGAAATGATAGCGTTCGCGCGCCAGGATGCGGGCGGTGATCCGATAATCGGCGCGCACCGTCAGGGTCCAGCGTCCGACTTGCACTTTGTCGCCGGTGGGCAGATTGGTTTGCTGCGGATCATCCGCGGCGAGTACGCCGTCCGGCTGATGAAACGGGCGGTCGGAATACCAGTTCCACCCTCCCCAGCCGATGTAGATCAGCAGGACTACCTTGAGCAGGGGATGGCGCCACATGTCTTACTGTGGCGCAAAATACCGCGCTGTTCCGTGACTTCGGTCGGAACTCAATCGCTGGGCGACGAGATGCGTCGCCGGGCCCGAGCGCGCTGCACGCGCCCGGGTGAGTGGTTGATGTTAACGCTTACGCGGGCTTCTGTGCCCAGACCTTGCACCAGCCGCCTGCCGGTACGCTCTTGCCTGCGAAGATGTTGCAGCCTGCGGTGGCATCGCTCGCCTTTCCTTGGTATTGCGCGCAGGTGCTGCATTTCTGCGTGGGTTTGAATGTTGGATTCGCGGCGGCATCGACCTTGGACGCATCGGTCACGAACCCCAGGGCTTGCGCCGTCGGGTCCTTGGGATCCAGCGGGGGAAGTCCTGCGACGGCCGCGGAGTTGGCCATGAGACCTATGGCCGGAATGAATGCGCCGGCGATCAGTCCGCCTTTGACGATAGCTCGACGTGAAATCTTGCTTTGCATCGTAATGATCCTATGGGGTGGAGAACTAAGGCGCATTTTCTCGCTTTTCCCTGCCGATTTGTCATAAATAAATATTAATAGTTTGCGCGCGAGCGCGAACGATTATCACTATCATCTGCGCGAACCTGCGGCTCCGCGAGGTGAACGCGCGACGCGAAACGGCTCAACCCGCGATTGCGAGCAACCAATCGCGAAACAGTTGTACTTCCCGGCGAATTCGCTGCGGGCGCTCCGGCGTGATTACAAAGTAGGAATTATCGTCGGGAAAATCCTGCGGCAGCGCCTTCACCAGCCGCCCGGTCGCGAAATACGCGTCCAAGAAAATTCTGTGCGCCAGCGCGACGCCGGCGCCGGCCGCCGCGAGTTCCAATGCGGCGATGGTCGTGTCGACGGTCGGACATTCGCTCGCCGGCACGTCCACGAGTTCCAGCGTCTGCCGTACCTTCAGCCAATGATTCTCATATCCCATGATGTGTATGAGATGCCGTGGCAGCAACGCTGCCGGATCGCTCTTCACCTGCGCCGCCCGCAATAGAGTCGGACTGCACACGGGTAAGATGCTCTGATTCAACAAGCGTTCCGACCGGTAGCCATGCCAGTGACCCGCACCATAGCGAATTTCCAAATCGGTGGCTTCGTCGAGGACGGCGTTATCCCAAATCACCGAGGAGAGCCGCACTTCGACCGACGGGTTTGCAATGCTGAACGCGGGAAGTTTGGGCGCAAGCCACAGCGCGGCCAGCGACACCGGGGCGTGAACCGTGATTTGCACCCGCTCCGATCCACCGAAAAGTCCGACCGTTGAGTCGGCGAGTTCTTCGAATGCCTTGCGCACGGGCGGCAAATAGGCCACGCCCATGGGGGTGAGCTTGACTCCCCGCGGCAGGCGTTCGAACAACGCAAAACCCAGATGCGCCTCGAGCGCGCGGATCTGGTAGCTGATGGCGCCCGAGGTCAGATTCAGTTCCGCCGCTGCGGCGGCAAAGCTGGACGTCCGAGCGGCCGCCTCGAATGCCCGCAGCCAGGTCAAGGTCGGCAGCCCGACGACTGGGCGAATTTGGGTCATGGAGCCCTCGGACTAAAATTTTATGGCCAAAGGTACCAAAATATTGGGTTGTATGCCGCCTATCGATCAATTTATTGTGGTCAAAATCCCACTCGCCGGAGTTATCGGGTCTGCATGAAAACAAACGTACGCGTGGTCGTGGTCGGGGGCGGCATGATGGGCGCAAGCCTGCTGTATCACCTCGCTCTGGAAGGTTGTTCTGACACCATTCTGATCGAAAAAAGCGAGCTGACATCCGGTTCGACGTGGCATGCCGCAGGTCAATGCCCGAGCATCACCGGCAGCTACAACCTCGCGAAAATCCACGCCTACAGTAATGACTTGTATCCGAAGCTCGAGGCGCTGACCGGGCAGTACGTCAGCTGGCATCCATGCGGGGGTTTGAGGCTGGCGAACAACGAACATGAGCTCGCCTGGCTCAAGCAGGTGTACGGGTATTCGAAGAGCATCGGCTTTCGCATGGAAATCGTCGGGCTCGACGAGATCAAGCGTCTGAACCCGTTCCTGACCACGGACCAGGTGATTGCCGCCGCGTGGACCGATGGTGGTCAATGCCGCCGGCTGCTACGCGCGCCAGGTCGCCGCCATGGTCGGCGCCGACGCGCCCATCACGAACATGCAGCACCACTATGTCGTGACGCATCCCATCCCGGCATTCATGGAGCGCAGCGGCGAAATTCCGGTGATGCGCGATTCCTACACCTCCGGTTACTTCCGCCAGGAACAGAAATCCGGGCTGATGGGCATCTATGAGACCGCCGGGCTGCACGAAGCCTGGGCACCGCGAGGTTTTCCCGAATGGGAATCCTCGAACGAATTGTTTCCGGACGACCTGGACCGCGTCGCGCCGTGGCTCGAGCGGGCCATCGAGCGCATGCCCATCTTCGGCGAGGTGGGAATTCGGCGCATCATCAATGGCGCCATTCCGCACACTCCCGACGGGGCGCCCCTGCTCGGGCCTGCCCCGGGCTTACGAAATTTCTGGATGTGCTGCGGAACCTCCTTCGGTATCGCGCAGGGCGGCGGCTGCGGCAAGTATCTTGCGCAGTGGATGCTGCACGGCGACGCCGAGATCAACATGACGGAATTCGACCCGCGGCGTTTCGGCCCATTCGCCGACGCGGCCTATGTGCGGGACAAGGTATTCCTGGATTACCGGTTGACGTTCACCACGAGGAGGCCGGGCGAAGAAGAAATGGCGGGACGCCCGAAGAAAATGAGTCCATTGCATGACAGGCTGCGGGCGCAGGGCTGTGTGCATACCGAAACCTTCGGCTGGGAGCGCCCTAAATGGTTTTCGCTCGACGGCCGGGTCGAAGACTATGGCTATCGGCGAAACAATGTGTTCGATGTGGTGCGGGAAGAGGTTGCAGCCGTGCACGAACGCGTCGGAGTGCTCGATCTGACGGGATTCGCCAAGTACGACATCAGTGGAGCGGGAGCCGAGGCATACCTTAATCGCATTTGCGCCAACCGGGTGCCTCGCAAAGTAGGCGGTATCGCGCTCGTGCACCTCCTGTCGACGGGCGGACGCATTCAAGGCGAGATGACCATCACTCGCCTGGACGACGATAAGTTCTATGCCTTGTCGGCTGCCGCCGCGGAGCTGCGCGATCAAGATCTCTTGACTCAGAGTGTGTCGCCGGGCGAGGCGGTCCGGATCGAGAATGTAACCGAGGATCGCGGCGTGCTCGTGGTGAGCGGACCGCGTTCCCGCGAGCTCTTGAGTCGATTGACCGAAGCGGATCTCGGCAACGATGCGTTTCGCTGGCTGACGGGCCGCGAGATCCGCATCGCGGGGCACCCGGTGCGCGCGCTCCGCGTCAGCTATGTCGGCGAGCTCGGCTGGGAACTGCATCCGCCGATGGCATCATTGCCGGCTCTGTACGATGCCATTTGGGAGGCCGGCCGGAAATTCGGCATCGCCAACTATGGATTGTATGCGGTCAATACCCTGCGGATCGACGATATGCCGCGGTTCATCCATTTCGACAAGACCGACTTCGTCGGCAAGTCGGCGACGCTCGAGCAGGCGCCGCGCCCGCTGAAAATCGTGTACGCCGAGGTCGCAGCCGCCAATACCGACGCGCGCGGCGGTGAGCCTGTGCTGGTGCAGGATCGCTGCATCGGAGTTACCACCTCCGGCGCCTACGGGCACCGCGTCAAGAAAAGCCTTGCATTCGCCTGCGTCGAACCTGATTTCGCCGCGCCCGGGAGCCGCTTCGACGTGCTCATTCAAGGCGAGCGCCGCGGCGCGACGGTACTCGGCGCGCCGGCCTTTGATCCGGACAATTCACGGATGAGGGGGTAGCGTGGCAATCGACCTTCCAGCGCGCGCCAGAGTCGTCATCGTGGGCGGCGGCGTCATCGGTTGCTCCGTCGCCTATCACCTGACCAAGATGGGCTGGAGCGACGTGGTTCTTCTGGAACGCAAGCAGCTGACCAGCGGCACGACCTGGCATGCGGCCGGTCTCGTCGGCCAGTTACGCCAGAGCATCAACATGACGCAGCTGGCGCGCTACACGGCCGAGCTGTATCGCGGTCTCGAAGCGGAGACCGGACAGGCGACCGGCTATCGCCAATGCGGCTCCTTATCTCTGGCCACGACGCCCGGCCGCATGGAGGAGCTGAAACGCAATGCCTCGATGGCCAAGGTATTCGGTCTGACGGTCAACGTCGTGGGGCCGCAAGAGATTCATTCGCTGTATCCGCTCGCCAATCTCGAGGATGTCATCGGCGGTATTCACATACCGAGCGACGG
>WNFI01057260.1_pt1 | contig 58826 bp, 40 predicted proteins | sample 5400471 | NCBI WGS metagenome assembly WNFI01 (sample SAMN13153348, study PRJNA577476) | soil metagenome | isolation source: 100 cm saprolite on Douglas fir-dominated hillslope | place: USA:California | collected 2013-09-17
GCATCCGGTGGTTGCGCTATTGACCAACGGTGTCGAGATGGATGTTCTCGGAATCGCCTACTCGGAATTCTCCGACGCTGATCGCGAAGCGATCGTCGCTGCGTATCCCCGCACCGAGCACTTTAAAGAGGACATCATTCAGGCCTTTTTCAATGGCATCAAGCACAAACCTGAGACGACATTCGGCAATGTAAAGGCAGATGTACTGGCGGACAAGGATCCCAAGTTCCAGCGCATGAACTTCTGCAGTGTCATCCGCGGTTCGCAGTGGAAGGGCTAGGAATCTCTCACCGGGCGCTCAGTGGAACCGCTGCAATTCTGAACGAAAACCTAACAGCTAAAGAGGGGGATGCGATTGCTCGCATCCCCTGAAGGTTGACCGAAGCGATTGCGCGCAGCAGGCTTGGATTAGAAGACGAACTTCGCGCTTATCTGACCGATACGAGCCGGTGCGGTGCTGGTGGCCTGCCCGAACTGGCCGCTGTTAGCATTGCCCACCACACCTTGGAAGTTAGCATGGTTGAAGACGTTGAACATCTCAAAGCGCATGTTGAGTTGCATGCCCTCGGTGATCTTCGTGTCTTTCTCAATGCCCGCATCCGTGGTGATGGCTCCCGGCCCGCTGAAAGAATACTGCTTCGCGCTTCCGGTTACGCCGCAGACTTCGTAGCCGCAACTGAGGCCACTGGCGAAGGCTGACGTGTTGAAGTAGGCATGTCCCGGTCCACGCGGATTCAGCTTCTGGATGGGGCCGATTTGCGTGGGATAGTCGAGGCCGATGTTGGTGATCGCAAAATCGCCGCCATTGATCTGGAGACTCACCGGGGTGCCGCTGTTGAAGCGGCTGATGCCCGTAATGTGCCACCCCGTGGTAATCCTGCGCGAGCCAAGCAGGCGCGCAAACGGAAGATCCCAGTTATAACTCAGCACCAGGTTATGCCGCATGTCGAACGTCGAAGGGCCGTAAGCTCGAGACGGATTGCGAGGGTCATACTTGGCAGAGTAGCTATCCAACGAATGGGCGTAGGTATAGCTCACCAGGAAGGTCAAGTCGCGAGCGCGCCGCTCCGCAGAAACCTGTAGTGAGTTGTAGTTCGAGTTGCCCGAGTTCTGCAGGTAAGTCGCCGAGGCAAAAGCCACCACCGGACCTCCACTGGAATTGTGGTAGTTCTGGCTGATGGTCTGGTTGTCGATCAGGCCCGTAAAGGCACCGTAGTAGGTTTGGCCGCCTTGCGTGTAGACTCCACCTTCGCCACCCGGCCCGCAGCCCGCAAGCGACTGGCAGAGCGCCGCATTCCCCCAGAGCACATCTACGCTACGCTGAATATGGTGGCCTTGAGTACCCACATATCCCACGGTCAGGATAGTCGACTTGTCAAGTTGCCGTTGGATAGAGACGTTGTAGTGTTCGGCCATTTGAGTTTTATTTTTGTTGTAGTACCCGGGCACATAAAGAGGCATGAGCGATCCGAACTGGAAATTCGGAAACGGGCCTGGGCCTGATGGGAAGGTAAAGGGGAAGTGCTGTCCCTGGGTCACTCCGTTTGCGCGAGTGATGTAGGGGCTTGCGAACTCCGTCGGTTGCGGCGACGCCCAATAGAGTCCCCAGGGAGCGTCTCCGATAATACCGAAGTTGCCGTTATCCGCGGCGCCCAGGTAGTAGACGCCGTAAGCCGCACGAATGCTGGTTTTGTTCTCGCCCCAGATACCGCCCGAAGGCGCCCAGGCGAGGCCAATACGAGGTCCAAAGTTGTTGTACTGGGTGGGAGAGATCGTGCTCGGAACTCCCGGATCTCCCGGAACCAGGTTGCCTGTGGGAGAGTTGGGGAACTTGGTGGACTGCACTCCCGGAACCGGGGTGGTCAGACGGCCAAAGACATCGCTCCACGGCCTGGCTACGTCCCAACGGAGGCCGAGGTTAACAGTGAGGTTGGGAGTCGCCTTCCAGGTGTCGGCAACGAAGAGCCCGCCATATCGGGTGCGGTTGTCGAGAAGCTGGACGGAGCATTGGACGAAGTTTCCGGGAGCGCCGATATAGTAATCAGAAACATCCGCATGCGTCTCGTTTCCGTTGAATTGGAAATATCCGTTGGGTCCGCATTCGTTGCGGACATTCAGCTGGTAGTACCGGAACTCACCACCAAAGCTGAGCGAGTGAGCGCCCATCGCCTTGCTGAAGGTATCGCCAATCCCGTAGGTAGTGTCAGGCTGATAGAGATTCAACCAGTTGTTGCCGACCGCAAAGTTGCCCTGGGTAAACAACATCATCGGCAGCGACGATGGGTATCCCGGTGTTCCGGTATTGATCAGGCCGCCGGTAGTGGGATCGGTATTGAACCCGTATTGACTGTAGCTGGAAATCTTCGAACTGGCCGATGGCTGCGAGGTTCGAGTCGCCGTGCGGAAAAGCTGGATACGCGCAACGTTGACCGCAGTGCTGCCGAAGGTCTTCGTGTTGCTCATCGAGAAGAGCTGGTTACGCGACGGCTGTGTCGCTGGGAAACCTGGCACGTTTGTAATGCCCTGATACGCCTGCTGGTAGATGGGCTGAACGGCAGTCGCATCGTCGTAGTGATAGTAGAACGACCAGTCGCCGGTCATATGGTTGATGAAATCTATCCGCTGAGCCATGTTGGTATCCACGATCGATCCGCTGTGGCTTGAGTCGGAAAAGCTGAAGCCGCCAGCTTGATTTGGGGCTGGAATGAATGGCATTGTCAATTTAGTGACTGGGTCGATATAAGCGGAGATATTGTGGCCGGGCACGCTAACGACGGTATGCGTATTAGGGTCGATGGCCGTGGTCGTTACCGGTGTACCGAGTTGGTTGTACATGGTGGATCCAGCGACAATCGTTCCGCCCCCGCGACTCATGAGCGTCGCGGCCCAGGCGTCACCCTGCACGACGGTATTGAGAACGCTATCCGGAAAGATGCCGTTGCGTTCGTCGGCGCTCATAACCTGCATCGGTCCAGTACTGACTCCCGCCACCTGGCGCGTTTGCTGAAAGTCAGTGAAGAAGAAGATCTTGTCCTTCCAGACCGGGCCGCCCAGAACACCGCCGTATTGATGTCGCTTCAACGCCGCCTTTGTGGGGTCGAAGTAGTTCCTCGCGTCCATCCCCTGATTTCGATAGAACTCGAAGAGGGTTCCATGGAGGCGGTTGGTTCCGGATTTAGTCACAGTGTTCATGACGGCACCAGTGAACTTGCCGTACTCCGCGCTGAAGCTGTTGGTCAGCAGGCGAAACTCAGCAATCGAGTCGGCGTTCGGGATCAGACCGGCGCCCATATTCTTGGTCTCGTTGACCTCGGCCCCATTCACCAGGAAGGCATTGGCCCACTCCGGCTGACCGTCCGTGGAGACATTTCCCGCCGACGAGTAGAGACCGGAAGCGGGACTGCGATCGGAGTAGCCGCTGTTTGTATTTGCGGGAGAAACGCCCGCCTGAAGTGAGAGCAGGTCGAGATACGAGCGGCCGTTGAGCGGCATGGCTAGAATCTGAGGAGATTCGATCGTGGTGCCCGTCGCCGTGGTCACGGTCTGGACCTGCAAAGCGTTCGCCTCGACAGAGATGGACTCGCTCACACTACCGATTTGAAGAAGGAAATCAAAGTGCAACGCGTCATTGACGTTGAGATCGACGTTGTCAATAACTTGCTGTTGGAAACCGGCAACCGAGGCGGCCAGGCGGTAGTGTCCCGGAGGCAGAGCCAGAATGCTGTACTGGCCCGACGAATCAGTAGCGACGGTACGGGAATAGCCGGTGGCAGTCTCAGAGGCAGTCACGTTCGCGTTCGGAAGCACGGCTCCGGATTTGTCACGGACGTAACCGAGAATGGAACCGGTCACGTCTGCCCAGAGATGGGCAGTGCCGAGCAGAACAAGCAAGCAGAGGCACGAGCAACGGCAAACACGACGGTGCATTAGACTACCCCCTCAGACTCCGAATTTGTGCGACAATATCACCTTTTAATAGGCGAACAAGCGAAATAGTACGAAAATGGTGCTCCGGGAACCAACCGCCGCAGGCACGGAGAAAATCTTCAACCCCACCAAGGCTCCGTATCCAAATTCAGAAGCGATCTTCAGACTGAGCAGCCCTTTAGAGTATCGATAAATAGCCGTTATCTCAGTATGGATCACAGCGCGATTTGTCATATAATACAATCTTATGGAGGATGTCAAGCTAAGATTCTCTAATTCTCACATTCGAGCCCGTTTGTTTGGCCGGGAAGCGTCCGAAACGAAGAATTGGGCTGAATGCGACCATTATGGCTGGGAAGGAACGGACGGCGAGCGTGTTCCTGACAGAGGAGCTTGCGTTTCTATAGGGGGACGTGAACCAGAGAACGTCGGCTTACATTTTCATCCCATAAACACAAAGATTCACAATTCAGAAATCAAAACCGACTTTGCTGCTTGCTCTTGATCGCGTTTTGTCTGGTGCTTAAAGAGGAAATAAACCGGTACGCCAATCAGAACAATTACAACTCCAGGAATAGTCGTCGCAGGACGATACAGGAACAACACCGCCAGGATAATTCCCGCGCAGACGAGGTAAAGCAGAGGAATGACAGGATAGCCGAAGGCGCGGTAAGGCCGATCGGCATTCGGCTTAATCTTCCGCAGTCGAAATACGCCGGCAATGGTCAGGATGTAAAAGATCAGCGCCGCAGAGATTATGTAATCCAGCAGATTACTGTAGAGATTTCCGTAGGTTCCAGTCGCCGGCTGATACGTCCGGATCATCAGCAGAACGGCCGCCCACAGGGTCTGCATGATCAGCGCTGCACTGGGAACATTCGCACGATTCAGGACCGATGCGCGTTTGAAAAAAAGCCCGTCCAACGCCATCGCGTAGTAAGCGCGAGCTCCCGACAATATCAAAGCATTCATACAGCCGAACGCCGCAATCATGATGGCGACAGCGATCAGCGTCGGGCCGACGGAGGGGAAAACAGCCTGCAACATCGCAGCCGCCACTCGATCCGAAGGTGCGTGCTGGATTTCACTCAACGGCAGGACAACGACGTAGGCAAAATTGGCGAACACGTAAAGGCCGATTACGATGATCGTTCCGAAAGCGAGAGACAGAGGTACGTTTCGCGTTGGGTTACGGACTTCACCAGCGGTGAATGTAATGTTGTTCCAGGCGTCCGCCGCATACAGGGCTCCAATTTGCGCACTGCAAACTGCGACCAGCATTCCGAATGCTGTGGCCGGGGAAAGCCCGTGTGCCGCCAGAGTGAATCCTTGAGGCGTCCATGCATGAGCGAAGTTCGCCTTGACCACGGAAGCCTTCCAGCCAATCAAGACTCCTATCCCAATCACTCCCAGCAACGACCCTATTTTCATCGTCGTGAAAACGTTTTGGACTCCCTTCCCGTACTTGAGGCCCTTCATATTGGCCCAAGTCAAGAAAGTTATGACCAGCAGCGCGACCAGTTGAGCAGTCGAGAGCGAGAGCGCATAATTCGGCAAGATATGGATGGGCCGGATGATGTAGTTCGTTTCAGCGATTTGCGGCCACAGCACGCCAAGGTAGCGGGAGAATCCCACTGAGGAAGCTGCAATTGTCCCGGTTTGAATTACCAGAAATAGAGTCCAGCCGTATAAAAATCCCCAGAGTGGCGAGTAGGCTTCGCGGAGGTAGACGTACTGACCTCCGGCACGCGGCATCATTGCGGCTAACTCTCCGTAAGACAGCGCAGCCGCCAGGGTGAGGATACCGGCGATAACCCAAGCCAGCAGCAGCCAACCGGTACTCCCAACCTCTCGCGCCATTTCACCGCCCACGATGAAGATGCCGGACCCGATCATCGATCCAGCCACAATCATGGTCGAGTCAAAGACTCCCAGACTTCGATTCAGTTCGCGATGCGGCTCGGCGACCTGAGAGCCCTCCATTTTTTGCGTCACAGTATTCCCCTCATTGGATCTGCTCAAGAGATACCTGTTCCCCGCTAAAGTTCCGATCGGATCATTCGAACTAAAATTCAGGTAGCTGCGTGGCTGGTAATGAGAAGCGGATGAATAGGTCTACCGCTCGACTGCCACCTCTGATGGTGTCATTGCCGGCTTTGCTCGTGGATTGGGCTATATTGCGTGAGTCCCGTCCGCTCGACAATCTCCTTGAACTCAGAACAATGGCGGAGCGGATCAAAACGCGGATCCTGGGTCAAAGTGAAGAGCTTCATGTTCCCCTCGTCACAGGCTCGGTTGAGCCATACGACCATCTGACTGGACTCGCCGAGGGCGGCATATGTTGCGGCAATGTCAAAGGATGGCATGCACTGGTGCGGGGGGGCACCCTTGAGTTCGTGTAGAATCTCGCGGGCGGAGGACTTATCGCCTGCAACCGCGTGAGCGTGGGCCTTCATGGCTTTCACGCAATTGTTTCCTCCCGCCAACTGGATCGTGGTTTCAAATTCCCTCAGTGCCTCCTTGAAGTTGCCCTTCTGCTCGAGCGCTTGAGCCATGTACATATGCGCCCAAACGAAGCGAGGATCCAGCTCCAGAGCACTTTGATAATGTCTGAGCGCCTCGTCGAATTGGTGTGCCAAATGAGACGTGACTCCAGCCCAGACCAAAGTAATGATCGAGACCGGATCAATCTCGAGAGCGTGCATGATCGCGATGTGCGCCGCCTCGTGCTGTCCTCTGGCTGCAAGCAGATTCGCGTACCAGTGATAGCCAAGGGCATAGTCTGGATTGCATTGAATGGAGCGCCGGTACTCGTGATCGGCAGCTTGCCAATCCCGATCGAAGTGCAGAAGGACATCGGCCAACGAAGCGTGGGCTTCGGCCAGATTTGGATCAAGCTCGATAGCTTTCAACGCTGCGCGCCGCGCCGATGGCATCGCGTCAGAGGGAGAAACGATCTCATAAAAAGACAAGAGAGTGAGAGAATCGGCAAGGCCTGAGTAGGGCAGCGCGAACTCCGGATCTTCGCGTATCGCTGATTCGAAACAATGAATGGCTTTCCGCAGGCCTTCTTCGTTGCGCTGCTTCCAGAAGTATCTTCCTTTTAAGTACGCCTCACGCGGGCCTGGCTTTTCGCGGCGGCGTGCCTCGACTGGACAAGACGTTGGAGAAGAATATACCTTCAGCCAAAGGCACTGGACAATCTGGTCCGCTATATAAGTTGGCATTTCGCCGAAATCGCTCGGACGGCAGCGATAGCTATGGGACCATGCCTCAACCCCAGTGTCAGCAGACAAGAGAACCACGTTCACTCGTAGGCCGTTGCCATCGTCCTGGATGCTCCATTGCAATAGATAGTTAACCGTTTCGTCGTCCCAAATCCTGGCAGGAAATTCCCGTTGTTTCTGCCGCGTTGGGGAGTTCGGACTCACGATACTCAGTTGTCTGGGATTCAATTGCTCCAAAGCCGCGACTGTCTCGGCGACGATGGCGTCGCAAAGACGTCGGCGTTCGCCATTGACGGCGATATTCTTGAGCGGCAGCACGTAAATCGTAATGCGATCCTCGGAGCCCTTGGAGGATCTGGACGGCGCCGCCGATTCGGTCCCCTGATCGCCGCCTTTTCGCGAGGCCTGACGCTTCCAGCTTTCGATCTCCGAGCGCAACGCAAAAACGCTGCCCAGGCGCTTGTGAAAATGACGATGGACCGGCAGGCCTTCTTTCTTCTCCCAAAGTTGGACCGTGCGAACTTCTCGCCGCAAGTAGCTGGCGATTTCTTTCCAGGAATCCAAACGGTCGGTGTCCCGCCACCCACTGGATTGTGGAGAGTTCGGGCCCGTTGGGGGAAATGTCTTGATCATAGCCGTTTGCGGAAGTTTACTGACCGCCGAATCTGAAATTCCACCTGCAGGACCAAACGCTATATCGAAACCTGCAGGATAACCGAGGAATGAAATCGAGCAACGACGAACGAGCATTTAGAGACTGACTAAGATTCCGTCAACCTGCTGGCTCTCTGTCCCGAGAGACTACACTGTGGCGCCGAGTCCCTGCAAGGTCTTAGCTCGTCGGTGGTGGCTGAATCCAATTCTGAATCTTCAGGACTGATCTCAGGCAGCACCTGCTCGGCCACCGATGGGCGGTCGTTTTTCCCGGCCTTTTTCAACGTGGTCGCACACCGTTGCTCGACAGGATCGCATAACGGTTTCGCACTATTTCGCTTGTTGGCTTTCGAAGGACTTGTTTACCTATATGCACTGTGTCTCTCCGCAGGATGCTCTGACCAGATCGGCACTCAGATGTGTGTCGCCGAAGAAATTCAGTTGTGGGGAATGCGGAGCAACATCAAAGATAATCATTGTCTTTACTGGAAAGAGGAGTCCTGTGTCGGGAAAAGAAAGCTCAGCATCATTGCAGCAGTCGTCTTGGTTTGACTACGCAGACAGCCACGAGTTCATGGAAAGAGTTCGTACTGGAATGCCTCCGCTCATTATTTGCGTTGCTTGCAATGGAGGCATCCAAGGCAAAGAGGCCAACGAGTTCATCCCTGAAACGGCTGATGAAATAGCAGCGTCAGTCCAGGGTGCGTACGAAGCCGGCGCGGCGATGGTTCATATCCACGCGCGCGATCCAAAACAATTAACCCAGGGAGCCCGCGATGCTGAGACATGGCGAGACGTTTTACGCAAGGTTCGTGTAGCTTGTCCAGAGATCATCATCAATGCAACCACCGGAGCCGGTCCTGGTATGAGCATGGAGGAACGTGCCGCGTCTCTGGCAGCGGGACCGGAAGTTGCGTCGCTGAACCTAGCGCCGGACATGAGCAAGTTCACGCTCAAGGAACGCCGTCCACCGTTGTCTCACCCCCGTCCGGCCCTTGAAATCGATGAATGTATTCCATTTACCTACGGTCAGATTCACCAATTCGCCGCGGAGATGAAACAACGCGGAATCAAACCGGAATTGGAGCTTTACCACCCGGGCTGCGCCTGGGTTGTGGACTACCTGATTGAGCACGATCTCATTGAAAAACCTTATTGGATGCAGACCGTAATGGGTTATCAGACTGGGAGTTTTCCGACCGTGGAGAATGTTTTCCAGTTATTGAAGGAGTTTCTCGAGGGAGCTTTGTGGCTGTGTTCCGCGATTGGCCCATTTCAACTGCCGCTGACCACCCTTGCAACCCTGATGGGCGGCCATGTTCGGGTCGGACTGGAAGACAACGTCTATTATTGTCGAGGACAAAAAGCCAAAAGCAACGCTCAGCTTGTAGAGCGAACGGTTCGTATTGCGCATGAGCTGAACCGGCCGGTCGCAACACCGGCCCAGGCTCGCACAATGCTTGGGCTGCGAAGCCAACCAAGTAGGTACTAGGTATCGGACGCACCTTGGGGGCGTTGGCTTTTGCTCCGGGGCAATTGGAAATGCTCTATTAGCATTATGATACGATATTTAAAATCATGCTATTAACGACCATTATTTACCTCGCTTTTGCCGCCAATGTCCCAAGTCTACCTCCAGGGAGGGGCAAGGCGATCGTTCAGCGGAATTGCGCCGGGTGCCACGCACTAAAGGTGATCACCTCGAAGAGAGCGTCTAAGGAACAGTGGTCCACGCTAGTGGATCAAATGGTATCGCGCGGCGCCGACGTTTCTGATGATGAAATCGACATTCTGGTGGAGTATTTGGCCGAGAGCTTTGGCGCAACCAAGGGGCCAGCGACTACCAGGAAAAATCATGCTCGGACCAAGGTGGTGAACGTTAACAAGGCCACCGCAACCGAGCTGGCTGGAGCCCTCAACCTTACCGCAAAGGATGCCGCGGCAATCGTCGCCTACCGTGAGCAGAACGGGAACTTCAAAGCATGGACTGACTTGACCAAAATCCCGGGCGTCGAAACAGCGAAGATTGAGAACAATAAAGCCCGGCTTGCGTTCTAACAGCAGGTCACGTCCTGGTCGCAACCCAGACTGCGTGGCGGAGGGAGAGGGATTCGAACCCCCGGTACGGTTTCCCGTACAGCGGTTTTCAAGACCGCCTGTTTCAACCACTCACACATCCCTCAGGAGCCGGTAGCGGCTCGAGGGAGCTCTGCCCGCGAAAGTGCGGCAGTTTCCTTACCTACTTCAGAAGTCCGAACGCTTTGGAATGGAATTCCATTACCTCTCCGAAGTGGGACAAAAAATAGGACAGGCTGTGATCTCCCGGATAGGAATGATATTCGTGCTGCACGCCCTGTTTCAGTAGTTCCTGATGCAGCGCAGCCGCGCCCTTTTCGAACCCGTAGTTGTCTTCCTGGCCGCAATTGAAGTAAATAGCAAGCTTGCGGAGGCCATCCGCGTTTTTCTTTGCCAGACGGAAAGGGCTATTCTCGTTCCAGTGGGGCACATCAACCGGATTTCCAAAGACCGCCGCTAACACCTGGGCCAAAGGAGCGCCGGAGCGCGCCGCAGTATCGAGATTCTGCGGAGACTCCGTAATCAGCGCTGCGCTCTGCGCGCTGACCGCAGAGAACATTTCGGGATGGGCAAAGGCAAAGCGCAGGGCACCGTAGCCTCCCATGGAAATCCCGCTGATGGCTCGTCCCTCGCGACCGGGACGAACGCGATATCGGGCCTCGATGTGCGGGATAAACTCGCGCAGAAAGAAGTCACTGTAGCGAACTGAGCCGTCGGAGGAGTTGATGTAAAAACTGCGCCGCCCCTCGGGCGCGACGACGAGAAAGTCACCTATTCTCCCCCGATGTTTCAAATCATCGAGCAGCGTCCATCCGCCGCTGTTGAACAAGGTCTGCTCGTTGTCGCCGAGCCCGTGGAGAAAATAGAGCACCGGATATCGGGGCTTCGGTTGCTTCGCAGCTGAGGCGTCGTAGCTCGCAGGGAGATAGACGCAATAATGGACTACATACTTAAGAATCCCGCTCTGGAGGGCATTGCAATCGATCCGGCTGTGAGCGTGTGCCGAATCGTCCGCGAACGCTACGCAAGCGAGAATCAGAATAAAAAGACCAGCCCGGAAGACGCGAAGCATGAAATTCAGTCTACTCGTAGCGTAGCGCTTGCACGGGATCGAGCCGGGCCGCGCGTCCAGCAGGATAGAGACCAGAGAGCAGACTTACAACGAACGCAAAGCCGATTGCGCCCGCCACCAGCCACCAGGGAACCGCCCAGAAATGCTCTGGAGGCATGTCCTGCCGCTTCAGATAGATGTTGGTGCCGAGGTTAATGACTTGGCCGATCGTCCATCCCAGAGCGACTCCCACGATGCCCCCCAGAATTCCCATGGCACCGGCTTCCGCGAAAAAAAGCTTCTTCACGTCCCCGTCACTGGCGCCAATCGCTTTCATGATCCCAATTTCGCGGCGCCGCTCGAGAATCGCCATCACCAGGGTATTTACGATTCCGATGGAGGCAACAGCCAGGGCCAGACTGCCGAAAATTCCCAGGAACAAATCCAACACTGCGAAGAACTGCCGCAGGCTGCGCGTGGCGTCGAGGATTGAGAACGTGGTGAAGCCCAACTTCTTGATGGCATCTTCCACAGGCTGTACTCGAGTTGGATTCTTCACTCGCACACTCAGCGAAGAGTAGACGGCCTGATCAGTCGCGGACCGCGAAATCTCACGCAAATCTGTGGGCTGCATCACGTGAAGGCTCTCTGCCAGTTTTATCGGGAGAAATACTCGGGCCCGGGTCGGACCCCGCATGGTTTCTGGATCGAGATCGGAGATGCCGACAATCTTGAGCTTGAGCTCGCGCGACACTACCGAATAAGCCGCCCCCGCCAGATTGTTCTGCCTGTCCTCAGCGGACAGAGCTCCATTCGCCGGCGTTGCGTCGCGCTGCGCGTAGCGCATAACCAATTCCTTGCCCAAAAGAGGAGGTGCCAGATCGGCAGCCTTGGTGTCGTCGGCCCCTGCCTGCGGAGTCTTGCCCAGCAACTCCTCGGCGAATGTCTTCTGGACAATGACCTCGGGCGCGGTGTCTGACGAAAAAAATCCTCCTGGGATTCCATCGAAAGCATCGTTGGATTTGGCGGAAGGAGGCAACGCCGCAATCATGGTCAAATGCGGCTTGTCTTCGTAGCGCAGTTCGGTGATGAATCGAATATCAGGATGAGCTTCGAGCACGTTGGGCAGTTGTTCAATCTCATGCCTCGCCGCCTCGTCGAGAATACGGCTTTCGCCGGGAGCAGGCCCGCTGCGCTGTTCCTCGCGTCCGAAATTGCGTAGATCGCGCCGTGAAGTAACTACAACCGTATCAAACAGTCCCGATTTCACCAGGCGGCGCGAAGCCAGTTGTTGAAGGCCAATTCCGAGGGAAAGCATAGCTACCAGCGAGGCCACTCCCACGGAGATTCCGACGGTGGTCAGCGAATTTCGCAACACAGATTCGCGAAGATTTCGCAGGGCGAGTTCGGTCAAGTCGGGAATTTTCACGCGCTCTCTCCCTTCAATCCTCCGCCGGAGGCCACGGGCATGTCCGGACGATCCACTCCTGGACGATCCGAACCCGGACGTTCGTAGCCGCGAACATCATCGACCAGTTTTCCGTCCGCCAGAAAAATCATGCGTTGCGCATATCGCTCTGCCAGGGCGCGCTCGTGCGTCACCATCACCACCGTCATTCCCAATTGCCGGTTGAACTCACGAACCAAGTCCATGATCTCGGTTCCCGTATGGCTGTCGAGATTTCCGGTGGGTTCGTCGGCCAGCAGGAGTTGCGGACGATTGATCAGTGCGCGAGCCAGTGCCGCTCTCTGTTGTTCGCCTCCCGAAAGCTCGCTGGGACGGTGGTTCATGCGCGCCCGCAAACCAACCCGCTCCAGCGCTTCCCGCACCAGGTTCTCACGCTTGCTGCGCTCAACTTCCGCGAAACGCAATGGCAGTTCCACATTTTCTGCGAGCGTCATGCTGGCAATCAGATTGAACGATTGAAAGACCATTCCCACCACGTGCAGCCGGTACTTCGCCAATTCCTCGCGCGAGAGCCGCGCTAGGTCCCGCTCCTGAACCAGGACAGTACCCGAAGTCGGCCGGTCCAGTCCGGCAATCAAATTCAACATCGAAGACTTGCCGGAGCCCGAACTGCCGAGCAGGGCTACGAATTCTCCGCCACGAACCTGCAGAGAAATACCATCCACGGCACGAATCAAAGTCTCACCCATACGGTAATGGCGGCACAGTGCCTCCGTATGGATCGCGATCTTGCCATTCTCTGGGGAGTTGCCTGGGACGGAAGTCATACGACTAGCGGATATCCCCCCGAAGCACGCGCAGCGCGTCCGTTGCCTGCACGTCGCCATTGCTGCCCTGCGAAGAGCCGCCATTTGTATCAAGGGTCGCGGCGTCTCCCTCGCCCGGGGCCAGGAACAAGTTCTCTTCCACGCCATGCTGCCGGGTGTAGAGATCGTAGTAGCGACCCTGGGCCGCGTAGAGTTGGTCGTGGGTTCCGCGCTCTACGATTTTTCCTTGCTCCATGACCAGAATCTGGTCCGCACGGCGTATTGTCGAAAGCCTGTGCGCAATCACGAACGTCGTGCGTCCCTGCATCAGGTAAGAAAGGCCGTGTTGAATCATCTGCTCCGATTCCGAATCGAGGCTGGAAGTCGCTTCGTCGAGAATCAGGATGCGCGGCTCCGCGAGAATCGCGCGCGCGATCGAAATCCTCTGCCGCTGACCTCCAGAAAGCTTTACCCCCCGCTCGCCAACTATCGTGTCGTATTTGTCGGCAAAGGACTCCGCGAATTCATCCACGCGTGCGATCCGGCAGGCCCGCATAATGTCTTCTTCGCTTGCATCAGGCCGCGAAAATGCCACATTCTCGCGGATCGTTCCGTCGAAAAGAAAAGATTCCTGTAACACCACTCCGAGCCGCGTGCGATAAGAATCAAGCCGTACCGTGCTCAGATCCACGCCATCAACCAGGATTCTGCCTTTTGTCGGAACATAGAAAGCCGAGATCAGCCCGATCGTCGTGGACTTGCCAGACCCCGACGAGCCCACCAACGCCGTGACCGTGCCAGGTTCAGCGCGGAAGGAAACATCCCGCAAAACCTCATGTTGCCCGTCGTAGCTGAAGCTTACGTTGTCAAATTCAACTGTGCCAACGATGTCTCGGAGCGGCACGGCACGCTTTGGATCCCGATCTTCGGGCCGTTCCGCCATGATCTCTTGCGTGCGCTCCAGTCCTGCTAACGCCTCTGTGAGCTGAGTCCCGATGGAAACGATTTGCATGATCGGAGCCACGAGAAAGCCCAGCAGCAAGGTGTAGGAAAAGAAGCCACCGACGGTCAGTGTGCCGGAGGCAATCTGGTGTGCGCCAACATACATCGTCACTGCTCCCACGCCTCCAAGCAGAACGCTTGCGGAAAGACCCATGACCGAACTCGCCGTCAGCGTGCGCATCACGTTATCGAGCAGGCGGTGTACGCCGCTGGCAAAAACCGATTCCTCGCGTTCCTCAGCGTGGTATCCCTTGATCACGCGCACACCGCCCAGCGACTCCGTTAGACGCCCAGTAACTTCGGCGTTGATCTTACTGCGCTCACGAAAAATCGGGCGAATGGTGGCGAATGCTTTATTGAGCGCCACTGCAAAACATGCCAGCGAACTAACGGCGATCAAAGTCATCTGTGGACTGGTGCGAAAAAGCAGGACGAGCGCAATGCTTGATGTAACCAGCCCGCCTGCGAAATCCACCAGGCCTGTGCCCAGCAGATTGCGCACACCTTCCACGTCGCTCATGATGCGTGATACCAGATTCCCCGTTTTGTTGGCATCATAGAAGGCAACGGGCAGGCGGGAGATGTGGACTTGCACTTTCTGACGCAACTCCGCAATCAGGCGCTGCGCCGCTTTCGACAACAACTGGGTCAACGAAAAGGACGTGACGCCCTGGATTAGCGTAGCGGTCAACACCAGCAACACGAGCGAACGCAACTGGTCCATGCGATGTTTGCTGATGACGATATCGATCAGGAATTTCGTGGAATACGGCAGGACCAGCGCTGCAACGCGATTGATAACCATCAGCAGAAAGCCCAGCGCCAGCAGCCCACGACGCGGCCGCATCAGCGCCCAGACTTCCGGCAGAACGGCGCGGAGTCTCTGGACCCTCGGGTCGTGTCTCGCCCGTCTCCGCCGGATCGTTCGCCGACCCTGGGCCTGTTGCTGGGCCTGCTGGTGACACTTTCCGTGGTCCTCGCGTACTCGGCTTACATAACCTGGCAGGTGACGGGTTTGCGCAAGCTGCAGACTGAAATGGTGGACCGTAACCGCAAGGACTCCTTGCAGTTGCTCAGAATTCAGAATGACCTCGACCTGCTCGCGGTTGCCATGCGGGATATGGTGAGCAATGACGAGCCCTATCCGCTTACCGCATGGTCCGCGCAATTTCAACGAATTCACGCCGATCTCGATGACGCCATGCGCCGGGAAGAGGCTTTCGCTCCCGCCGGCCGCACTCCAGAACAAAAGGCCTTCCTGTCCAGTTCCTTTGCGCAATTCTGGGACGCGGTCGACCGCATTTTTGCTCTAGCCAGTGATCGGAAGGAGAAGGAAGCGAGGGAGCAAATCCAGTTCTCGCTGCAGGCGCGCCAGGCCGCCCTCAACACTGCCGTAGCTCGACTGCTGGTGCAGAACTCGGAAAACGAAGAGCAGGCCGGGCAACAGATTGTGCGGATTTACGACCGGGTCCAGCGCCAGGTGTACGTATTTCTTGCGGCCACTCTGTTGGCGATCTTGCTGAATGGCCTTTCCCTGATTCGCTGGAACCGGCGCCTGTTCGCCCGGATGGCCGAACTTTCCGAACGCCGCAGCGAACTGGCACAGAAACTGATCTCAACCCAGGAATCGACGCTACGCTATATTTCGCGCGAGTTGCACGATGAGTTCGGACAGATCCTCACCGCGATCGGATCGATGTTGGGCCGTGCAGGCACTCATGCGCCAGAGGGTTCATCCCTGCGGGCCGACCTGCACGAGGTCCGTCAGATTGCGCAGACCGCGTTGGAGAGCGTTCGAAGTCTGTCGCAGGCCTTGCATCCCGTGATGCTCGACGAGGCCGGGCTTGAGAGCACTCTCGACTGGTACATCCCCACCGTGGAAAGACAAACTGGGATTGCCATATCCTATGATAAGCAAGGGGTGCCGTTTCCTGTGGATGGCGGTGCTGGCGTGCACATCTACCGCGTGCTGCAGGAAGCGTTGAACAATGTCGCGCGACACTCGGGCGCGAAACAGGCTTGGGTGCGGTTGCGCTTTCTGCCGGCAGGGATCGAGTTGGAAGTGGAAGATCACGGCGTCGGTCTGGCCGAGCGACCGGGAAGACAGGGCATTGGCCTGGTGGCGATGCGCGAACGCTCCGAGCTGATGGGTGGGCAGATTGTGTTCTCGCGGCCGGCCGAGGGCGGCACATTGATGCATCTGACGGTCCCGAGAGAAAAGGCGGAATCCTATGGCCAAGAAGATCACAGTATTGCTCGTGGATGATCACAGCCTGGTTCGGCGAGGCTTCCGCCGCATGCTGGAAGACGAGCCAGACATGGATGTGGTCGGTGAAGCAGGCGACGGCGAACAAGCTATCAAGCTGGCGCGCCAATTACATCCGATGGTGGTTGTGATGGATTGCGCCTTGCCCGGTACGAATGGCCTACAGGCCACCCGGCAGATTATTGAAGACTGCCCGGAAACGGCTGTCCTCATGCTCAGCATGCACACTGAAAGCACATGGGTGCGGCAGGCGATTGAGGCCGGGGCCAAGGGGTACATCCTCAAGAACGCGATGGATCTGGAACTGGGCCCGGCAATCCGGAAGGTCGCGTCCGGAGACACCGTATTCGATCCGCAAGTTGAACAGCCCTCCACGCTGAAGGGAGAGCGCAATGGGGGCCTGACTCAGCGTGAACTTGAAGTCCTGCAGATGATTGTCGATGGGAAATCGAACAAGGAAATCGCTACCGTACTCGATCTCAGCGCCAACACTGTAGCGGTGCATCGCGCCAACATCATGAACACGCTGGGAATCCACAAGACCGCGGAACTTGTGGTCTATGCCATTCGCGCCGGGCTGGTGAACGTTCCGTGAATCGACGTTCTTTTCTGTGGGGCGCGGCGGGCCTGGCGTCGTCGTTCTCGCACTTGCCGCTGCTGGACGCTTTCGCTGCTCAGGCTGCGAGATCCCAGGCTACGCAAGCTGCTTCTTCCGGCTTTCGATTTGCTGACATCACATCACAAGCAGGGATTCACTTTGTGCACAACAGTGGAGCTTACGGCGGGAAATATCTACCCGAAACTCTTGGTTCCGGCTGTGCTTTCCTCGACTACGATCGCGATGGCTGGCAGGACATTCTGCTCATCAATGGCCTGGACTGGCCAGGCCACAAGACACGCCGGTCGACGATGCGTCTCTACCACAACAATGGCAATGGCACATTCACGGATGTAACCGCGCGCGCCGGCCTTGATGTGGAACTCTACGGTATGGGCGTGGCGGTCGGCGACTATAACAACGATGGCTTTCCCGACATCCTCGTCACCTGCGTTGGACAGAATCGTCTGTTCCGCAATACGGGCAAAGGAACTTTTGTTGATGTCACCAATGTCAGCGGACTTGGCAGACGCGAAGGGTTCAGCACATCCGCTCTGTGGTTTGACTACGACCGCGATGGACTTCTTGATTTGTTCGTCTGCAACTATGTGAAGTGGTCCCCCGAGCATGATGTCTTTTGCAGCCTCGACGGCAAGCACAAGTCGTATTGCACGCCAGAGGCTTATCGCGGCGAAACTTGTTGGCTCTTCCGCAATCGCGGCAATGGAACGTTCGAAGATGTCACGGCAGCAAGCGGAATCTTCGACAGCAGCTCCAAGTCGCTGGGTGTAGCGCTGCTCGATGCAGACCAGGACGGCTGGCCCGATCTTCTGGTTGCGAATGATACCCAGCCCAATAAGCTCTATCGGAACCAGCGCAATGGGACGTTCAAAGACGCCGCCGTAGAAGCCGGTCTCGCTTTCAGCAATGAGGGCAAAGCCCGCGCTGGCATGGGCGTCGACGTCGCGGATTTCGAAAATTCGGGCGCTCCCGGCGTTGCCATCACAAACTTCGATAACGAAATGATTGGGCTCTACCGGCAGAATAAAAAGATTTTCGAAGATATTGCGCTGCAGAGCGGAGTGGGCCTTGCTTCCAAAAGCAGTCTCGGATTCGGCTGCGCCTTCCTGGATGCCAATCTTGATGGATGGCTCGATTTCGCCGTTGCCAACGGGCACATTGACGAAACCGTGCGCAACATTCGCGGCAATGTGGGGTACGCGCAGCCGCCTCAGCTTTTTCTGAATAACGGCAGGGGAACTTTTCGGGACGTCGCAGCAGAAGGGGGCGGAGGCTTCGATCAACCGAAGGTCGGACGAGGTCTGGCTTACGCCGATTTCGATCGTGACGGTGATCTTGACCTTCTGCTGACCACCAACAATGGACCGGCTTATCTCTATCGCAACGATCAGTTAGCGGGCAATCGCAGCATCCGTTTTCGTCTGGTGGGGACCAAGTCAAATCGCGACGCAATCGGCGCTGCCGTGAGGATTTCTGTCGGAGGCCTGACTCAGTACCGAGTAGTAAAAGGCGGGTCCAGCTACTTGTCGCAGTCTGAACTACCCGTAACCTTCGGATTGGAGAAGCGTGACCGGATTGAGACGGTCGTCGCCGATTGGCCGAGCGGAAGAACAGAGGAATACAAAAATCTGGCCGCGGGCCAATGCTACGAATTGGTCGAAGGCAAGGGAATCTCGCCGCAAGATGGTTATTGATGGCCGACTGACGGACTGCGCACTGCCGTAGACCGTTGACCAACGCTTCCGGCCGCCACCAAGTCGATCTGCACCGAGTCGTTCACCCGTAGAAAAAGCGTGCTCGGATTTTTCATTCCCCACTTCACATACGGGATCGTGAAATGAACGGTCGCAGTCCAATGGTCTGGCCCCATTTCGACATCGGCGGGAACCGTGATCTCATGATCGATTCCATGCATACTGAAAATTCCGCGAACCTGCACGGTCGATTTGCCTTCTGGCGCCACCATCCCCTGGACACGGTCCGGCCGAAAAGTAATTTCAGGATAGCGTTCGCTCTCCAGAATCTCCCGATGCATCTTGCGATCTCGCATGCCGCTGCCGCTATCGCCGCTCTTCGCATCTACCACGATCTGTCCCGATATCTTTCCGCCGACCGGATCGAATTGCAGCGCGCCCTGTTTCAATTGAAAAGTTCCACGTACGGTGTGAAGCACATCGCCCAAGGTAAATTTCACGCTGGTGTGTGCCGGATCAAGCTGCAGAACGGTATCTTGCGCAGTGGCGGCAGTAATCGTAAGAGCGACTACCGCAACGAAAACTAGTTTGCGGCGAAAGATATGGCCGTAGCCCAAAAGGTGAGACTGGCTCATTATGCGGTTAACAACCCCCAACCTAAAGTGAGCCCGTCCAGGGCCAGGTGTAGGGGTGACAATGTCCCCACGTGCAAGGCCACCAGTCGCCGGAAAATCTCGGGGCGTCTCCGAAAAACCTGCAAGGTTCGCCGCTGCAGCCTTGGACGTCCGTCGAGCATAAGGATCAACTTCGCCATTAGCAGGGGTCGCAGGGCGAGGCGTCGATGTTCCTTCTGGTAGCGGCCCAAGTCAGCTTTTCGAATACAGTCTGCCAGCAGAATCGCTTGGCCGAAGGCTAGACTCAACCCTTCCCCGGTGACCGCATCGACAGCGCCGGAGGCATCGCCGATCAAGGCGACGTTCCCCCGGCAAACCCGTTTCAGCTTGCGAGTGACCGAAAGCTCGCCTCGCTCCGCCGAAGCGGCCTCTGCGGAGTGCAGACGTGCCCCCAGTTCCGGGAAGCTTCGCAAGGCCTCGTCCAGGCGTAACTTCGAATCGTGCGACATCAGGCCCACGCATGTCTGCTCATCACTTACGGCTGCCACATAGATTTGGCAGCGTTGCCCCCAATAGATCTCCATGCGGTCCGACCAGGGAGCGATTCGATAGTGGCGCCGGAAGGCATAGCGGAAATCCTTGCGCGAATATTCTTCGAGATTGGCCCAGCGCCGTACACGCGAGTTTCCGCCATCGGCTCCAACTATCCATTGCGCGTCAACCCTGCGATTTCCCAGGCCGACACTTTCCTCCGAAATCCCGGTAACCGGAGTCCGCCACAAGAGTTCAATCCCCAAGCTCTGCGCACGCTCGGTCATGATGCGATGCAGTGTGGTTCGCCGCACACCAAGGCCACATCTTGCGGGAAAGTCCGCATCTGCGGTCAGTCCTGAAGCAAGAAACCGCACGCCTCGGAGACTATGGCATTCCTTCGGCCTGAAGGCAATTCCCAGCCGGTCAAGAGCGCTCATACCCTCGGGCATCAAGCCCTCGCCGCAGGGCTTGTCAATCGGAGGGTGCGCGCCGTCGGCGACCATCACTCGAAGCCCCTGTTGCCGCGCGGCAATCGCCGCCGCCAGGCCCGCAGGCCCGCCGCCGATCACGAAAACATCTGTGGACTCCACAACCGTGATTACCTCACCACTGCAAGAGCACAAGCTCCGAACAAAATCCCGGCCCCATGGCCGCGAGGATGCCCAGTGTGCCGGGCTCAGGACGGCGGTTCCTCATTACATCCTCGAGCACAACCAGCACGGAGGCTGATGACAGATTTCCTACCTTGCGAAGGCAATCCCAGGAAGCATCCAACTGCCCGTTGTGCAGATCGAGTGCGGCTGCGGTAGCCTCCAACACCTTCGGCCCCCCCGTGTGTAATACCCAACTCTTCACGTCATTGCGCTGATATCCCTGATCAGAAAGGAACGCGTCCACGCCTTCACCCAGATGCTCGCGAATCAGGACCGGAACTTCAGGTGAGAGCGTGATGCGGAAACCTTTCTCGGAGACGTTCCAGCCCATCATTTCTTCTGTGTTGGGATAAAAAATGGATCGAGTCGCCAAAATCGTAGGTCCCACTGCATCCAGTTCTTTACCGGTGACTATCACCGCCGCAGAGCCATCAGCAAACAATCCAGAGGAAATCAGGTTGGCAACCGTGAGGTCGTCTCTCTGCAGGGTGAGAGAGCAGAGTTCTACCGACACCAGCGCCGCCGCCTGTGAAGGATAGGCGCGCACGTAGTCCGCGGCGCGCGCAATTCCCGCCGCGCCTGCGACGCAACCCAACCCAAAAATTGGAACGCGACGGATATTCGGCGAAAGTCCAATGCGGTTAATTAGAAGCGCGTCGATAGATGGACTCGATATCCCTGTCACAGACGTGAAAAACAACGCCCCCAGTTCGCGCGGCTCCAGACCGGCGTGATGCAGTGCCCGGCAAAGGGCCTGCTCGCCGAGTTCCTGCGCCACCTTGATCCAAACGTCATTCGCCTGACCGAAGGTGGCGAGGTTGTAGTAGTCCTCCGCTGGCATCGCCAGGTAGCGGCCATCTACGGTTACGTTGCGATGCAATCGTGCCAGCGTCTGAGGGCTCCTGAGACGATCCCCCCAGTACTCCTGCAACTTCTCGAGCAGAAATTTTTGGGAATAGTAATGCTTCGGAAAGGCGCTCGCAGCGCTGGCAATCTTCATAAGTGTCAGATCCCGGTGTCGGTCCGGCACGGAGCCAGCGCTAACCCGCCCGAAAAGCGGCACAGAAGGTTAGATGGTAGCGCGCTGACTTCAGTTGCACTGGCGTGACTTACGTACCGGTCAGAGTATTTTCGCAATGCTCTGGCGTTCGTTTGTCACACCTTTGTTAAATTAAGACCGCGCCCGCTATGCTACCACTTAGGAAGGCGTGAGTCGCCAGATTCAGAGACCACCCCAGCGTTTTCACCGACGGTCTCTGCCTAAGGGCTCCCTCTACTGCGTCACGGCGATCGAAGTCGGAGTATTTCCTGCAGAGTAAGTCGCCACCGACGTCAGGGTGCCGTTAGTTGAATTCAGTCCAAAAACCTGAATGCCACCGGATTGGTTTCCGACCAGCAGGTACTTGCCGTTGGGATCCGCCGCCATAAAGCTGGGTTGCGATCCGGTGGTGAACGGTGAATTCGAAAGAACGGTCAGGGAGCCGCCAGACGCAATTGTATAAGCAGCGATGTTGCTCGATCCTTCATTGGCCACGTACAAATACTTGCCCGAAGGGTCCACGAGAAGTGACACAGGCGCAGAGAACGATTCGCCGAGCGGAGAGCCCGAAATCTGTGTCAGCGCCCCATTCGATCCAATGGTGAACTCTGAGATCGAATTGTCTCCAAAGTTGGCCGCATAGAGATACGCTCCCGAAGGATCGATCGCCAGGCCGTAAGGATTCGTGCCAGCCGTAAAGGGCGATCCTGCAACCGGCGAGAGGACTCCCGCGCTCACAGTGAAGGCTTCCACTACTCCCGGAGAACCGGCGCCGCTTATATAGAGAAAGCTTCCCGAGGGCGACAATTTCATGTTGAGCGGGAGAACGCCGATGGGAAATGGCGAGCCCGCGACCTGGGTCAGGGCGCCACTGGTGGAATTGATCGAAAACGCGGAAATGCTGTCCGTACCGGCGTTGGCCACGAAGAGAAAACTCCCGGCAGAATCCATGGCCAGCAGGATCGGTGTGGTGCCAACGGCCGGTCGCGGCGTCACCTCGGTAAGTGATCCAGTGCTGGAGATGGTGAACAGCGACACGTCACTCTCGCCCGAGTTTGCGACGTATAAAAACTTCTTTGAGGGATGAACTGCCAGCGATCGGGCTGCCAAGCCCGCCGTGAACGGACTTCCCGAAAGTGTGGTCAGCACGCCCGAGTTAGGATCCTCTCGGTACACCTGCACTTGATTGGCTGCCGGAATGGTCGCGTAGACGTAATGGCTCGAGGTGCTGCCGCAACCGATCCAAATCGCAATACTCGCACAGACAAAAAACACAGCCACTGCTTTCTTAAGCATCCAAAGCTCCCGGGAGAATTTTTGAACTGAAAAAACGAAACGAAAATCAGCTGAACCTTCCGGAAACGTTATCCGGCGGATGGATTGTTCTCAAGCATCATTCCCTGTACTCATATCATACCGTGACTATCCGTCCCAGCGACAGCTCTTGCCTGGCCATCGTGAATGCAGCTAATCGCCACTATCTGAGCGCCCTCTGATTAATGGATTTGAAAGGCCACGGCTTCCAGCCGTGCCGTCCGGATGACAAAAAATTTGGGCCTTAGCCCTGATTTCCCCCGCTCCTGCCCACCCGCAGAAAGTCATGAGATGGGTAGATCACTTCTAGGCTCTTCCGATGCGCGTCTTCTCCACTCAGGTTGCACGCCTCTCAGACGAATGGGTTCACTCTTATGGGAAGTAAAAATTGGTCAACGTGCGTAAAGCTATGTGAAAGTCGATACGACAAAACTAGATAACTCAGTGCGCGGGGCTGGGCCGCGGAGTGCCCGGCGAAGAAGTGTCCGGCAAGGCCTGATCCTCGCCGCCCCGCAAAGCCAGCCGCAGACGGTCAAGATAGACGTAAACCACAGGCGTGGTGAACAGCGTTAGTGCCTGGCTGACAATCAATCCGCCAACGATTGTGATTCCCAGTGGCCGGTGCAGTTCAGAGCCAGTTCCCTTTCCCAGCGCCAGCGGCAGGCCTCCGAGCAGGGCCGCCATCGTCGTCATCATGATCGGACGGAAGCGCAGGATACATGCATCATAGATCGCCTCCGCCGGCTTCTTACCCTGCGTGCGCTCCACCTCCAGGGCCACATCGATCATCATGATTGCGTTCTTCTTCACCAGTCCGATCAGGAGGATGATGCCGATCGTTCCAATCACGTTTAGCTCGTTGTGCGTCAACAGCAACGCCAAAAGAGCTCCCACGCCTGCCGACGGCAGCGTCGAAAGAATCGTGATCGGATGAATGTAGCTCTCGTAAAGCATCCCCAGCACGATGTAAACCGTAATTAAAGCCGTGAGAATAAGGATGGGTTCACTCGAGAGGGAATCCCGGAACGCAGCGGCTGTGCCTTGAAAGCTGGCTTCAATGGTCGCCGGGAACCCAATGGTACGTTCGGCACTCTCAATGGCTTGTGTGGCTTGGCCGAGAGAAATTCCAGGCGCCAGGTTAAATGAAATCGTGACCGACGGTACCTGGCCCTGATGGTTCACCGCCAACGGAGTGTTGGAGGACTGAAAATGCGTGAATGCCGCCAGAGGCACGGGAATGCCATTGGACGAACGCACATAAATGTTCTGCAGTGCTTCAGTCGTCTGCTGAAATTGCGGCGCCACTTCCATCACCACGTGATACTGGTTGAGCGGCCGGTACATAATCGAAACCTGCCGCTGCCCGAATGCGTCATAGAGTGCATTGTCCAGGCTTTGCGGGGTCACTCCCAACCGGCTGGCGGTGTCGCGATCGATGACCAGCTTGGCTTGCAAGCCACGATCCTGCTGGTCCGTATTCACATCCCGCAACTCCGGCAAAGTTTTCAGCTTTTCCAGCAACCGCGGCGACCAGTTGTTCAAGTCGTCCAGGTTCTCGCCCTGCAACGTGTACTGATACTGTGCTCCGCCGAAACGTCCACCAATGGTCAGATCCTGAGCTGACTGTAGAAAGAGCGTCGCACCGGGCACGACCGCCAGCTTGTTGCGAAGACGGTTGATGACATCGTCGGCGGTCACGGTCGGACAAGATTGCCAGAAGTGCTGCTTCTGGCAGATGTTCCGCTGCTCCAGCGGTTTCAACATGACGAAGAATCGCCCCTGGTTGGAAGCCGTGTTTCCGCCGGCGAATCCAACCACGGTGCTGACCGCGGGGTCCTTCATCACGATCGCCACGTACCGTTCCATCTTGTCGCGCATCGCCTGGAACGAAATGTCTTGCTCCGCCTGCACTGACCCCATGATGCGCCCAGTGTCCTGCTGCGGGAAGAAGCCCTTGGGCACGATGATGTAGAGATAGACGCTCAGGCAAGCTACAAGAACGGTCACCAGCAGCGTCACTGGCTGGTGCGCCAACACCCACCGGAGCGCGTGGCGGTACGTCGCCAGAATCTTATCGAAGGTCCACTCACTGGTGCGATAGAAGAAATTGTGCCGCTCATCTTTCGGTGGCCTCAGAAATCTGGCGCACATTGTTGGCGTCGTGGTGAGTGAAACCAGCAACGAAACTCCAATAGCGACGCTCAGCGTCACCGCAAACTCGCGGAACAACCGTCCCACAATCCCGCCCATCATCAGCAGCGGAATAAAGACGGCCACCAGCGACGTGCTCATCGAAAGCACGGTGAATCCGATCTCAGAGGCTCCCTTGAACGCCGCCTGCAGGGCGCCCATCCCCTGCTCTACGTAGCGCGTGATATTCTCCAGCACCACGATCGCGTCATCTACCACAAACCCGGTCGAGATCGCCAACGCCATCAGCGACAGATTGTCCAGACTGTAGCCCAGCAGGTACATCACCCCGAACGTTCCCACCAGAGAAAGCGGCACGGCAATGCTGGGGATGATCGTAGCCCGCACCGTTCGGAGGAAGGCGAACACCACCAGAATTACCAGAATGATTGAAAGTATCAGCGTGAATTCAATGTCTTTCACTGAGGCACGCACGGTGACGGTACGGTCCATCGCTATAGTGAGATCGATTGCCGGTGAAATCGAGGACTGCAGGAACGGCATCATGCCAAGCACCCGGTCCACGGTCTGGATGATGTTGGCTCCCGGCTGCCGAAACACAATGATCAGCACACTGGGCTTTCCGGTATTGGTCCGCCGTGAACAGCTGATCGTTGGCGCTGAGAGTCCACGAGTTTGTCGCGTCAGAGACCTGCCCCTTGGCACGGCTCGCGTTGGCGGCGTTCAGCGCATTCCGCACCGTATCCAGTCCGACACCCAGCTTGTTCAGCAGCGTCGGATTCAGCTCCGCCCGCACAGCAGGTTGCGCCGCGCCGCCCACGAACACCTGGCCTACTCCTGCAACTTGCGCTAACTTCTGTGCGAGGATCGAGTCGGCCGCGTCGTACATCTGCGGCACCGTCATCGTGTCTGAGGTCAATGCCAGAATCAGAATGGGCGCATCCGCTGGGTTGGCCTTGCGATAGCTCGGATTGCTCGGGAGATTAGCGGGAAGTTGACTGCGAGCAGCATTGATCGCGGCCTGAACATCACGTCCGGCAGCATCAATGTTCCGGTTCAAATCAAACTGCAGCACGATGCTGGTCGTGCCCAGTTGGCTCGTGGAAGTCATCTGGTTCACGCCGGAGATGCGCCCGAACTGCCGCTCCAGCGGAGTCGCCACGGCGGAGGCCATGGTCTGAGGATCCGCGCCTGGCAGTGCAGCGCCTACACCAATCACCGGAAAATCGACCCTGGGCAGCGAAGCTACCGGCAAAAAATTGAAGGCGAGAATGCCAGAGAGCAACAGCGCCGCTGCCAGCAGCGATGTGCCGATCGGGCGCTTGATGAATGGGGCCGAGATACTCATCGTCTAATCCGCCGACATGGGCTCCGGTGGAATCGAATTGCCCACCTTGTACCGTTCGAACCGATGCGCCAGCCGGTCAAACCACAGGTAAACCACGGGCGTTGTATAAAGCGTCAGCAACTGACTGAGCAGCAATCCACCAACGATCGTGATACCGAGGGGACGCCGCAACTCCGCGCCGGTGCCGGACCCCAGTGCCAGCGGCAGACCGCCGAGCAGCGCCGCCATCGTCGTCATCATGATGGGTCGGAAGCGCAATAGGCAGGCCTGATAGATTGCCTCTTTGGGTGTTTTGCCTTCGTTGCGCTCGGCATCGAGAGCGAAATCGATCATCATGATGGCGTTCTTCTTGACGATGCCGATCAGAAGAATGATGCCGATTAGGGCCACAACCGTCAGGTCGTTGCCTGTAATCTGCAAAGCGAGAATCGCGCCCACGCCCGCCGAGGGCAATGTCGAAAGAATGGTGATCGGGTGGATGTAGCTCTCATACAAAACTCCGAGAACGATGTAAACGGTGATTACGGCCGCGAGAATCAACCACGGTTCCGACGAGAGCGAATTCTGGAAGGCTGCCGCCGTCCCTTGAAACGCCGCGTGAACACTCGCCGGCAACTGAATTTCTTTTTCTGCCTGCTGGATGGCTCGCGTGGCTTCTCCAAGGGAGGCTCCCGGCGCCAAGTTGAACGATAACGTCACCACCGGAAACTGGCCCTGGTGATTGACCGCGAGTGATGCACTCGTCGAGTGCATCCGCGTGAAAGCGGAAAGCGGGACCGGTGCCCCACTTGTCGTCACCGTCGCTGCGTTGGCCGTGGGGGCTCCAGAGTTGGGCGTCACGCTGCTGGGCCTGATGTAAATGTCCTGCAGCGATTCTGGGCTCTGCGCGAAGTTCGGTAGAACCTCCAGCACCACGTGATACTGATTCAACTGCGTGAAGATGGTGGAAACCTGCCGTTGGCCGAAAGCGTCGTACAGAGTATTGTCGATGGCCTGGGGCAGTATCCCAAGGCGCGACGCGGTATCACGATCGATCGTGATGTTCGTCCGAAGCCCATTGTTGAGCTGGTCGGTGGCTACATCTCTCAGCTCAGGGATCATGCGCAGCTTATCGACTAGCTTCGGCGTCCACTGCGCCAGCTCCTGCGCGTCCGCATCTTCAATAGAATACTGGAACTGAGTGCGGCTCACGCGGTCTTCCACAGTCAGGTCCTGAACCGGCTGCATGTAGAGCGTGATGCCATTGACCTTCTCCAGTTCCGGCTGTAATCGCCGGATCATCGCGAAGGACGACAGGCTGTCCACATCTTTGTCTTTCAGAATGATCTTCGCCAATTCCTGCTGGCGTTGCGCCATGGCCTCAAATGAAACGCTGTCCGGAGCTTCCGACACGCCCAGAATCACTCCTGTATCCTGCACCGGGAAAAATCCTTTGGGGACAACCACGTAGAGAACCAGCGTTAGAACCAGAGTGCCGAAGGTGACCAGCAAAGTCGCGGTCTGATGCTTCAGCACAAATTTCACCGTGCGGCCATAAAATGCGATCACGCGGTTGTAATAATTTTCCGTGACCTCGTAGAAACGCCCTTTCTCGCCCTCCTTGCGGTGCTTGAGCAGCTTGGCGCACATCATAGGCGTCAAGCTCAGTGAAACGGCCGCCGATACCAGAATCGTCACCGCCAACGTCACGGCAAACTCGCGGAACAGCCGTCCCACTATGTCCCCCATGAACAACAGCGGAATCAGAACGGCGATCAGCGAAACCGTCAAAGAAACGATGGTGAACCCGATCTGTCCCGATCCTTTCAACGCGGCTTCGAGGGGTGAATCGCCAGCTTCGAGATATCGATCGATGTTCTCGATCATGACGATCGCATCGTCTACCACGAATCCCGTGGAAATGGTCAACGCCATGAGCGTCAGATTGTTGAGGCTGTACCCTAGCAGGTACATCACGCCGAACGTTCCCACCAGCGAGAGCGGCACCGCCACGCTGGGAATAAACGTGGCCCGCAGGTTTCGCAGAAAAAGGAAAATGACGATGACGACCAGCACGATGGTCAGCATCAACTCGAATTCAACATCCTTAACCGAGGCGCGGATGGTCGTGGTCCGGTCTGTAAGAATTTGCACCTTCACGGCCGAAGGGAGCGACGCCTGCAGCTGCGGCAGCAACTTCTTGATCCGGTCAACGACGCTGATAATGTTGGCTCCGGGCTGCCGCTGGATATTCACGATCACCGCCGGCGTCAGATTCATCCAGGCCGCCAGGCGAACGTTCTCGGTGCCGTCAATTACATTGGCCACATCACTCAACCGCACGGGCGCGCCATTGCGATAGGCCACGACAATCGGCTTGTACTGTTCGCTCGAAAAAAGCTGGTCGTTGGCCCCGATCGTGTACGACTGGCGCGAGCCGTCAATCACGCCTTTCGCCTGGTCCACGTTGGCCTGCGCCAGCGCTGTGCGCAGATCCTCCAGGCTCAGCCCAAACGAAGCGAGTGCGGTGGGATTGGCCTGAATGCGCACCGCCGGCTTCTGTCCTCCGCTGATCGAAACCAGTCCTACGCCCGGCAACTGCGAGATTTTCTGCGCCAGCGCCGTGTCCGCCAGGTCTTCCACCTTCGACAGCGGAAGCGAGTCCGAAGACATCGCCAGCGTCAGGATCGGCGCATCGGCAGGATTCACCTTGTTATAGATGGGAGGATTCGGGAGGTCTTGTGGCAGGAACGTCGAGGCGGAATTGATCGCCGCCTGCACCTGTTGCTCTTCTACGTCAATGTTCTGATCAAGACTGAATTGCAGCGTGATGACCGAACTGCCAAATGAACTCGTTGAGGTCATCTGGCTCAATCCCGGCACTTGCCCGAATTGCCGCTCCAGCGGCGAAGTCACCGACGACGCCATCACCTCGGGATCCGCTCCCGGATAGAACGTCACCACCTGGATTGTCGGGTAATCCACTTCTGGCAGGGCAGAGACTGGCAGTTGCATGAATGCAACCCAGCCCACCAGCAGCACGCCCACCATCAACAACGTGGTCGCAACCGGACGAAGAATAAATAATCGTGAAGGACTCATGTGCCCGGAGTTCCTGATTTCGCCGAGCTGCGATTCCCGTACTTCGGATTAGCCGTCGGTCTCCCTGGCGGGCTCCCGCTGGCCCCGCTAGCGCGCGGCTCAATCGTGCTCCCGGTCTGCAACTTGTCCTGGCCGTCGGTCACCACCATGTCGCCCGGGTTCAGCCCGCTGGTAACGGCAGAAGTATTTCCTTGCGTGAGCGACACCGTTACTTGGCGCGCCTCCACAGTCTTGTCCGGTTTTACTGCGTAGACGAATGTTCCTTGCGGCCCGTGCAGAATCGCTGCGGTCGGGAGCACCGTGCTGCCTTTCCTCGTCTCCAGCAGCAGTTCGGCGTTTACGAACTGGTTGGGCCAAAGCTGGCTGTCTTTGTTGTCAAACACCGCCTTGAGTTTGGCCGTGCCGGTTGTCTGATCAATCTGGTTGTCGATGGTCAACAGTTTGCCCGTGGCCAGCTTCGTTTGATCGTCGCGGCTGAAAGCGTCCACAGTGAGAGTTGCCTTCTTCATGTGCTGGGCCACGGACGGCAATACATCCTCAGGCAGAGTGAAGATGACCGCGATCGGCTCCAATTGCGTGAGAACCAGCATGGGGTTCGTATCCGACGCGTGGACTATATTCCCCGGATCCACTTGCCTTAGGCCGATCCGCCCGTTGAACGGTGCGGTGATGTGGCAGTAGACAATCTGCAGTTTCGCGTTATCGATCAGTGCCTGGTCATTGCTTACTGTTCCCTGGAGCTGGTGCACGAGAGCGCGTTGCGTGTCCACCTGTTGCTGCGCAATGCTCCCGGAAGGAATCAACGCAGTGTCCCGATCGAGATTTAGTTTGGCATCGCCGAGTTGTGCCTGGTCACGCGATAACTGTGCCTGTGCTTGCTCCAGCTGTACCTGGAAGGGACGGGAGTCAATCTCGATCAGCAGCTGTCCTTGCCTGACGGTTTCCCCTTCCTTCGCCGCGACCTGCATGATCTGCCCATCGACCCGGCTCTTGATGTTGGCCGTGTTGAATGCTGTGACCGACCCCAGGCCAGATAAATACACCGGCATGTCTTGCTTTTGGACGGGCGCAATGGAAACTGAGACCGGCCGTGGCGCCGCAGCGTGTGCTTGTTCCTGTTTGGAATCCGCGCCGCTGCAGCCAGAGAAGGACGCGACAAGTATCGCGAGGGTGACGACCAGCACCAGACGGTAAGCACAGCCGATGCCGCTCAGCGATTTTCGTTGAGAACCGACGGCCTCAGGCAGACTCACGTCGAGCAGGTTCAAATCGTGCATGTTCAAATTGTTAGTCCCCGGCCGGCTCTTCACAGAAGTTCGGCCCCCAATATCACAAGTATTAGACGTGCACACAGTTAAGACGGTTGCGGTAAGTCGACTCTAAGCAGGGGAAATCGGGCTATTCCTATGGTTCGCCGCGGGATGAGCTTGGATTGGAGCCGAAATGCGGTCGAAACAGCAACATCACCCTCAATCCAGCATCAACTGCGTGCCGCAGCAGGTCAAGGGTGGGGCCAGTTTTTTTACAAATCTTTACTAGCTCTGACTGTTTCTTTACGGTGTAGAGGATTGCAGCGCGGCGGAAGCGGGGTGTTTTTCTTCGTACGCGGCAATCGCGGCTTCGTACTGCAAGGTGAGCCCAATATCGTCCAGGCCGTTCAGCAAGCAGTGCCGCACGAACTCATCAATCTTAAACTTGGCGCGAAATCCTCGATCATCGTGCACCTCGCATTGCTCCAGGTCAACGGTGAGTTCATAGCCGTCGATCTCGATTGCTCGCCGCATCAGTTCGGCGACTTCACTATCGCTCAGAAGCACAGTGAGAAACCCGTTCTTGGTGCTGTTGTTGGCGAAAATATCCGCAAAGGAAGCTGCGATCACCGCCCGAAAACCGAAATCCGCCAGAGCCCACACCGCGTGCTCGCGAGAGGAACCGCACCCAAAGTTTTTCCCCGCCACCAGAACGCTCGCGCCTTGGTATCGCGGCTGATGTAGAACGAAATCCGCATTCTTATTCCCGTCGGCACTGAACCGCCAGTCATAAAACACAAATTGGCCAAACCCGGTGCGCTCAATCCTCTTCAGGAACTGCTTTGGAATAATCTGATCCGTGTCCACATTGATTCGATCGAGTGGCGCCACCAGCCCACGATGCACACGAAAGGGTTTCATCGCATATCTCCACGAGAACTGATTCCAACGTTCGGTAGAGGCCTCGCCGCAGCCGAGAACTCATGCAAGGAACCATCCCCACTCATTGAAACTTCCAATTCCGTATGTCGGTGAAGTGCCCCGCAATCGCCGCCGCCGCCGCCATCATCGGACTTACCAGATGTGTGCGTCCACCGCGCCCTTGCCGTCCTTCAAAATTACGGTTGCTGGTCGAAGCGCAACGCTCGCCCGGCTGCAAAATGTCGGGATTCATCCCCAAACACATTGAGCATCCCGACTCGCGCCACTCGAACCCGGCATCGAGAAAAATCTGGTGCAGCCCTTCCCGCTCGGCCGCCCTCTTCACGGTCTGCGATCCCGGCACGACCATGGCGCGCACCTTGGGACTTACATGGTGTCCCTTCGCCACCCGCGCCGCAGCCCGAAGATCCTCAATGCGCGAGTTCGTGCACGATCCAATGAATACACGGTCGATTCCAATATCTTCAATCCGCTTTCCCGGCTCCAGCCCCATGTACTCCAACGCAAGTTCGGTCGCCCGCCGGTCACCATTTTTCAAAGTCTCCGGCTCGGGGACGCGCCCCGTTACCGGCGCCACCATCCCCGGATTCGTTCCCCATGTGACAAACGGGCAAAGCTGAGCCGCATCGATTTGTATGATCTTGTCGAACGATGCGCCTTCATCCGTGGGCAAGTTGCGCCAGTCCTCCATAGATTTCTCCCACGCGTTACCAGTCGGAGCGAATTTTTTTCCTTTCACGTATTCGAATGTTGTCTGATCTGGAGCCACCATTCCTGCCCGCGCGCCCGCCTCGATGCTCATGTTGCACAGCGTCATGCGGCCTTCCATCGAGAGCCCGCGCACCGCTTCGCCCGCATACTCGATCACGTGTCCGGCGGCACCGTCGGTTCCAATCTGTCCGATGATTCCCAGCGCGAGATCCTTCGCTGCCACACCCTCGGCCAGTCGTCCGCGCACATCGATCTTCATCGTGTTCGGCTTCTGTTGCGCCAGGCACTGCGTGGCCAGAACGTGTTCCACCTCCGACGTGCCAATGCCAAACGCCAGTGCTCCGAATGCCCCGTGGGTGCTGGTATGGCTGTCCCCGCAGACGATCGTCATCCCCGGCCGCGTCAACCCCAGTTCCGGCCCGATCACGTGGACGATTCCCTGTTCCGGCGAGTCCATGTCGAAGAGCTGCACGCCAAATTCCCTGCAGTTGTTCTGCAGCGCTTCAATCTGCCGCGCGGCAATTACGTCAGTGATCGGAGTGCCACGCGGCTCAGTGGGAATATTGTGGTCGACGGTGGCAACGGTACGCGAGGGCTGCCTCACCGTCCTTCCCGCAGCGCGGAGTCCGTCGAAGGCCTGCGGCGAAGTCACCTCATGCACCAGATGCAGGTCGATATAGACGATGGGAGACCGACCGCCCGGTTGGGCCACCAGGTGGGCATCCCAGATTTTTTCAAATAGTGTGCGCTTCGCAGACATGAATGTAATGTGGCCGCCCGAGCGTGCTAGGGCCAGCCCAAAGGACTAATCGCAGTCTTTAGTTTTTCACAGACCGACAGAAGGGAGCAAGCTGGCAAACGTCGATGTCGTGAGCTCGAAGTCCGAGGTCCGAGGTCCGGTTTTCTCACTGGCTATAGAACTTCCCGCCCAGCTTCTGATCACATCCTCCGCCGCGCGCGTTCTCCCAGTTCATCTGAATCAGCCAGTGGTGGCCTGCGACGGTTGCATTGTACGCGCCATTTCCCAGTGAGCCCGTTACCGGACCCCACTTCCACACGCATTTGTCTCCGTTTTCATTGCCACTTGTGTCGTACCAGGCATTCAGGTCGGGACCGCTGATCGCCTCATTGGTTTCGTGAGCCATGATCGACGCCATGCCGTCCGCGCCGCTATCGCCATTGGGACTTACGGCTTGTTCCTCGCACGCGTTCGGACAACGATCGGGATTCCCCACAAACGCGATCTTGATATCCGATCCCGAGATCGTGGCGTGTGTGTGCCAGCCACAATACCGCGTGCAGAAGCCGGACGTCTCGCTCACATCCGAGGAGGTGAGGACAAAATAGACTCCATTCGCATCCCTGGGCAGCACCCGGTTGCTGATTGCCTGGGCCACAACCGCGGTTACGGCTGCATCGCTGAGCGTCGTTCCCCGGGAGTAATAGTCGTTCGCCGATTCCATCAGAGCGAATCTGCCTGTCACCGCACGGGACCTGTCGGTGTAGGTCGAATTTATCCGAGCGTACGCTGTGCCTCCCAATCCGCCCGCGCTGAACAGCGTAGTTAGCAGGTCTTGCGTCATCACGCTGTCGGAGGACGCAGGGCCAGTCAAAAAATTCCCGTACCAGATGAAGTACAGGTTCACCGTCCCGCCCATCACAGGCCCGCCGTGGTAGAAAATGCCGTTGGTCGGCGCTCCTTTTTGGGGTGCGCCCCAGACCCGCGGTGGCCGCGTTGCTGGCACAACGTGTCCCCAGCCTTTTCCACTCGGCACTAGATGCGTAGCATCGCGGGTTGTTTGTGCGGTGGCAGAAATGAGAGTGCACAACAGAACAGCGGTCGGCCAGAAATATCTCAATCGATCCTCCTACATGGTGGCAGTATTTTTTCCAGAGATCCTTGGGGAGGATTAAGAGCTGCGGCACTTTGTCAAACGGAGCCGGGCGCGTGAGGCTCGCCTGCAAGACACTATCGGCAGTTTCCAAAATCTCTTTAGCTCAGCCCCGGTGACATTTTCACGTTGCCGTTAGGGGGTGACAGAATTATGGAGCTAAGACATAAGGCCTTTCTCTTCTGTACGGGCTTTAGCCCCTGAGGTTATTATGGAGCAGCTTTTACTGCTCCGGATTTTTTTGAAACCGTGATCAACCGAATTGTCATCAGCCGAACATGATCAATGGAAAACGAATCGCGGTCGTGATGCCGGCCTACAACGCGGAGAAGACGCTTGCGGTCACGGTGGGCGAGCTGCCGGATCTGGTAGACATCCGCATTCTGGTGGACGACCACAGCTCCGACAGGACTGTGGATCTCGCCAATCGGATGGGTCTGCACGTCTTTCAGCACGACCGCAATTACGGCTATGGCCGTAACCAGCAGACCTGCTACCGGGAAGCCTTGGCCGCCGGTGCCGATGTCGTGATCATGCTCCACCCCGACTACCAATACACTCCGCACCTGATTACGGCTCTGGCCAGCATGGTGGCCTACGACGTCTACGACGTGGTATTGGGATCGCGGATTATCGGCGGCACCGCCTTACGGGGTGGTATGCCTCTGTATAAATACGTCGCCAACCGGCTGCTCACTGCGTTTGAAAATCTCTTTCTCCGCATCAAGCTTTCGGAGTACCACACCGGATACCGCGCTTTCAGCCGCAAGGTACTTACGGAACTACCCCTGCTCGAAAACTCCGACGACTTTGTCTTTGACAATCAGATGCTCGCCCAGTGCGTACACTTCGGCTTTCGCATCGGAGAAGTCTCTTGTCCAACAAAGTACTTCGAGGAGGCTTCGTCCATTAACTTCCGGCGTAGCGTGAAGTATGGCTTCGGCGTGCTCGCTACCACGCTTCAGTTCGCCTTCCAGAGGATGGGCTTGCTCCACCTTCCGCGTTTCAGCGACAAAGGCCGCAAGCTGGACCCCGGCTATCCCAGCTACTATGCGCGCCGTACTGAAAGTGCGCACAGCGCCTAACCCAGGTGGCCTTCATTGCTGTCCCCAGATCTGAACTCAAGGGTCATTGGATGACCACGGGCGCAATCGTCTTCGAATTGACGCGACCGAACCCGCGCCCCTAGAATCAAAAGGTAAGCAGCGAATTTTTACAATAGTCTTAAGTCATACATCCCATGCCACTTTACGAATACGAGTGCAAGAAGTGCCATCACCGCTTTGAGAAAATCCAGAAATTTTCCGACAAGATGGTCAAGAAGTGTCCCGAATGCGGCGGTCCCGTCGAGCAGATGATCTCCGCGCCCGCGGTGCAGTTCAAAGGGTCGGGATGGTACGTGACCGATTATGCCAAGAAATCCTCATCGCAGGGATCTTCGGGCGGTGGAGATTCCGGATCCAAAGACCCCAAAGACAAGAAGGAAGACAAATCCAAGTCGGACAGCGCCAAGTCGGATGGGTCCAAGTCGGACGGTGCAAAATCTGAGAGCTCAAAGTCGGAGACTTCCTCAAAAGAAAGCTCCTCCAGGGAAAACTCTTCGAAGAGAAGCGACAAGCGCAAGTAGTGAGGGCTCACCTACCTCGGCTGGTTCACGCCGTTACTCAGTACCCTCAACTTCGTAAGCGCTTTGCTACTTCAACTCACGCTCAAAGTGATCTTCAATCATATGGAAGAGGTGAACCCGTGCCTCTTTACCTGCAATGCTGTGAGTCTTATTGGGATAGATCATCAGACGGAACTGTTTGCCCGCCTTGATGAGGGCGTCGATCATCTGGATGCTGTTTTGAAAGTGCACATTGTCATCGCTCGTGCCGTGGGCCAGCATCAGCGCGCCGTGCAGCTTGTCGACTGACTTCGTTACGTCCGACTCCGCGTACCCCTTCGGATCTTCCTTAAGCAATCCCATGTAACGTTCGGTATAAATCGTGTCGTAGTTGAGCTGATTGCTTACGGGCGCTACGCAAATGCCAGCCCGGAACCGGTCCGAGTGTGTCATCGCGTAAAGCGTCATCGATCCGCCATTTGACCAGCCCCAGATTGCCAGCCGATCCTTGTCCAGTTGCGGATATTGTTCGAGCAGCTGATCTAGTGCCGTGAGTTGGTCTCTCAGTTCCACGGCGCCGAACTCGTGACGGATCGCGGCCTGGAATTTGCGGTCGCGTCCAGGCGTGCCTCGGTTGTCGACCGCAAAGATAGCGAAGCCTTTGCGGGCCAGAATCTGATCGAAGAGTGCGCTCGATCCGCCCCAGCCTTTGAGCACAAGCTGAGCCGCCGGGCCACCGTACACATTCACGATCAGAGGAATTTTTCCGTCATTCGGGACGTTGGGTGGCAGAAGCAACCGTCCGTACAGAGTCGTTCCATCTTCCGCCTTGAACTCAAGAAATCTCTCCGGGGCCAGTCCGTAGTCCGCGACGCTGTGCGCCTCCCACACCGCACTGCAGGGACCACCCACCGCACACATGGTCAACCGTGGGGGAGTCAGTGTACTGGAAAAGGTTTCTAAATAGCGCTTGCCATCTTCCGCAAAATTGCCGAAGTGCATTCCCTCCTCGTGTGTGAGTTGCTGCAACCCGGAGCCGTCCAACTTCACCAAAAAAATATGCCGCTGCCGCGGATCGTTCCTGTTGGCCGAGAAGAACACCGTGCCCGTGGCCTCGTCCACCGCTTCCACGCCCAACACTTCAAAGTCGCCCTGAGTGAGCTGCCGTTCCTGTTTTGCCTCGGCCGCAATCGGGTTCTGCTTGTCAAAGCCGTAGAGATACAGATGCGTGTGCCCGTCGCGCCAGCTCGACCACAGAAAGCGGTCTCCCGACTTCAGCACGCGGAAATCGTCATTCACATTGACCCAGGCATCCGGGCTGGTTTCTCTCAGAACAATTTGCGACTTGCCTGATTTCGCGTCTACGAAATACAGGTCCATCTTGTCCTGGTTGCGACTGAGGACTTCGGCCCAAATCACGCCGTCGCGCACCCAGCCGAATCGTGGAATGTAGGTGTCCGAATCTTCGGTCAAGGAAATCCAACGCACCTTTCCCTTATCCACATCCGCGATGCCCAGCTTCACCACGGGATTGGCGTCCCCCACTTTCGGATACTTCTCGTTATCCACGGTCGGGTGCGTCGGCATCCAGTCCGTGATGGGATAGGTGGGAACCTTGGTCTCGTCCATGTGCAGGAAAACAATTTCCTTGCTGTTGGACGACCAAAAATAGTTGCTGCGCACGGCGAGTTCTTCGGCATACACCCAATCGATGTCGCCGTTGAAAAGATTGTCTCCAGTATCCTTCGTAAGCTGCTTTTCGTCCTTGCCGCTGACTGGACGCACGAACAGATTGTGTTTGCGCACGTAAGACACGAGGCTGCCGTCTGGCGAGAACTTGGGATCACCGCTCGGGTCAGGTGCAGATGTAAACTGCACGCCCGTGCTGTTGCCCAGGTCATACATCCAGAGCTGTCCCTGCGAGTCAAAAATCAGGTGTTTCGAATCTGGAGCCCACACGTATGCCGCCACGTGATACCGGGTAAGTCTCTCCTTCTCCCGCTCATCCTTTACCTTGGCATAGTCTGGAGCCAGCGAAGCCAGCTTGGCCGCGCTGACCAATACTTTCTTCTCGCCAGTCGCGGTGTCCACGTACCACAACTCTCCCTGCTCGCCTTTGTCGTCGCGCTGCACATATGAGAGCTTGGTTCCGTCCGCGCTCCATTCGATAGTTTCCGGACCACGCCCCGTGATCGCTCCAGGAGTAAAGATCTCCTCAATCGTCAGCGGCTTCACGCCTTGCGGGCCAGACGACTGGGCCAACGCGAACGTGGATGCGAATACTGTAAGGGCCACAACCGCGAGCAAAGCTGTCGAAACGGGCAGAGTTTTCGAAGGTCTCACCGAGCCAACTCCAGCGCAAAGAAGTTTCCAACGCGCAGTCCACGCGCAAACGAATGAGTGTACACCGGCCAAAGCCTCCAATGCATGGGACCGCTGGTAGACAGTACTGTCCTAAATTCATCAACGACAAGGGCACGAAGTTACACAAAAACGTGAATCCCCTGAGGATTTCCTTCGTGCCTCTTTGTGTCCTTCGTGGTTAATTGAGGCACTACTCGATAGATATGCCGGGAGCCGCATACAGCGCGACAGTCTTAGGCGAGCCCAGCTAAACCGCGGCTCGCGCGCGTGCTAAAATGAAGGCAGAACCATAAGCCATTAATGCTTCGTGAAATCGAAAACCTGCTACGGCTGCAAGAAGCGGACAAGGAAATCCGCCGCCTCCAGGACGAGATTACCGAATTCCCCAAACGTGTCGCGGCCATCGAACTGAAACTCGCCGGTACCAAGGCTCAGCTCGAGAAAGCCCAGGCCAATGCCAAAGCCGACGAGGCCGCCCGCCGAAAGTACGACACTGCGATAACCGACCTTCGAGGCAAGATTTCCAAGTATCGTGACCAGTCTCTCGCTGTCAAAACAAACGACCAGTACAAGGCTTTGCTGCACGAAATCCAGTTCTCCGAGCAGGAAATCGTCGGCAACGAAGACAAGATTCTCGAATTGATGCTCAATGCGGACGCTCGCGAAAAAGAGGTTAAGGCCGCCCAAGCCGAGCTGAAAGCCGAAACCGCGGAAATCGAGAAGGAAAAAGAGCAGGCTCGCCAGCGCACTGAGGAAGACGAAAAGCTGCTCTCTGAATGGCGCGCCAAGCGCGATCAGATGCGTGACGGAGTCAATCCTGACCTGTTGCGTCACTACGAGCGCGTATCAAAGTTCCGCGGCTCCGGTATCTCCGAAGTGCGCGATCACAAGTGCATGGCATGCCAGGTGATGCTTCGCCCTCAAACCTACAATGAGGTCCGCTCCGGGCAGCAGACCGTAGTTTGTGATTCCTGCCAGCGCGTCCTCTATTTCAATCCGGCCGACGAGCTTGCAGACCAGAAACACGCGCGTCCCCGCCGCCATCATCCCAAGATCGATGCACCGCAGGCCTGGTACTATCGTCAGGAATTTGCGGATGCGGGCGAAGTTTACCTCTACATGACGAATGCGAAAGGCCAGGCCAGCCGTCGCGTGTATGACATGCACACCGGACGGCTCGTCGGGGACGTTCTCACTCGCGAAGGCGATTACCGCCAGGCGTTCCCTGAGGACATCACCGGCGCTACTCGTTTGAATGGCGCCTGGAGCGAGGCGGAACTCGACGCCTTCGGCACCGAGCTTCCGATGGTTGTCCTCGACTCTCTTCAGTCCGATCTGGACGCCGCCCGCGCCGAAGCCGCCGCCGGATCCCACGCGAAGTCTGCCGCTGCTGCCATTCCCACCGAACAAGCCGCAAGCTGAGCTCCTGCAAAGATCGCGTAGGGACAGCCGCCTCGGCTGTCCAGTCGAGCGCAGCTCGACTCACTGTGGAGAAGTCGCGAATTGTATGGTGACAAACTCAGGATTCATACGCTGACAAACCAATATTCGTATCGCGATTCGGATCGCAATTCATGTCAGGATTCGTATCAGGATATGGCCTTAGCCATATCGTAGGTGCGCTCGAAACAACTCGGCTTCAGCCGCTGCTCTTCCTGACCGGAATCCATCCTTCGTCTAAGATTGTTCCATGTCCCAGACCCTCCCCACTATTCCTCCCAAAGTTAAGGTTTCGCCACGTGGGGCCTCCCGTCTGAGGGACGGTCACGTTTGGGTCTACCGATCAGACATCGTCTCCGCTGACAGCGTTCCCGCTGGTTCTCTCGTTACCGTGGTCGACTCCCGCGACAAGCCTCTTGGCACCGCCCTCTATTCCAGCGCGTCGCAAATCGCCATCCGACTGATTTCACACGAGCCCGTGAGCGACTTCCCGGCCCTGATTCGCCAACGCAGCGCCGCCGCCATTGCCTACCGCCAGACCCTGGTTCATGACACTGACGCCTACCGTGTCATCTTCAGCGAGGGCGACCTCTTACCGGGTCTGATTGTCGACCGCTATAACGACATGCTCTCGGTCCAGATCCTGACGCAGGCTATGGACTCCGACCTCGCCCGCCAAGCCTTCATGACAGAGTTGACCGCGCAGCTTCATCCTGCTTCGATCGTCGAGCGCGCTGACCCTCGCGTCCGCGAACTTGAGAAACTGCCATCGCGTCCGTCCAGCCTCCTGCAGGGCGAAAAAACGGCCACCGTTGTCACCATGAACGGCGTCCGATTCCACCATGAAGCGCTCGAAGGACAGAAGACAGGAGCCTTTCTCGACCAGCGAGAGAACTATGCGGCGGCTGCCCAATACGCCCATGGCGAAGCGCTCGACGTCTTCTGCTATCACGGTGGCTTTGCTCTTCACCTTGCTTCGCGTTGCTCCCGGGTCACTGCAATCGACAGCTCACGCTCCGCCCTCGAAGTGGCGGACCAGAACGCAGCGCTGAACCAGCGTGACGTTGAGTGGATCGAAGCCAACGCCTTCGATCTGCTCAAGGACTACTCCGTCTCCGGCCAACGCTACGACACAATCGTGCTCGACCCGCCGGCTTTCGCCAAGTCAAAGCGCGACCTGGACGCCGCGCTGCGCGGCTACAAGGAACTCAACCTGCGTGCGCTCAAGATGCTTCGCCCCGGCGGAATCCTGGTTACTTGCTCCTGCTCCTTCCACGTCAGCCAAGCCCTTTTTCTCGAAATGCTCGCAGAATCTGCTCGGGATGCCCACCGCGCGCTGCGCCTTGTGGAAATCCGGGGACAAGCGAAAGATCATCCAATTCTGCTAAATATCCCCGAAACTGCCTATCTGAAGTGCCTTATTTTCTCCGTAATCAACTGAAAATGAAAGAGAAACATATATTGATAACAATACACTCATATTTTATGCTTCCATTACGCTAAGTACAGCATCCAACGTAGTGACTTGAAGTCACAACGTTCTACTGTGAAAGCTTCAGGAAAAACTGAATAACTAAAGACATTTGAAGGAGGATTTTAGCCATGACCGTACTTACCCGCTGGGAACCCTTCCGTGAATTTTCCACGTTGCAGGACCGCATGAACCGCCTGTTCCGCGAAACCTATAGCGACAGCGCGCGTGATGAATCCCTGACCACCTCGAGCTTCGCCCCCGCCGTCGACGTCTACGAGGACGAGCACAACGTCACCTTGAAGATCGAAGTCCCCGGAATTGACGAGAAAGACATCGATGTCCGCATCGAGAACAACACTCTCATCGTGCACGGCGAGCGCAAGATCGAAAAGGAAGAAAAAGAAGAGAACTATCGCCGGGTAGAACGCCAATACGGCAGCTTTACCCGTACCTTCACACTGCCCAACACCGTGGAGACCGAAAACGTTTCGGCCACCTACGACAAGGGCGTGCTGAAGATCAAGCTGGCCAAGAAAGCCGAAGCCAAACCCAAACAAATCAAAGTCAACGTGGGCAGCGAGAGAGCCATCGAGGGCAAAGGTGTCAGCAAGGCCGCGTAAGCCAGCAATGCTTATGTGGGGACAGCCGCCCCCGGCTGTCCAGTCGAGCGATAGCTCGACACGGTTTCGACGGGAGGCGGTAGAGGTGACCGCCTCCTGCGTTGTTTTGACATCAAATAAAGCTCATGTCGTCCTGAGCAAAGCGAAGGACCTGTGTACTATCTCCGCCGATTGCATAGTTCTTCGCTTCGCTCAGAATGACAAAAGTAGAGGAATCAAGCCATGCCGATCCGTTGGGACAAATTCACCGTAAAAGCGCAGGAAGCCGTCCAGCGAGCGAACGACCTCGCCTCCGAGCACGGCAATCCCGAACTCCTGCCGGTGCATCTGCTGGCAGCTCTGCTCGAAGACAAAGAAGGCATCGTGCCCCCGGTGCTGGAAAAAATTGGAGCGGGTCCGCAAGCCGTTCTCGGCGATCTCTATCGCGAACTTGAAAAGTTGCCTAAGGTTTCCGGCGGTGCTGCCCAGGCCACGCTCTCGAGCCAGGCCAATAAGCTTCTGGAGCAAGGCTTCAAAGAAGCCGCCAACTTCAAGGACGAATACGTCTCCACCGAGCACCTGCTGCTAGCCATTACGCACCTCAAGCAGGATGTTGCCCAGCAGATCCTCGTCCGCCACGGCGCTACGTATGACGCTATCTTGAAGGCCCTGACCAGCGTCCGAGGCTCACAAAAAGTGACTGACCAAAATCCCGAAGCCAAATATCAGGCCCTCGAACGCTATGCCCGCGACCTCACCGAACAGGCGCGCCGCGGCAAGCTTGATCCCGTCATTGGCCGCGACGAAGAAATTCGCCGCGTTGTTCAAGTTCTCTCCCGTCGCACGAAAAATAATCCCGTGCTCATCGGCGAACCTGGCGTCGGTAAAACCGCCATCGTCGAAGGTCTCGCGCAGCGCATAATCTCCGGCGATGTACCGGAAGTTCTGAAGAACAAGCGCGTGGTCGCGCTCGACCTCGGGGCAATGCTGGCCGGCGCAAAGTATCGTGGCGAATTCGAAGACCGCCTCAAGGCCGTCCTGAAGGAAATTGAGGATTCGCAAGGCCAGATCATTCTCTTCATTGACGAGCTGCACACTCTCGTCGGTGCCGGAGCCGCCGAGGGAGCCATTGACGCCTCCAACATGCTGAAGCCCGCACTTGCCCGCGGCGAACTGCGTGCCATCGGCGCCACCACGTTGAACGAGTACCGCAAGTACATTGAAAAAGATGCCGCCCTCGAACGCCGCTTCCAAATCGTCTTTGTCAGCGAACCCAACGTCGAAGACACCATCGCCATCCTTCGCGGCCTGAAAGAAAAATACGAAGTCCACCACGGCGTACGTATCAAGGATTCGGCGATTGTGGCCGCAGCCACACTCTCGCACCGTTACATCACCGACCGCTTTCTGCCTGACAAGGCCATCGACCTTATCGATGAAGCCGCCGCTTCGCTCCGCATTCAGATTGATTCGATGCCCACTGAGATCGACCAGCTCGAGCGCCGTGCCGTGCAGCTTGAAATTGAGAAGCAGGCGCTGAAGAAAGAAGAGGACCCGAACTCGAAGGAGCGTCTGGCGGTCATCAACCGGGAACTTGCCGGGATTCGCGAAAAATCGAATACGCTCAAAGCCAACTGGAAAAAAGAAAAAGAGCTGATCGCCCATGCTCGCGAGCTGAAAGAAAGAATCGAGAAGCTGAGGATCGAAGAGCAAGCCGAGGAGCGAAAAGGCAACCTGCAGCGCGTCGCCGAGATTCGTTACAGCCTCATTCGCCAAGCCGAGGAGGAACTGGCCAAGCTTACGAAACAAATGGAGGGCCAGGGCAAGTCTCGCATGCTCAAGGAAGAAGTCGACGAAGAAGACGTCGCTCGCATCGTCTCCAAGTGGACGGGCATCCCGGTCTCGAAGATGCTGGAAGGTGAAGTCAAGAAATTAGTGACCATGGAAGATCGCCTGCGACAGCGCGTAGTCGGCCAGGACGAAGCTCTCGAACGCGTCGCCAACGCCATCCGCCGCTCCCGTGCCGGATTAAGCGATCCCAAACGCCCCATCGGCTCGTTCATATTTTTAGGGCCGACGGGCGTCGGCAAGACGGAAGTAGCTCGTGCCCTCGCCGATTTTTTGTTCGACGACGAGCACGCCATGCTCCGCATCGACATGTCCGAGTACATGGAGAAGCACTCGGTCGCTCGGCTGATCGGCGCGCCTCCGGGCTATGTCGGCTACGAAGAAGGAGGGCAGCTTACCGAGCAGGTCCGCCGCCGTCCCTATGCCGTCGTGCTCTTCGACGAGATTGAAAAGGCGCATCCCGATGTCTTCAACGTCTTGCTGCAGATGATGGACGATGGCCGCCTTACCGACGGCAAAGGCCGTGTCGTGGATTTCAAGAACACGATCCTGATCATGACCTCGAACATCGGGTCCAGCTACCTGCAATCCGACCATCTCCGCACGTCCGAAGATTTTGAAAAAGCCAGCGAGCAGGTGATGAACGCATTGCATGGCCACTTCAAGCCCGAGTTCCTCAACCGCGTGGACGACATTATCGTCTTCCGGCCGCTCGGCAAAGAACAGCTGGTCAAGATCATCGAGCTGCGCTTGGAAGATGTCCGCCGTCTGCTGGCCGACCGCAAGATTTCGCTCGAGCTCACGGATGCCGCCAAAGAATTGCTCTTCACTCAGGGATACGACCCGAACTTTGGCGCCCGTCCCTTGAAGCGCGCCATCCAAAAGCTGATTCAGGATCCGCTGGCGCTCAAGATTTTGGACGGCGAAGTGATCCACGGCGACCACGTCATCGTCGACGCCGACAAGCGCGCCGGAAAGATGACCTTCGAAGTCAGCAAGAGAGTAGGCGAGAAAGAGCCAGTGAAGGCAAAGGGCTGACACGCAGCACGAACCATGTGGGGACAGCCGCCCCTTCGACAAGCTCAGGGCAGGCTCCCGGCTGTCGGGTCGAGCAAAGCTCGACGGTGGCCGCTGACGAATTCACGGTTCGTATCAGGATATGGCTTTAGCCATATCGTAAGCGCGCTCGAATCAACTCGGCTTTAGCCGCTGCTGAGTCGCGCAGTTCGACGGCGCACTAGGCTACGCCCGCTTAGCGAACGCCGCCCTCACCGGCTCCTGGAGCAAGGACCAGACGACGGCTACCCGCACCGTAATCCCCATCCCTGCCCACAGCAGGGACCAGCGAAAGTTGACTGCCGCCGCCGAGACACTCGGCACGAGCATCACCACGCCAGCGATCGCGGCGACAATCGCCGCCCATCGCGCCCAATAGTTCAACCGCATCAAGCCCCATCCGATAATCGCACCGACCGCACCGACGACCAGAAACATGTACGGCCCATCCAGCTCGAGTCCGTGCAGCAGCGGCTCCACCAGCCTCATCGACACCATACCCGGTCGCGCGAGCATCAGCGCGCCAATCACGAAAAGATAACCAGCCGCCAGAAAAAACAGAGTCGCTGCCAATGTCACGCCCGATGGCCGTTGCATGGTGATGGGATTGTCGAGCAATGGCAAGGAACGCACAAGCAAGCAAACCAGCTGCCGATGTAACGGATTCGGCGGTCACTTCAGTCTTGCGGATTCGTAGCTAAAGGATTTCGCTGTAAGAGGGATTTTCCCGTTGTGGCACTACGCCGAGCATCGCAACCAGGGTATCCCCCATCCCCCTAATCTTTGGAATCATTGGGTTAGCAAGAAATTCCCCGCAAAATCCAGATGTCAAAGAGCTTAGAAGTCAAAATCTTGACAGCAAAGGACTTCTACTCGCGCGCTCGCGGGCGGCGCGCATGGCCTTAGTGTTCGCACTGACCAGCTTGGCTTGAAATGAATTGCGCTACAAGGTTGGATGTCACACACGATTTGGACATTTCTGACGGGGATGGCGAGCGTAACGCGGTCGGCCCCCATGGCTTGCGGCCCTTGGGCAGGCTCAGGAAGGGCTATGGGCTGCATTCTGTCGCCGCTTCGCATTTCTATCGCAGCGTTGAAACGCTGCGCCACCCAAAGTCAAAGTCTCCCCGCACACCATGAACACGGTGCGTTGTGGCACACTGCATTGATGCACCGGTTGATGCTGGGCGATTTCGAACTGACTGTTTTTTCTGATGGCACCTACCCGCTCGATGGCGGAGCTTTCTTCGGCGTCGTCCCTAAAGTCATGTGGTCGCGGAAGGTATCCGCCGACGAGAGAAACTATGTCACTGCTGGGCTTAACTCGCTTCTCATTCGTACTGGAAAACAAACCGTGCTGGTGGAGACTGGCATGGGCAATAAACTTTCCGAGCGCATGGTGAAGTTTTACGGACAGCCTGCGCAACTCCTTTCGAATCTCGCCGCGGGCGGAGTTTCTCCCGAAGACATCGACATCGTCATCAACACTCACCTGCACTTCGACCATTGCGGATGGAACACTGTCCGCAACAAAAACGGCAAGATCGTCCCGACATTCCCACGCGCAAAATACTATGCCCCTGAAGGCGAATGGCAATACGCGCGGCGTCCCAGCGAACGCGATGCGATCAGCTACATCCCCGACAACTACGATCCGCTGGTCCAAAGCGGCCAGATGACGCTGCTTAAGGGCGGCGAGGAAATCGTCCCCGGCATCTCGGTGAAAACTTTCCCCGGCCACACCGCAAGCATGCAAGCCGTGATCGTGAACGGACACCCTGGCTTTGAAAGGGCGCGGCTTCAAGCCGCGCCGTCGGACGCCACAAAAGAAGGTGGGGCTTTAGCCCCTGATGGAGCCGACGGCAAAACACCCACTACCGCTTGCTACGTCTCCGACCTGATCCCCACCACAGCCCACATCGACCTCACCTGGGGCATGGCCTTCGACCTCTACCCGCTGCAGACGATCGAGAGCAAAAAGAAGTATTACGCGGAGGCGATCCCGGAGAAATGGCTGACAGTTTTCACGCACGATCCGAAGATACCCTGGGCGTATGTAGAGAAGGATGAGTCGGGGAAGATGGTGGCGACCGGCTAAGCCTTCGGAATGCTGTCCTCGCCTTGACCGAAAGCGGCGCTCATCATTCCCATGGTCGCTGCCAGCCAAGGTATCGTCTCTGCACATATCTCATCCGCGAGTCCCGGTGAGTTTAGGTTCTTAGAAGGAAGAAAAACTGGAGCACCCTCCACATTCAGAACCACGTTCCAACGCGCACTGAGGGGGTCTCCGTGTGTTGCGCTGTTTAGAGCGTGGGTAAAGCCCTTCAAGGAAACCAACGGACCCTGCAGAAGGCCATCATTCAAATACTCGACCATTCGCTGAAGGTTAGGCCTCTTGTCGTGCTTCCATCCCTCGTCCCAAATCTGTTGCGCGTCCGGTTTCTTGAATAGGTAGACCATCGTTACTGCGCGTTCTGTCAATGGGCGCACGAGCACTTTTGCACCGAAGAGGTAGCCTTGACGGATAAGCTCTCGAATCGAGAGCGCGAGCGAAATCGTCTGAGGTACTAGGATACACAGGGCACTCTGGAAGTTACTGAGTTGGCGCCCATGAGAAGCCGGAGCGCACTTCGAGTTCAGCTCTAGACAAGCGGTGATCAGATTGTCGAAAGAAAATAGAAGTTCGCGGCCCAGGTAGGGTTCGTCTGACGGGGTAAAGACGAGTGGAGTCATAGCGGTGCTCCGTTGATGTACGTTGCTTCTTCTAAGCGTTCGCCGTCGCCGACAATCTTGCTTCGAAGAACTCCTCCACCCTCCCCAGAATCTCCACCGCGCTCTTCGATTCGTAGATTGCTTTGCGCAGGCCCGCTCCGCCGGGGACGCCGTGCGTGAACCAGGAGGCGAACTGCTTCATCTTGCCGACGGCGTCGGGGAGTTCTTCTTCGATCAGCATCTGGAAGTAGGTGCGAATCATCTGGTAGCGGTCGGCTTCGCTGGGTTCGTCGTAGGACTGGTCGTCCAGGCGGACGCTTGCTCCGCTCGCGGAAACATTTCTGCCCGCCTGAACATTCCGGGAGCTCACGGACGGGAAGGGCACGACTTCAGTCGTGCCGTTGGCGACCAAAGAATATCGGGCTTCAGCCCCTGAGGGAATGGACGCGTCCGAGCGGAAGCCCACCTCAGCGGCTAAAGCCGCTTGAGCATTGGCGGCGGCTTCGACACGACTGAAGTCGTGCCCTTCCCGAGTCGCGCCAACCGCAGCCATCGAATGAGCGCCATCAAAACCGGTCGAGCTTCGCTCGACTGGACAGCCGGGGACGGCTGTCCCCACATGGGCAATGTCGGGCTGCGACGCTTTGCTCATGCCAGCATTCTCCATTACCGCGCAATATTGTTCAATCTGGCGGAAGATCCATGGGTTTGAGGGGGCGGTGCGGCCGATCATTACTGCGTCACAGCCGGTCTGTGTGACCATAGCGCAGGCGTCTTCTGGACTGCGGATGTCGCCGTTGCCGATTACCGGAATCTTTACGGCGTCTTTGACTGCGGCGATCCACTCCCAACGCGCCTGGCCGCTGTATCCCTGCTCGCGGGTGCGCGCGTGCAGCGCGACCGCCGCCAGGCCGCAACTCTCCGCCATGCGGGCGAGTTCCACGCACACGATTTCGTCATCGCTCCAGCCCGCACGGAATTTCACCGTAAATGGGATCGTAACCGCCGCCCGCACCGCCTCAAAGATTTTTCCAATTGCCGGCAAGTCGCGCAGCAGGCCTGACCCTCCGTTGCACTTCACGACTTTCTTTGCCGGACATCCCAGGTTCAAATCCACCAGGTCGAAGCCGAGACCCTCCACCATGCGGGCCGCCTCCGCCATTACCTGCGGATCGCTGCCGAAGAGTTGTGCCGAAATCGGATGCTCGTCTTCATAGAAGTGCAGGTAGCGCTTGGCCTTTTGGTCCTTCTTGCGAAGCACGCCATCGGCGGAGGTGAACTCGGTCATGATCAGGCCGCATCCGCCGAGGTTACGGATGAAGCGGCGGAAAACGGTGTCGGTAACGCCGGCCATGGGCGCGAGGACCGTGGCGGGGGCGATTTGGACACCGCCTATGGAAAGGCTTGAGGGGACCGGCTTCGGGGGTGCTGCTTGGCGGACAAGAGTGTCCGCCCCACACGAGCCCGCCCCACACGAGTTGTCCCAGAACTTCTTCACAGATCTTATTGTACTTGCCGATGCAAAATGCAAAGCCCCCGCCGTTGGGCGAGGGCCTGATTCCTGATAACAGTTCTGAATCGCGCAATCCGACGCGAAAGGGTTACTTCTTCGCAGGCGTCGCGGCGGGCGCGGCTGCGTCATTCTTCGCGTACTTGCGGCGAAAGCGCTCCACGCGTCCGGCGGTGTCCATCAGCTTCTGTTTGCCGGTGAAGAAAGGATGACAGGCGGAGCAGATTTCTACACTAATATCGCCTCGGTGGGTTGACCGGGTAACAAATGCGTTACCGCACGCGCAATGCACGCGCACTTCGTTGTAAGCGGGATGAATAGCTGGTTTCATAATGGTTTCCAATCTTGCGAATCATTAGATTCTACCGGAACCCCGCGGGATTCAGCAATCCCGGAACCCCCGCCCGGACCATCGAGAACTCGCGGGATAAGGAATCCGACAGTAACCCTACCGCATTTCGACGGGATGCCGTCTAGTCTGCGCCGGGTGCAGTGGAAACTTCCTGCATTTCTGCGTGGCCCGGGAAAGCAACCGCTTCCTCGCGGCTTTCGGGAGCACTAACCTGCACCACATGCAACCCCGGACACCTTTGTGCCTCCGCCTCTTCCCCCTGCAGCCTTTTCGCGACTTTATTGAGCAACGCGTCCAGCCCTTGCTTCAACAGAGGACTGGCAAATCCGCCCAGCACAACTAGGCTGACCCACTTTGCCGACTCCGCAAATGACTGGGCATCCTGGGTAAGCAAAGAATATCCCGACAGTGCCGTCAAATACAGGAACGTGGACTCAAGGGAGCGCAAGAACGAGTTGAAATGGTCGTTCACCGCCCACTCAAAGTGATAGAAAACACAGGCCGCAATCAGCCAGATCAGAAGTGTACCGGCAACCGCAAATGTCAGGTTGGGTTGCCGCTCGATCACGCGACCCAGGACGGTCCGTTTCCAGAACAACAGTCCGAGAATGATGGACGCGGTCGAAATGACGCCGGGTAACTCAGGCACCCACGAGTCCCTCCACCAGTGATAAACGTACTTCTTCGCCCGAGGGTGCACGAAGCCCGACAGAGCGGAAATCGGAACATTCAATAAAGAAAGCTGCGGCAGGTTACCAGCCGCGTGAGCGTGGCCCGGATGTTCCGCGCTCACAATGGCTTCCAACGCGTCGTCGATGGCGTGGCGCTTGAACCTTATGAGCCTGGCCAGCTTCTCCACATCGTCTCCGCTGGCATCCTTGCCCGCCAGCAGCAGAGCCTGCACCCCAACCGCCAGAGTGCTTTCCGGTTGCGCGTAGTCTTTTTTTTGGATGAGAGTCTCGTGGTAGCTGCCATCCCGCACCAGACGCTCCGCCAACTCGTGATCGAGTGGGAGTAGTCTGATCTCCCAAGCTTGGGCACAGCCACTTTCCTCCGCGTCTCTCGGATCCGGATTTTGTTTCAGGGTGTCCTGTATATCCACCGAAGGCACTACGGTGACTTTGAAAAGCGCATCCAGCGTCCCAGTCATCAACAGCTGCACGGAGTGGCAAAGTTTTGGGTCCGTTGTGTTCACCGCTTCAAAGTTCTTGGCGCTGCCATCCGATTGCAGTCCTACCGCTGCAAGGATATGCTTCGCGGTGTATTCAGTACCGCTATCGGCCAAGCCGACTCCCACGGTTTTTCCTTTGAGATCCCCAAGGTGAGCGATGTTCAGGTGCGGGCGTAGCAGAATATGTACGACCTCCACGTACAACGGCATCACAAGACGAACGTTGGTGACGGGCTTTTGAAATTTCTTTCCATGGTTGTACCAGGGATGGCCATACCAGGCATCGTGGGCAACATCGCTTTGCGCGATGCCAAAAACCGCGTGACCGGCATCCAGTTCCGAAACGTTATCCAGATTGTGCTCGGTGGTCTGGACGCAGAGGTTGAGTCCCTCACTGCGCGCCACCTGCGCCAAGGCTTTTCCCAACTTGTAGTAGTAGCCTTTCCCAGAACCGGTTAGGAGGATTTTATCGGTGGATTGGCAGACCTGGTCGGCGGATTGCCCCACCAGGAATAGTGGAAACAGCAGGACAAACAGCGTTGGCAACACGGATCGCTTGTACATTGTCTGCTCACTTCCGGGGGCTTATGGAAAGAATTCCGCTCGATAGCATCGAGATGCGGATCGACTCGCCGGTGCGGTTCCCTCGCCCCATTCGGCGAGATGGAACGAAGCCTACAACTGCGGATGACGCCCCAGATGCCCCAACCTACCCGTCAAGGCAGGTTTGTTCCGTTCTTTCTGTCCACATGGTGAGGCGATGGGACGAAGCGTTACAACGAAGGTAAGAAAAAATCTTGATGCGCGACTTACGATTCAGAACCTGAACTGATAGGACACCTTTACGAAAAACTGGCGGCTGTCATTGATGTATCCCCTCGTCGTATTGAACACGCCCACTCCGGGCACCACGTTCAGATTCTGCAGGTCGCTGTTGTATCCGACATAGATCGCGGTGCCGGGATGAACCAGGTAGGTGATCAGGAAGTCGGCATTGAACTGTTTCGAAGCCGGCAAAAAAGTGTATGACGCCGTTGTCCCCGGCGTATTGGCCAGCAACGAGTTGTACTGCAGAATCACCCGCAGGGAAAGTTGCGGCGTGAATTGCCAGTTCCACTTGCTGCGCAGAATGTGGTTGTTGAAGATCCCGTGGCCGGTTCCGATCGTCCGCAGCCGCTCGAAAAGATAAGTATTCTCGACCTTCAGCGGTTTCACAGGACGGAATGTAAGCGTCCCGGTCGCCGTATCCTGTCTCGCCAGAAACGGAGCCATGTTCGCCGGAGGCACAAAGTTCACTCCGTCTCCCCAGTGATACCCGGCCCCTACCGTCACCTTCGGAAAGTAGCTGGTTTGGACGGAAGCTCTACTGCCGTGTTCGTGATAGTCCTGGTTATGGGTGAGAGTGAAAAAATCCTGCGGCCGCAGCCGCTCCCGCAACTCCTCATAAGGGAAGAGATAGATAAACGTCTGCCCCCGCCCCTGAATCGCCAGATATGGAGAGTAGTCGGTGTCAAGCCGGGTTCCCTCGTGGTCGAAAACGTAACGCTGGTTCAGGGATGGTCCCCAATCCAAGACCCAGCCCTTCTTCGGGCGGAAACGGTAATCTACCGTCTGATAGAGTTCGCGAATGTCCATGCGGTTCACGAATCCAGGCACCGTGATGAACCCCGGACTAATATCGTCGTAGATTCCCTCGTAAGAAAAGTGCAGCCCGTCTCGCTTCAAATCGAGCCTGTCGGCCGGACCCGCCCGGTAACTGCCGCCCAGATTGCTGGAACTCACCACCGCCTGGCCTTCCAGCGTCCAGTTGGCATTGAACTTCAGCCGCGTATCGATACCGCCGATGCGGTTGAACTGGTGCGCCGCGGGATACTCCCAGTCGGTGTAGATGGCTCCGATGCTCGACTGGTTGAAGATGTCGCGGCTGGCGCGCGCGACGGTGAAGTAAGAGCGTGTGCCCGACAGCGGACTGGAATCCGGCACAATCAACCCAGGGCCCCGATCATCCGTCGCCATCACGCCTGCTGAATATGGCCCTTCTTTCCCTGTCAGGCGGATGCCTGCCGATGGGTCGCCGATGCTGCGGGTGAAAAACAAATCCAGCGGCGTGCGGAAGTAGTCTTCGTTCTCCAGAAAGAATGGGCGCTTTTCGGGAAAGTACACGGCGAAGCGCTGGTTCACAGTGATCTGGGGATCCTCCGACTCAACCTGGCTGAAGTCGGGATTCGCCGTCATATCCACGACGAAGTGATCGTGAATGACGAACTTCGCGTCCATGCCGGGCTCGCCCTGCGCTACAGCGTGCTGAAAATACGGGTTGCCGGGATCGCGCGTATCCAGTGCGCGGAATCCCCGCATCACCCCGTAGGGAATGAGTTCGACGCTGCGTCCCGGCGAAATTCCCTCCAGGCCTCTCAAGGTCGCCGCCTGTCCCAGCCTTCCTTGCAGTTTGTAGGAGACGTGCGGCCAGAATGAGTCTTCGTTCTCGCGCACAATGCCGCGATACAAAATGATTCCCCACTCTTGTTGCTTGGTCGCGGGAAAGCGCAGGCTCTTGAATGGAATCGAGATCAGCACTACGTATCCGCGGTCGGTCACCTTGCCCCGCGAGTCCCACACCGTATCAAACGATACATCCCAGTTGCCGCTGGTCTGCTCCTCGCGCGCCGCCTCGGTCCAGATCGCGTCCCACTGGACGCCCAGAGGCGTGGTCTGGAAGGCATAGGCACGCCGGCGGTCGTGAAATGTGTCGAGCATCACCTCGACTTCGTCGTCATCGTAGATGTCCTCCCGCCGCGACATCCTCGCCCGCACCTTCTTCGGATCGTCGAAGCACACGAATACTACGTAGAGATTTTTCTCGTCGTAACCGAGATAGGCTTCAGTCGGCTCCGTCACCTTCTGGCCGTCGTGCGGATTCCGCTGCACGAAGCCCGAAACTTTTGCCATCTGCAGCGCAACTTCTCCTTGCGGCTTCATGGTCAGGAAGTCTTCCAGCACGGGAGTACGGAAGAGCTTTGGAATCGTCAGGGACGGCGGCTCCAGCGCAGGTCTCGGTGCCGGGTGCCCTTCTGGATTCTTGATCGCAGGTTCGGGCAACTGAGCGGACGGCGATGGGTTCTGGGGAGACGGCTCGGGCGTCTGTCCCGGAGGCGCGGGATTTGTCTCCGGTGGCGGGGGAGGGTTTTGTGGTGTTGTCTGCGGGGTGGGACTCTGTTCAGGGCTCGACGCCGCTGACTTAGCGTCCTGTGCGGGTGGCGTGGAGTTCTGCTGCAGGACGGTGGCCGGTTGTAATGGCTCGGACCACGCCCGCTGGACTGCTCCAGGCAGTGCCAGAGCAGCCGCCAGCAAAAATCTCACAAGTTCTTTGAGTGGAAGAGCTTTGCCTCGCTCAGAACGCAAAACACCCTCGCGGCTCCTCGCTCCCCCTCCAACCGAGGAATCCTGCAAGATACACTATGGCGAACCAATACAAAACAGAAAAGCGATGTTGTGAGGTTTGCCGGACAACACGATGGTCCCGCTACCTCCCATAGAAGGACAACCGGGAGTTTCAATCTTCTTTATCCGGGGATACCTTCCCGCCCGTTGCGCTAAGTTGCGTTCCCCGATGCCGAATATGGACCTACGCCTCGAGCCTAGTGCGCGAGCGAGTCCCACTCTTCCGCCCCGCGCTGCAGCAAGGGCGCACGGTCTTCGGGCAAAATCCAGCGTTGCTGAATGAGTTCGTCGGCGGCACGCGCGAACTGCAGAAAGTAGGCTTCGCGGTCAGGATAGCGCTCAGCGATCGACTTGCGCGGGTCTCCTGACTGCTTACGTTCAGTGGCGTTTTTGGGGAATGGGAGATACGCCCCCACCATGGCAACGCGCTGCGATGCCGCACCGATGGAAGGATCGCGAAGGTTCCATCCCGTATAGGTCGCGAGCGGCACCGAGATCTCGGGCAGGTGGATGCCGCCGAGCTCGTTGCCATCGGCATCGACTTGCGGCACGAGTACGGGAAACGGTTTGCCAACATGGGGCGGTTGCAGGGTGAGAATTCCCTGGCGCCACTGCGGGCCGTAGTCCAGACGATAGGCGGTGTTGGCTTCGCTGGGAAGCTCGACGTGGGGGATGTGGGGGAACGCATATTTGCGCAGCGGCACCAGAGTGTGGGCGGCAATGGTCGGATACGTACTGGGCGGTGGGGCGGTGCCGGTGCGAACCCACGCATCCATGTGGGCGCTCATGGCACGCCAGAAGAAGCGAATGGGCAGGGGCGACTCGGGCTCTTGTCCGAACAAATGACCTTCTCCGCGCGCGGGCGGAAACGGGCCGGTGAAATGCTGCAGGCCGGTGAAGTGGTAGATGCGGACGTTGGGACCGATCGTAGCGTCGCGCTTCGCATCGGCGGTGGTGTGGATGAGAGAGGCGGCGCGTCCCCAATATTCGTAGGAGGTATGGGAGAAGAAAATTTTGGGGACGACATGCTCAGCCTTAGCGCGATCGAGCAAGCCGCCCTTCTCGCCGGTGAGGGGATCGATCTCGGGCTGGTCGGTGAAAGGAAAGATGTCGGTCGGAAAGAATATCGCCGAGGTCGGCTCCGCATCGCGGGAGGGCTGCGCGAAGCGGTAGTTGAAGCTGCCGCGGCCCGCACCGGCGACGTGCGAAAGGACACCATCGAGAGCAATCCGGCCATCCTCATCGGCGTTGAAGCCCTGGTAGAGAAAATCGCGCAGGAAGCGGCCATTCTGTGAGATGCCTTCGCCTAGCACACGGGCCGCGGGCGTGAGGCTGTCGGGCGCGTGTTTCACATACGAGGCGAAGTCGCGCACCGCCGCAAAGCCAAGCCCGGCAACGACTGGATCGGAGACTACGTAGACGTATTCGTAAATGCGGCCGGGCTCAAAGCCTCCGTTGAGATGGATGGAGCGACTGCTGGGCGTGAGCTTGCCGTCGACAGTCGCGGCAAATTGCCACTGGGAGCGCGGGATCGTGCTGCGCTTGCCCTCGCGCGAGTCGCGAACCGTCAGCGTGTTGCGGGTATCGTCGGGCTGCGCGACAGGATACTCCGTACCTCCGATGTTGCCGACGATGACGTGGCCGAGCGAAATTTCATCGGCCTTGGCGGGCAGCATGATGTCGCCTCGCAGGAGGCCGGTGATGGTTTTGCCATGATCTTTGGCAACCGGGGCGTAGAGGCGCAGCGCGGTGGGCCCGGGGGCGTCCCACTGCCAGCCGAGCGCGACCACGGTGAAACCGTTGCGCAGCAGCCAGGCATCGCCGGCGCTGTGCCCCAGATCTTCATCGCCGCCATCGACAAGAGAGAGGATGCGCGAATAGCCTCGGTTGGGATTCTCCAGGATCAGCGTGCCGTTGCCCTTGGTCGCATCCTTGGGCCGGACGGCCACAAAGTCCGCGGAGAATTCGACCTCACCGTCGTGCAGATTGACCGCGTTGGCCAGATCGACGATGGGCTGGTTGAGTATGTTGGCGACAGGCACTGCGAAATAGACGCGTCCGGTAATGCGCTCGTACGGGCCGCTCTCGCCGAAGGGCTTGGCGTCGAGAACGTCCGTGCGCGAAGCAATCTCGACATGAGTGACGCGGGCGGGCAGGTATGGAACCACGAAGAGGAAAACCAGACACCGGGCGAGCCGACGATTGACCAGAATCATGCCGGGAAGATACCACAGCCGGGCGCGGCAGGCGGAAGAGAGTAAGTCAATACTGAAAGAGGTAGGAAATCTTCACGAAAATCTGCCGCCCGTCGTTGAGGAAGTGGCCCGGCGTACGCAGCAGATTACCGCTCTGATCCAGACCCAGGGAACGGTTGAGATTCTGCAGGTTGCTGTCGTAGCCAATATAGAAAGCTGTTCCCGGATGGACGAAGTACGTGAGCAGCACATCCGCGTTAACGTTCTTGGCAGGCGGCAACGAGCTCAGCGCCCGCGTGGGAAAGACGGGGTCATAGTTGGACAAGACCGCGTTGTACTGTCCGATCACGCGCAACGAAAGCGCCCTTGTGAATTGATAATTCCACTTGGAACGAATGATGTGGTTGTTGAACATGCTGGCGTTCGTGGTGAGGCTGCGCACCCGGGTCAGCAAATATGAGTTGTCTATCGTCAAACCGCGTATCGGACGGAACGTGGCGGAGAGTTGGGCGTAACTTGACCTGCCGAGTACCGGTGGCCCAAACGCCGGAGAATAGTTGGTGTCCGTGCCCCAACCTACCTCCCCGATCAGGCTTACAGGCTTGAAGTAGCCGAATTCGAAAAAGAACCCGCGATGTTCGTGAGCATAGTCCTTGTTGGTTCCCAGGGCGCTGTAGTCCACGGGACGCAGGCGTTCATGGCCCAGGTTCGCGAACACTCCGAAGGTGGTCTGTCGTTGCAGAATAAACCGGTAGTTCGTATTGGCAAACCAGTCCAGTCGTGTGCCGCTGTGGTCCCAATTGTTGATGGTGAATAAACCTGGTCCGTGCCACTGCAAAATTTTCCCCTCAGGGCGGAACCGGTACAGTGAGAACTGGCTGAAACGCCGAATGTCGGGGCGCCGAAAAAATCCGGCGTCAGTCTCGAAGTTCGCCGCCGTGTCCTGGTACCAGGCGTTGTATTCCACCTTTCGTGAACTATGTTCCAACCAGTAGTCGTAAGAGGTCCCTCCCTTGTGGGTGCCATCGTAGAACTTGGTGTGGCTTTCGAGTGCCTGCAACGTGGCATACCACGTCGAGCTGAATTTGATTTTGGCGTCCACTCCGCCGACACGGTTGGACCCAACCAGGCATGCGTTGACCGTGCACTCTGTCTCTCCGGGTACCGTGTGCAGTTCGCGGTCGGTGTAAATCATTCCAAACGTCGACTCTTTTCCGATGTCGTGATTCACGCGCAAAACCCCGAAATAGGCCTTGTGTCCGGACAGCGGATCATATCGAGCTACCCTCTCTCCGGGCGACTTGTCGTCCGCTAACAATGCTCCCAGGGCCCACGGCCCTCTCTTGCCGGTCAGCCTGACTCCGTACTCCGGATCGGAGATCCGCCGCGTGAACAGCAAGTTGACGGGAGTAGCGAAGAAGCTCGAGTTCTCGAGAAAAAAAGGACGCTTCTCGGGGAAGTACACCTCAAAGCGCTGGTTCACCGTCACCTGCGGCTCGTCGGATTCCACCTGGGAAAAGTCGGGATTGATAGTCGCATCCAGAACGAACGAGTCCTTGACCACGATCTTCGAGTCCAGACCAGGTCTCAGTTTCAGGTGTGCGCCGTTGAAGCGGGGATGGTTCAGGTCGCGATCATCCAGACTGCGAAAGGTGCTGCCGACGATATAGGGAATGAACTGCATGTTGCGCCCCGGCGAAATCTTCTCCAGGCCGTCCATCTCGGTTTCCTGTGGAAGGAATCCTTGTTTGTTACTGCTGATATGCGGATAGAAAGAATTCTCGTTGTTCCGTTTCAGGTCCCTCTCGAAGAAGATGCCCCAGGTCTGCTCCGGACTTTGAGAGAAGCGCAGCGACTTGAAAGGAATCTCAAACCATACGACATATCCGCGGCCGGTTAGCTTGGCATCCGAGTTCCAGACCATATCGTAGGAATAATCGGGTTCCTGGTAGTCGTTCCAGATGCCATCCTGCTGGACCCCCATCGGATTCAGAAAGAAGAAAAGTCCGTGCATGCGGTCATGGAATGTGTCGAGGACGAACCCGAACTGATCGTCATCGTTAATGTTTTCGCGCCGTGCCATGCGCGCTCGAATCTTGTTCGGCTCCGAGTCAAAACAGATGCAGACTACGTAGAGATTCTTGTCTGTGTAGCCGAGATAGACCTCAGTCTTCTGTGAGATGGGGGCTCCATCCTTGGGATCCCGCTGCACAAACCCGTCGACCTTCAGCATGGCCTTGGCTATCTCGGGGGTAGGTTGCATTTCGGAAAAATCCGCGAGCGTCGGCCGCTGATGCAGACGAGGGATGTGCAGAGTTGCGAACTTACTTTGAGAAGTTACTGGCGAAGCTTCCTTGTCTTTAGCATGTGCCAGGGGCAGGAACGCGAGCCACGCTAGAAGCACAACTCCGCCGCGCCTCGCGCTGAACCCGTATGACATTTCGCCCCAAGTCCGAAAAGGAATGCTTCAAGACTGCACCGTGCGGTTTAGACGGATGAGGAAGAGCAAGGTTAGGACGAATTCGCTGAACTTGCCGGCAAGTGGGAAAACGGCGCGCCGTCACATATCGAAGAGTGAGCGGGGTAATTGCGATTGCCGGATGATGGACATAAGAGTGCCGATTCGGAGCTCGGGATGGTCGGGCACGGGCACAGTAATTGTAGAGTTCTCGGTTCGCCTCTGCATTATGATGTGACTGCCCCGTCTTCGAACCTCAACGAATCCTTGGCGAGGGAGAATAGCGCAAACTTCACGGCCGGAAAAAACGCGCAGCTTACCCAACCTCAACCTCGAGACGA